>Ga0209201_1002508_pt1 | contig 17909 bp, 15 predicted proteins | sample AD_UKC055_MetaG_FD_184411 | JGI IMG/M metagenome (GOLD analysis project Ga0209201, IMG submission 184411) | Active sludge microbial communities of municipal wastewater-treating anaerobic digesters from USA - AD_UKC055_MetaG (SPAdes) (version 2) | ecosystem: Engineered > Bioreactor > Anaerobic >...
AATATCCCGCAATGATGCAGCCGCTGGTTTGTCCGAATTCATATTCCTTTCTTTGGTTTAAGGTTCATGTCTTCGGATGAGGAACCGTTTCACATCCCCATTATGGTGGTAGTGTCAAGATGCGCCCTAACGGCCGGGTCAGTCGTCATCCCGGAAGGCGCTGACCGCCCATGCAGGGTAGGGAGCTTGCGAACCCTTGAGAGCATGCCAGAGGATGCGGTTGAGGGTGTCCTCGGGGCATTGGTCCACCTCTTCGAGCGGCAGGCGGGCCGAGGCGTAGGCATGCTTGCGCAGGAGAGGATCGGAAACCTCCTTCGGAGAGGGGTTCATCTGGTCCAACGGGATGTTGTTGGTCAGGGCTTTGAACGGCGTGAAGTCGGGCTGGTCGGTGAAGCAGGCGGTCATGGGGGTGGCGGTGGCGTCCATCTGGTTCATGGGCGGCAGGCCGAGCATCAATTCCATCGTGCGCAGCAGGCTGGTCTGGTTGTACTGCGTGCTGACGACCGCGCGGCGCCGGGTGTAGGGACTGACGACGTAGCACGTGGTGCGGTAGCCGCTGACATGGTCCCAGCCGGCCTGCGGGTCGTCCTCGATGGCGAAGATGCAGGTCTGCTTCCAGAACCGGCTGTGGCTGACGGCTTCCACGATCTGGCCCATGGCGAGGTCGTTGTCCGCCACCATCGCGGCGGGGGTGGGGAAGCCGGCTCTGGTGCCGGCGGCGTGGTCGTTTGGCAGGAGCATGATGGTCAGGTTGGGGAACTCCCCGGTTTGCTCGAACTGCTTGAGTTCCTTGATGAACTGCGCCGCGCGGAACACGTCCGACACCTGCAGCGCCCAGCCGGCGGTGTTGGTGACGAAGTAGGGCCGCAGCGATTCGATGGACGGGCTGGCCGAGATTTCCACCTCGCCCGTCTGGTTCACGAAGTCGCGGTAGCAGTCCAAAAACCCGGGCGCCCCTTTTCGGGCGGGGTCGCGCCAACGCGCCTTGGTCAGGGCGAACTCGCCGTAGTCGCGCAGGGTCTTGCCGTGCGCGATGGCGTTGTCCCAGATGAACCCGGTGGAGGAATACGCCAGCGCATCCACGGCGTCGTGCGTGCCGCCGAAGGGATAGCTCCGGGGAAAACCGGCGAAGGAGCGCTCCAGGTAGTCGGTGACGATCCCGCTGTCGGCCCATTGATGGCCGTCGGCGCTGAGGATGCCGGAGCAGTAGGTGTTGTCCAGCAGGACGAAGTCCCGCGCGATCCGGTGGAGGTTTGGGGTGATGTGCTCGCCAAAAATGCAGAGCGAGGGATCGCCGTTGCCCTGCGGCAGATCGCCGAGCACCTGGTCATACGTGCGGTTCTCTTTGATAATGTAGATGACGTGCTTGAATACGCTCGGCTCGCCAACCCGCTCCGGGACGGGCCTGGGCGGCTGGCCCGGCCGCGCCGGCCGCCGGGCTTCCTGCAGCAGGCCGTAGCGCAGGTTCGCCAGGGCGGTTTGGGTCAGGCGCGACAGCTCCCGCCTTCCCGGCATTTGGACCAGCGACAGCGTGCCAAAATACTGATGCGAGTTGAACTTCACCGGCTCGCCGGGCTCGAGGCGCTTGGTCGAGCCGATGCCCTTGATGTTGGCGACGTAAACCGCCTTGCGGCTCGAATCGCAGGCGACCGCGCCGGGGAACCAGCCGACGGGGATCAGTCCGCGCAGGCTGGATTTGCCGGGCTTGAAGTCAAAGATGGCCACAGCGTTCTGGGTGCCGTTGCAGACGAACAGCTTCCCGCCCGACCGGTCAAATGCCAGCGCATTGGGCTGGGCGCCGAACAGGTCCCCCGGGTTCTGCCGGGCGCAAATGGTCTCGACGATCCGGTCGGCGCGCGTGTCAATCACGCTCAGCGTGTCGCTGCCGGTATTGGCCACCACGACCCAGCGGCCATTGGGCGAGGCGGCGATTGCACTGGCGCGCGGCCCGGTGAGAATCTCGGATTTCGCTGGACGCGCTTCAGCCCCGGCCCCCGGCTGCCCCAGGTCAATGATCGAAACCGACCCCTCGGAAGCGATGTGCCGAACCGGATCCACGCGCACGAGCGTGCCGCGTCCGCCGGGGCCGGTGACCGACCGGGCGTCAGGCCGCCGCCCGCCCCAGTTGCTCACATAGGCTTTCTGGCCGGCCAGCGCCACGCCAAAGGGCGCAAAGCCGACATCCCAAAGGCGCAGCACCTGGCCGTTGGCGGCATCCAGCTCCGCCAGCCGGTTCGAGAGGTTAAGCGCCACATAAAGACGCTTGCCATCCGGCGACACGGCAAGCCCGGCTGGAATCTCCTTCTCGCGCGACGGGGCAGCCGCCGGCGGCAGCGGCATCGAGAACAACCCCGCCACCGCGCCGCCTTGCTTGACTCCAAACACTTTGATGTCGCCATCCGGGTTGGCCAGGTAGATGCGGCTGCCGTCGGGGGAAAAGACCAGCCCGGTGTAACTGAGCTGGCCGGACTTGTCCGGGCGCAGGATTTCCTCGGCAACGGCGTCGGGCGCTGCGGCGGCCGCTTTGCCGGACGGCAGAGCCACGCGTTGCAGCAGCCTGCCGGTGGCCGGCTCGAGCACGACCAGGTCGTGCGTCTTGCCCGCCGTGACCAGCAGCCGGCCGTCGGGACTCAGAGCGATGGCTTGCGGCCTCATGCCGGGCAACTCCACCTGAATGCCCGCCGGGGTCAACAGTTGATTGGCGGGCGTGTAGTAGCGGTTCGCGCCCACTTGTCCCACCTTCTCGCCGGTTGAAGACTGCGAGTCAGGCAGCGCCTGACCGAGACAGATGCCGGGAACGGACAGCAGGGCAAGGGTCAACGCGGCGCAGATAAGACGACTCAGAATACAATGCATTAGCCCACCATGCCAAAGCATTGCGCCTGCGTGCAACCCGCCTTTTGCCAGAACTTGAACAGGCCGGCTGCGCTTCAAGTCCGCACCATGACGCCGTCGGGGCACAGGCGGAGTTGCTGGCCGTGCCATTCGATGCGGTTGCCGAGATAGGCCAGCAGCCAGATGGCGGCTTGCAGCAGATCTTTTACCGGCACCAGCCAGGCCAGGCCATACAAAGGCCGGCTGCGGCTCAGGCGGTGTTCCAGGTTCAACGCGCTGATCACCCGCACCAGGAGGCAGCCCGCGACGCAGGCCAGCGCCGGCGCGGCGGGTTTGGCCGCGAGCCAGAGCACGGGCCAAAGCGTCGCGTTGCTCAGGATGCTGAAGAAATACGGCACGGGCTGGCAGACGCGAATGGTCCGCGCCCAGCGGAGCTGATGCTTCCAGACCGCCGCCCAGCCCATCGGTGCGGCCCAGCATTCAACGACCACGGGCGAAAGCGCAATGCGATAGCCCCGTCGCGCAATGCGGTTGCCCAACTGGTAGTCGTCGGCCAGGCAATCCACCAGCGCCTCGAACCCGCCAATCTCGGCGAGCCGCTGGCGGCGCATGGCCATCACCGCGCCCAGGGCAAAATCAACCGGCTTGAGGCTCCGGGCTTGCAGCACCTGGCTCCAGAAATCCGCATTGATGGCGATGACCTCCCACCGCATCGCCAGCGTGGCAGGGTTTGCGAGGCAGTAGAAGCAGTTCACCAATCCCGTCTCCGGCTGCTGCAACGGGGCGACCACCTGCGCCAGGCAATCCGGCGGCACGCGCACATCGGCGTCGCTGAGGACGATGACGTCGTGCTTCGCCTGGCGCGCCAACTCCACCAACTGGGAGACCTTCGCATTGGCGCCGAGCGGGGGGCCGCACACGACGAGCCGCGCGTCGCTGCCGGGAAACTCCCCCATGAGCTTGCGAACAACCTCGCAAGCCCGGTCTTCCGCCTCGGCCACGCCCAACAGAATTTGAACCGGCCCGGCGTATTGCTGGGCGAACCAGCTTCGCAGGCAGTCTTCCGTGGCCGCATCGCGGCCCTTGAGCGGTTTGAGCAGGGTGACAGCCGGTTGAGAGCCGAGGGTTGCGAGTCGAGGGTCGCGCTGATGCAGCGGGAAACGACGCGCCACGAGCCATTGCCAAAGCGTCAAGGCAAGGCTCAGCAGGGCCAGGCTGCCGAGAATCAGGTTCAGAATCACCGCCGGGTACTCATCATGGTTCGTTCCCCCCATCGTAAGCGAGCCGCCAGCGGGAAGCAAAGGCTCGATTGCGGACGCCGCCCGGGCGATGGCTGCGCCAGGATTCCCCCGCCAACTTGCGCAAACGCGCTACGCGTGGAACACTAAAGGTCTCAATTTGCAAGACATTTGAACCGGGACGGGCTATGGTTCGGTGAACGGCAAAGCCGGCGATGAAGGATACAGACCAATATCTGGAAACGTTCGAACGGTTCGAGGCGCAAGCCAGACAACCGGCGTGGATGGCCCCGCTGCGCAAAGCGGGCATCGCGCGCTTTGCCGAGCTGGGGTTCCCAACCCTGCAACAGGAAGACTGGCGCTTCACCAACGTGGCCCCGATTGCCAGCCTGCCCTTCAAGCCCGTCTTGCACGCGTCGCGCGACGGCCTCGGGCCCGACCGCATCGCCCAGCTCACCTTCGGCCGGTTGGCGGCCCACCGGCTCGTTTTCATTGACGGCCATTACGCCGCCGCGCTGTCCGCGCCCGGCCCGCAGCCGGGCGGCGTCGTGATCCGCAGCCTGGCCGCCGCCCTGGCCGACCACGCCGGCCTGGTCCGGGGACACCTGGCGCAGCACTCGCGGACGGATGACGACGCCTTCGCCGCCCTGAACTCCGCCTTCTTCCAGGACGGCGGCTTTGTCTATGTGCCGGCAGGCCGGCAGACGGAGTCGCCGGTGCACCTGCTGTTCATCTCGACGGCCAAAGAACCCGGCGCAACCGCCCAGCCGCGCAACCTGGTCATCGCCGAAAAGGGCGCCCGGGCGACCGTGCTGGAGAGCTACGTCAGCCTCGCTGAGGGGCCGCACTTCACCAACCCGGTAACCGAGCTGGCGCTGGGTGAAGGCGCGGCCATCGAGCACGTCAAGTTCCAGGACGAAAGCCAGAACGCTTTTCACATCGCGGCCCTGCGCGCCCACCTGGGGCGGAGCTCCAACCTCATTTCGCACTCGATTGCAACCGGGGCGCGCCTGTCGCGCAACACCATCCACACCGCCCTGGCCGGCGAGGGGGTCGAGTGCGTGCTCAACGGGCTTTACCTGACCCGCGGCGAACAATTGGCCGACCATCACATGGTCGTCGAGCACGCCCAGCCGCACTGCAACAGCCACGAATACTTCAACGGCATTCTCGACGGCCGCTCCAAAGGCGTGTTCCATGGCCGCATCCTGGTGCGGCCCGCGGCGCAAAAGACCGACGCCAAGCAGACCAACAAGAACCTGCTTCTCTCGGACGAGGCAACCGTGGACACCAAACCCCAGTTGGAGATCTACGCCGATGACGTCAAATGCACCCACGGCGCGACCGTCGGGCAGTTGAATGATGAATCCATCTTTTACCTCCGCGCGCGGGGCATCGGCGCGGAAACCGCCCGGCGCATGCTCATTCACGCCTTCGCCGGCGAAATCATCGAGCGCGTTCAGCTCGCGCCGGCCCGGGAAGAACTGGACAAGCTGGTCTGGGAACGGCTGGAGCAGAACCCGCACGTGGGAAAGCAGCAACGTGTTTGACGAACTGAGCGATCTCTATCAGCAGGTCATCCTCGACCACTGCAAGAAACCCCGCAACTTCCATGAGCTGGGCGCCGCCACCTGCTCCGCCCAGGGGCACAACCCGCTCTGCGGCGACCAGTTGACCCTCTACCTGGCGATGGACGGCGACGTCATCAAAGACATCAGCTTCGTCGGGTCCGGCTGCTGCATTTCCAAAGCCTCCGCCTCGATCCTGACCGAAACCGTCAAAGGCAAGACGCGGGCCGAAGTCCAGAGCCTGTTCAACCAGGTCCACGAGCTGGTAACGACGGGCAAGGCGGCCGGCAACGTCGGCAAGCTGGCCGTGTTCGCCGGCGTGCACAAGTTCCCCGCGCGCGTCAAATGCGCCATCCTCTCGTGGCATGCCGTCATGGCGGCCCTCAAGGGCGAGGGCACGCCCGTCAGCACCGAGAACGACCAAACCTGACCGCAGGCAGTATGAACACCGACGCCCCCATCACCCTGGCCCGCGATGTCGAAGCGGCCATCATCCCCGCCGGCGAGCGAGTGACCCTGCAGAAGGGCGAAACCGCCCGAATCACACAGAACCTGGGCGGCAGCTACACGGTGGTTGTCAACGGCAACATGTTCCGCATCGAAGGCAAGGATGCCGACGCGCTCGGACTCCAGGTGGCCGCCCCCCCCGTCATCCCCGCCGCGCCGGTCACGCAAGAGGGACTCGAAACGGAAATCTGGAATCAACTGCGCTCCTGCTACGACCCCGAAATCCCCGTCAACATCGTTGACCTGGGGCTCATTTACGATTGCCATCTCACGCCTCTCGAGGCCGGAGGCTACCGCGTCGAAGTCAAAATGACTCTGACCGCCCCCGGCTGCGGCATGGGGCCGATGATCGCCCAGGACGTGCAAAACAAGGTGCTCAGCCTCGAGGGCGTCGAAGACGTGGCCGTCGAACTGGTCTGGGACCCGCCGTGGAATCAGGCCATGATGACCGAAGCAGCCAAGCTGCAACTGGGATTGCTCTAGTATGGCCGCCAACAACCCCTCTCGCCAGCCGCGGGAAAAGCCCGTCAATTGGGACGCCCTCCGGGCCGATTTCCCGATTCTCCATCAGTCGGTCCACGGACAGCCGTTGATTTACTTCGACAACGCGGCCACCACCCAGAAGCCGCGCGCGGTCATCGAGGCCCTGCGCCTTTACTACGAGCGCGACAACGCCAACGTCCACCGCGGCATCCACGAGCTGAGCAATCGCGCCACCGCCGCCTTCGAAGCCGCCCGCGCCCGCGCCGCCAAATTCGTCAACGCACGCACCCCCGACGAAATCATCTTCACCCGCGGCACCACCGAGGGCATCAACCTCGTCGCCCAGGCCTGGGGCCCCAAACATCTGCGGGCCGGAGACATCATCCTGCTCACCGAAATGGAGCACCACAGCAATATCGTTCCCTGGCAACTGCTGGCCGAGCGCACCGGCGCGCGGCTGGTTTGGCTGCCGGTGACCGGCGACCTCGGCCTGCTCGATGCCGCCCGCTTCGACGAGTTCCTGACACCAAAGGTCAAATTGCTGGCGTTGACTCACATCTCCAACTCGCTCGGCACCATCAACCCCGTCGCAGACCTGTGTGCGCGCGCGCGCAAGCTCGGCGTCACCACCCTGGTGGACGCCGCCCAGAGCGCCGGGCATCGGCCCGTTGATGTCCAGGAGATCGGCTGCGACTTCCTGGCCTTCTCGGGCCACAAAATGTGCGGGCCAACCGGCATCGGAGTCCTCTACGGCCGCCAGGAAACGCTCCAATCCATGCCCCCATTCCAGGGCGGCGGGGAAATGATCCTCAGCGTGGAGTTCGACCGCAGCACCTGGAAACCCGCCCCGCACAGATTTGAAGCGGGCACACCGGACATTTCCGGCGCCGTCGGCCTGCACGCCGCGATGGATTACCTCGATCAGATCGGCCGGGTCAATATCGCGCGGCACGACCAGGAGCTCGGCGCCTACGCCTACGCCAAACTTTCCGAGTTCAAGCGCGGCATCCGGCTTTTTGGCCCGCACATCGGCCGCGCCGGGCTGGTGAGCTTCCTGTTGAACAACATCCACGCGCACGACGTGGTGACGGTCGCCGACCAGCGCGGCGTCGCCTTGCGCGGCGGCCACCACTGCAACCAGCCGCTCATGCGCAAGCTCGGCGTCGAATCCACCGCCCGCGCCAGCTTCTTCTTCTACAACACCACCTCGGAGATTGACCGCTTCGTCGAAGTCCTCCGCGAGATCCAGCAGTTCTTCGGCGCCGCATAAGCCATAACGATTCAGAACCGGCCCCAAACGGCTGTCCCGGGAATGGGCAAAGCCCTCCAAGGCTGGACAGCCTTCCGCCCGCGCCCCCCTTGCCCATGACCTGTAATGCCCAGGACAGACATGGCATCAGGGCTGCTGGTGGGCAACCATGACAGACGTCGCAATGGCTCTACTGGCCGTGCTGGCAAGTTGCGTGAGTCTCGAAGTCTATGTCGCGATCCGGGCTCCGCTGGGCTACCAGGACGAACAAGGTTTCCACCTGGGGATCGAGGCGCAAACGCGCGCCAATCCCGGCTCCAGCGAGCAGCCTGCTTGAGCCGCCCGACCCGAATTGCCGCCGGTAAGTGAATTTGCCTCCCCAGAGGGAGGCAAGATGGTCCGGTGCCCGACCCTTGGTCAGGGCGCCGGCAAACCATGCGAAATGTCCCCCGTCGGGGAATGCGTGTGCCGTTGTGTATATCCGCGTGTCGCAACAGCCCACAGCAGACCTGGCGGGGGACAGTTCCTGTACCGCCCTCGCAGCGCCCCGGACGGCGCATCATGCGGCTTGACCAGCCCCCGCAGAACTGCCAAGCATAACACCATGACTGGAATTCTCCTGGCCGCAATTCTCGGCTTGGCCGCCCCGGCGTATGCTGGCACCACCGAGCTTCTCCACACCTTCAAAAAGGTCCGAATGACCGACCAGTTCTGGGCCGAAGGCGCGGCGATCGGCGACTTCAACCGCGACGGCAAGATGGATGTCGTTTCCGGCGCCTACTGGTACGAAGGGCCGGACTTCAAGAAGCGCCGCGAAATCTACCCCGCCAACGCCAGCTTCAAACTCAAGAAAGCCGACGGCGTCGAAAAAACCATCCCCGGCTTCGAAGGCGCGCTCGGCGTCAACAACGCCTACTCGGATTGCTTCCTCACCTTCACCTACGACTTCAACGCTGACGGCTGGACAGACGTGCTGGTTTACGGCTTCCCCGGCAAGGAAGTCGGCTGGCTCGAAAACCCCCAAAACCGCCCGGGTCACTGGCAGCGCCATGTCGTGTTCGACGTGCTCGACAACGAGTCGCCCGACTTCCTGGACGTAACCGGCGACGGCAAACCCGAGATGCTCTGCTGCTCGGGCGGTTACCTCGGCTACGCCGAGGCCGATTGGAAAAACCCCGCCGCGCCTTGGAAATGGCACGCCGTCTCGCCCAAGGGCGATTACCAGCGGTTCAGCCACGGCACCGGCTGCGGAGACATCAACGGCGACGGGCGCATAGATATCCTCGACAAAGACGCGTGGTGGGAACAACCCGCCTCAGTGGCTGGCGACCCGGTCTGGACCCGGCATCCGTTTCAGTTCGCTCCCGCCGCCGCGCAGTTGATCGTCCACGACTTCAACGGCGACGGGTTGAACGACGTCCTGAGCTGCATCAACGCCCACGGCTATGGCATCTCTTGGTACGAACAGGTCCGCGCGGACGGCAAAATCACCTTCCGCGAGCACGTCATTCTTAACAAGGACCCCTCGAAGAACCGCTACGGCGTGCAATTCTCGCAGCCCCATGCCTTCGCGCTGGTTGACATGGACCGCGACGGCCTCATGGACTTCGTGACCGGCAAACGCTTCTGGGCGCACGGCAAAGACGGCCCCGACCCAGACTCCAATTCCGCCGCGGTCCTCTATTGGTTCAAGCTCGTCCGCCCGGCCAAGGGCCAGGCCGATTTCGTCCCCCACCTGATTGACGACGACTCGGGCGTCGGCACGCAAGTCACCGCCGGCTACGTCAGCAATCCCAAATTCCCGGACGTGGTCGTCGGCAACAAAAAGGGCGTTTTCGTCTTCAAACACGAGACCAAGGAGGTCCCGCGCGCCGAATGGGAAAAGGCCCAGCCAAAGCCCCAATCAGACGCCAAGTGACCGGCGGAAACGCCTCCACTACCCGCACCGCCGGGCCGGTAACGTTAACGTCACCAGCCACCCAAAACCTCTGGATACTGCCTAACTGTCCGTTTATTGGACATATACCCAACCCTCGATCCTGGCGCCAACCAACTCCCCCCAGCCAGGGCTGATTCCATTCTCGCCCAATCTGCCCCACTCCTCCCCCGCCCATAGCTGCCAATGCGTCGTGTACAAGGGGTGTACACCGGGTGCTCACCGGATGCACAAGCGAAAACCCGGTGTGCATCCGGTGAGCACCCGGTGTACACCCCTTGTACACGGCACGAAGGTATGGGAAAATAGGGGAAACTGGCGCAAATGCCGCCTTGGCGGCCGGGGATGTTCTCATGGGATTCCTGCTCGCCCGACGGGCCGGGTTGGTGGCTCAATTCGGTCTTTGTGGGGCGCCGGGATGCAGTTTTGCGGGGCGAGCCGTCCGGATTTGGGTGGACGGCGGGCAGGGTCTGCTCCAGATTCTGCCACATGACGAGCAAGCTCTTGGGGAACTGGCGCCGGGCGGGCCAGGCCCTGCTTCTTTGGCTGGCAGCCACCCTTGCATTTGTGAGCTGGGCCGCGCAAGCCAGCACCCCGCCAGCCGCAGACATGCGCAGGCCGAGTATTATTTTCATCCTCGCCGACGATCTCGGGTATGGGGATTTGGGCTGTTACGGGCAGGCGAAGATCAAGACGCCCAACTTGGACCGGCTGGCCGCCGAGGGCATGCGGTTCACCCAGTTTTATGCCGGCAGCACGGTCTGCGCGCCGTCGCGCTGCGCGCTTATGACCGGGCTGCACACGGGCCATGCGTTGATCCGCGGCAACGCGAAGGTGGCGCTGCGTCCGCAGGACCTGACGGTGGCCGAGGTCCTCAAGAAGGCCGGCTATCGCACCGGCCTCATCGGCAAGTGGGGCCTGGGCAATGAGCAAACAACCGGCGTGCCGCAGAAGAAAGGGTTCGACGAATTCCTCGGTTACCTGGACCAGACCCATGCGCACGATTACTACACGGATCATCTCTGGCGCTACGACCCGCCCGGCCCGGCCAAGCCGGGTTACAATGGCCGGAGGGACTTCCTCGAAAACCAGGGAGGCAAGCAGGCCCTTTACATGCCTGACCTGTTTACCACGGCGGCGCTGAGCTTTCTCCAGGTCAACAAGCCGGACCGGTTCAACCAGCATCGCCCCTTCTTTCTTTATCTCGCCTACACCATCCCGCACGCCAACAATGAAGCGGGCAAACGCACCGGCAACGGCATGCAGGTCCCCAGCGATGCCCCTTACTCCGACCAGCCCTGGCCGCAGCCGGAAAAGAACAAGGCCGCCATGATCACGCGCATGGACGCCGACATCGGCCGGCTGCTGGACAAGCTCCAGGAACTCAAGATCGAGGACAACACCGTGGTGTTCTTCACCAGCGACAACGGTCCGCACAAGGAGGGCGGCGTGGACCCGCAGTTCTTCCGGAGCAGCGGCTCCCTGCGCGGCATCAAACGCGATTTGCACGAAGGCGGCATTCGCGTGCCCCTGATCGTGCGCTGGCCTGCTCGAATCAAACGCGGCGCCCTCAACGAGCAGCCCTGGGCTTTTTGGGATTTCCTGCCCACCGCCGCCGAAATCGCCCAGGCCGGAATGCCGGAGCAGATTGATGGCCGGTCTATGCTGCCGGCGCTGCTCGGACGTCCGCAAACCGATCCACACGAGTTCCTCTACTGGGAATTCCACGAGCGCGGCTTTCAACAGGCGGCGCGCTTCGGCGACTGGAAAGCGGTGCGCCCCCGGGTTGGGGAACCGCTTGAGCTTTACGATCTCAAGGCCGATCCCGGCGAAAAGACGGATGTGGCGGCTGGGAATCCCCAGGTCGTGGCAAAGATCGAGGACTACCTGAAGACAGCGCGGACCGAATCGGAGCACTGGCCCATCAAGCCCGCCAACCCGCGGCCCGGGAAGCAGAAAGCCTCCAACAAGTAGGGGCCGGCGCCGCGGGCCAGTTCCACCCTCCCGAACCGCGAGGCGATGCGGCGCAAGCCCGATCGCCAACCGGTGGTCGGCCCCTTTTGCCCTGGCCGCCCAACCGGCTTACCATCTGTCAACCCTTCGGGTTGCCCAAACGCCTGCATGCATACGCGATGGCGGCGCTCCTTTCCGAATTTGGGGCTTGATATGAGCCTCCTGCCTCCGGCCTGTCCGCTGGCCCACGCCAGGAAATCGGCCAGCTTAAAGAAGTGAGATGCGCCCATATTGGGGCTTTTTCACGAGCGGACTGAGCTCTCTGGCGGTGTATGGCCCGCAAGCTGCGCATTCAATACGCCGGGGCGCTTCACCATGTCATGGATCGTGGTGATCACCAGGAGAACAGCTTCCGTGATGAGGAGGACCGGCGCCTGTTTCTGGTCGCCTTGGAAGAGGTTTGTCAAAAGGCCAGTTGGCAAGTGCATGCATTTTGCCTCATGTCCAAACGCTTCCATCTGGTGCTGGAAACCCCTTCACCGAACCTGGTCGAAGGCATGAAGTGGTTTTTGGGGTGCTTATACGCGTCGCTTCAATGCCCGGCATAAAGTTTTCGGGCACCTGTTCTCCAGCCGCTACAAGGCGCTGCTCGTTGACGGCAGCGGCAACGGCTACCTTTGAGAATGGCCTGTTTCCTCAGGCCGTTTTCCGCCCCCATGAACTGATAAATCGCTTTTTGCGCGCCCGCCCGTAGTGAGTGCTCCGCGGGTGAGGGAGAATTGGTTTTCGGGCTCACCAAGCCTGGGGCCATGCTTATCGGGGGGCGTGGCCGGTTGTCAATAGCTGATTTTCCGCCAGAGCAAGTGTGCCTTCGAGGTTTCCCGGGCCGGATTGGACTTGGAAAGTGAGGCGGGAGGGCAAGTGGGGGCCGCTGCACACTGCCGGCTGGCGCACCTCACCCCGGGGCCTGAGCTGGGGAGCCAGCCCTGGTCAGTCGGTTAGCACATTCTCGTCGCCGGGCATGGGATCCACGTAGTCCTGCTCGTCCCGAAAGACGTCTTCCCACTGGTCCCTGCGATTCATCACTTGGTAGATCTCTCCCGGATACTGGATGCGCAGTTTGCGCGCCACGACCTGCCCAGCGCCAAAACCTTCCTCCAGCGCCAACAGAGAAGACACTTGTTCGAGCAGAGCGGCAGGCAGCACGCCCGCACGAATTGCCCCGTTGACACCTCCGCACTGGCTTTTCTATTGTTGCACCATGCTCGGTGAGGCCCAAAACCAATTTTCCCTCGGCCGCAGGGCGCTGAGCACGCGCGGCGCGCAACACGCCGGCTCTTCTCAGTTCCTTGCGATCGAGGGCCGGGCCAAGGCGGCCGCCAGGGAAATCGCTGAACAGCTCAAGACCAAATTCGAGCGCCAAGGATGGATACTACCGTAAAGCAAACGCAACCAGGCACCAGGCTACAGACGGAATAATATGAGCATCCCGAACCAGGCACCAAATGAGAACCCAGGACAGACCGCAACCTTCAGTCGGCGCCACGCCCTGAAATGCCTGGGTGCAGTCGCCGCCGGTCTGGCCGCCGGCGCGCCAGCGGCCGGCGACCCGCTCAAAGGGACGAATCCCCATGGCGGCGGCCCTGGCACGGGCATCACCGGCACAACGCCGCGCACGCCCGGGCGCGCCAAGAGCAAACCCACATCAGTTAAATACGAAGTGGCTGTATGCGGAGGAGGCCCCGCCGGTCTGATGGCAGCCATTGCCTCCGCGCGAAACGGAGCCCGGACTATACTGATTGAGAGGTATGGTTTTCTCGGGGGGATGGCGACGCTGTCATTGGTCAGCCCGATAAGCGTATTCAACAAAAAGAAGAAGAGGATTATCGGTGGAATTCCGCTCGAGTTTGCCAAGCTCATGGAGTCGCTCGGAGGCGCTGATACCACTTATCCGTCAGGCAATATTCACTTTGATCCGGAGATCTATAAACTTGCGGCCCAGAGAATGGTATTGGCCTCTGGAGGCTCGCTGATTCTGCACTCCTATATTTCGGGGTGCATCCTGGATAGAGATACGAAGGGCAGGATAACAGGCGTTATTGTCGAGAACAAATCAGGCCAGCAGAGAATCGAAGCCCGCTACTTCCTTGACTGCACCGGCGATGCGGATGTGGTGAACTGCGCCAATCTCCCCTATCAGCTCGGGGGCAGCGAAAGCACCGAGCTGCAGCCCATGACGCTCTGGTTCAGACTCGGAGGAGTGGATACTGACAACCTTGAAAACATGCACATGCGTGAAACCGGCAAGCGCCACGTCAATTCGCGCATAAGGGATGCGCTCATTGCGCTGGGGAACAAAGCGCAGGTGCCGAAATTTGGCGGTCCGTGGATGCTGACCACTTTCAGAAAGGGCGAAGCCTCCATCAATATGTCCCGTTATGCCGGCGACGGAACCGATGCGCTCAGCCTCACCCAGGCGGAATGTGCTTTGCGCGAGGATGTCTTCAAGCTTGTGAGGCTGCTGAGGGAGAACTTCCCGGAATTCAAGAACAGTTATCTTCTGGATACCGGCACCCAGGTGGGGATACGCGAGACCCGGAGAATCACAGGCTTGTACGAGATGACGGTGGATGATATCATGGCCCCGAAGGATTTCCCGGACACCGTGGCCAAAGGCGGGCATCCGGTTGATATACATAAAGCGGGGAGCCGCGAGCAGGATCTCAGGGCTGTAAGCAATGGCTACAACATCCCTTACCGATCAATGATTCCTGTGGGATCGGACAACTTGATTGTGGCAGGAAGACCGATCTGTGCTACCAGGGAAGCTTTTGCCTCCATCCGGGTACAGGCCACCTGCATGGCCCTGGGGCAGGCTGGCGGGACGGCGGCGGCGCTGTGCTGTCAGAAGAGTATTCGTGTTTCTGAGCTGGACGGCGGTGAACTCAATGGCATTCTACGAAAGCAAGGCGCGATTGTGTAACCCGCGCAGCGCTCAGCACATGCGGGCGCGCAAATGGCAGATTCAGTTCAGTGGACATCAGTTCGTGACGATTAACAACCTGCATATTGCCCCATGAAAAGACCATCAATGAGCCGATTCGCAAGTTCTTACCCAACCTTCGTTGCCTTGGCGATCCTGGCGGCGCTGCTTCCGAACCCGGCGCGCGGACAGCTCGAGATCAACTCCTTCACCCGCGACGGAAAGCTGAGCTGGAACGATCCCGGCGGGACGGGGACACATTACGCAGTGCAGTGGTCCACCGCCGGATTGACGAACTGGTATTCCTGGCAGGATGCCCAAGCCCAGTTGAGCGGCTTGGGCCCCAAGGGCAGCGTTTACGTCCCCATGTTCTACCGGATGGTGAACCCTGACCCGACTTACCAGTCAAACGCCTTCTACACCTACTTCCAAAGCCTGCCGCTGTTTAATCCAACCACGCCGCTCGAAACCAACGAGATGCGGATCACGTTCATGGGCTCGATGATTCCCCTGCCGGTGCGGCGGGCGCAGGCGGAGATGAGCGTGTTCGTGGAGGTGGGCTGGAAGCCGGACCCCAGCGATCTGGCCTACAAGGGCCGGGCGGAGGACCAGTTCGTCTTCGACTGTGGCGCCGGGGTGTCGGCCAACTACGCCGCCGCGGTCGTGGGATTCCGCCGGATGGATAAGGTGTTCATCAACCACCTGCACGGCGACCACATGAGCGATCTCATCCACATCTACTGCTTCGGCCCTTCAAGCGACCGCAAGTCACCGCTCTATGTCTTCGGGCAGGGCCCTTCTGGCCTGGAGAGTCCCACCAACCCTGGAACCTACTACGACGACGGGGTCAGCAATTTCTGCGCGCACGCGAGAGAGGCCTGCCGCTGGCACTCGGAGAGCTTCAGCTTCCAGCCGACCCGCTACACGAATTACGTGGCTCCCACTCGGTTGTCCTGGGGGCTGCCGCATGAACCTGTCCCCGTCTCCAATGATCCGCCCGACGACGCCTACGCCATGGTCCCCATCACCCTCAACTGGAGCAACGTGGCGGTCGCCTACCACAATCAAGAGACTCGCGCCAAGGTCACACACTACCCGGTCATTCACGCGCGCAAAGGCTCGATGGGCTTTATGCTCGAATGGACCCCGCCGGGAACCACCAGGCCCCTGACTATGATCTATAGCAGTGACACCAAGCCCGAAACCAACAGCGTCAATCTCGCCTGCAACGGGACCAATGGCGTGGACGTGTTCATCCACGAAATGGTCGTTCCACCCTCCGTATGGGCCTACAAGCAAATGGGGCTCGACGCGCCGCCCTCCACCAATAACCCAGCGCTCTATGCGACCTGGCAAGCCGCCACCGATGAGTTGACCAGGGTCCAGGACAGTTCCCACACTCCGCAAGGCGCCTACGGCTACATGTTGAGCCAGATCTCTCCCCCTCCGCGGCTAGCCATCGCCACACACTTCCCCGTGGCCGACGATACGGTCGCCAGCGCCTTCAGCAGCGTCCAGGCACATTGCACGAACATCGTGTTCGGCAGGGACATCGCCTGGTCGTTCGACCAGATGGTGCTTCGCGTGTTCCCGGACCGGATCGAGCAGGTTCGGGCCGCCGTCTCTGATTTCGCCTGGAATCCGCCCGTCCAGTTGCCGACAAACGGCATGTACGCGCCCAAATACAGCGACACCAATGGCGTAGGCGACCCCTTCGCCCAGATTGACCTGTCAACCTCCTATTCACGGACCAATCAAAATGGCACGGTGAATTGGAGCGAAGACGGGTATTGAGTCACCCGCGCAGCGCACATGCGGACGCGCAAATCCCGTGAACACTCGGCAAACCCGCGGGCAGGTGGTAAGCGGCTAGGCTGACCCCTCCTGTCACCGGGCGGCCTGGTGTGGTGAACGCTGGGGCCATGAACAACACTTGAGTTCGACCGGGGTGCAAAATGCCTGTGGCGGCTGATACCCGCGACACCGCGAGGGCGCGCCTCAATTTCTGGCAGCGTCCCAAAGCTCCGACATCCTGACCCGTTGGAGACGGCGTGGGCCTAATTCCCCCCTCGCCATCCCCTCTCCCTCGGTGGTTCCTCCGTAGTACCTCCGTTCCTCCTCCGTTCTACCTCCGTCTCTGAAACGGAGGAGGAACGGAGGTAGAACGGAGGTAGAACGGAGGAGGGACGGCGGAGGGACGGGAGTAGAACGGTTCCGAGCAGAAGCGTTGATGGTAGGTGTTTCGGTCGCTTCAATGCCCGGCATGAAGTTTTCGGGCACCTGTTCTCCAGCCGCTACAAGGCACTCCTCGTTGACGGCAGCGGCAACGGCTAGCTTAAAACCGCCGGCGATTATGTGCATCTGAACCCGGTGCGCGCGGGCTTGCTCCGCCCTGAGCAGCCGCTGGAAGACTCTAGCTGGAGCAGCTATCCGTTGTACATCGGCAGTCCGGCTTTGCGCCCGGGCTGGCTCAGGGGTGACCGGCTCATGGGCGAGTGGCGCAGCGACTGGACGCCTCCGGAGGCCGGACAGCATTTTGCCGCCAGCATGGAGGCACGACGCCAGGGCGAGTTGGAGGAGGAGTTCAAGCCGCTCCAACGCGGCTGGTGCCTGGGGACGGAGGCTTTCCGGGCGCAGATGCTGGAGTATGTGGAGCGGCAGCGGGGCAAGCGGCATTACGGAGCCGAGTTGTGGGAGTCGGCGCAGGCCAAGGCCGAGCAGTTGATCGCCGGGGCGCTGAAAGCCGAAGCAGTCAGTGAGCCGCACCTGGCCAACTGGCACAAAAGCCACCCGTTCAAAGTCGCGCTGGCCTGCCGCTTGCGAAAAGAGACAACGGTCACGGTGGAATGGCTGGCGCAACGGCTGAAAATGGGCAGCCGCGGCTACCTCGCGCACCTGCTCAAACACCCACCTGGGGCCAAGTCCCCGAACCAGCCGCTCCTGCCTATGTGACAATATTATTGACACCTTTTCTGCCCGCGCGTGCGTCTTCGCCGGGTTCAGGCCGGCGGGAGTTCTGCCCGTAGTGAACCCCAAACCTTAGCCTTGTGAACAGGAAAGGCATCAATTGGTGAGGAAGGTATTGACACAAGGTCACCAACATGGTGATGTAGAGGTATGCCGGTATATACGAAGCGCAAGACCCGACTCCACGTCC
>Ga0209201_1002510_pt1 | contig 17904 bp, 18 predicted proteins | sample AD_UKC055_MetaG_FD_184411 | JGI IMG/M metagenome (GOLD analysis project Ga0209201, IMG submission 184411) | Active sludge microbial communities of municipal wastewater-treating anaerobic digesters from USA - AD_UKC055_MetaG (SPAdes) (version 2) | ecosystem: Engineered > Bioreactor > Anaerobic >...
CCCCTTGCGGTGGGAGCCGGAGTATCCCGTGGTGGTGGGGCAGGATCCCTCGCGGCACGGGGTCTATGCCATCGCAGATGTGTGGGTAAACCCGGCAAAGCGCACCTCCTACGCGCTCAATCCCAACCTGGTGGATGGCAGCGGGTGCTTCATCTGTGAGCCGCGTGAGGAGAGCGTCCGGGACACCCTCCAGGCGGTGGACATGCGCCTGCAATTGACGCCGGCGAGCCAGGATTGGATCACGCACGACCTGGCGCGGCGGTATCCCGGCGCGAAAGTCTATGCACCCGACCTGAGCGCGCCCGCGACCCTGTACGGCTGCCACTACGTGGGCGATATGCACGTGTGCGTGGCGCGCGCTCAGGTGCTGACCCGCGATCCGGGCTATTGGACTGCCGAGGCGACGTTGACGACGCAGTTCACCGGGGCGCATGCCTGGGAGTTCCTGGAGCGGGTGCCGGTGTACCTGAAGGATTCGACGTTGATTAAATAGCCGTTTCCTTCGGGGTTCATGTCAGTGAGTTCGCGCGACCGAGAGACGCAGCTCGAGCCCGTGTTGAGTTTAACCGGGCGAGCTGGTCTGAGAGGTAGGGGGCGCGGAGAGTACCTGAAAAAGTCACCTTCTAGCACTGTGACCTGGTGACCTGCAAAGTGTAATACGTCTGTGGCGTGCTCGGGGCAGTCCCAAATTTGTCCCAAAATTGTCTCAAATCCATGGTACAGATTTTGAGACAATACCAGGACTGTCTCGACCGCGCCGCAGACGGGCAGCACTAAGCAGCCTGTCGCGCGGCGACGTCCTGCGGGAGGCAGCGCGACATGAAATCAGGTCTAGTGGCTGCGTGGCTGTTGCTCATGGCCGCAGTTCTCGGCATGGTCTATGGGCAAGTGTACTCCTGGAGCATCTTCCGGCTGTTGACGACATTACAGCGTTACGGCTTGTAGCAGCGCCAGTGTTCCGCGTCCGGCCACTTAGACCGGCGCTCTTTAACAAGCGCATAACCCAGAGGATTTTACCGGGCAGTCTGAGGACTGCCTGATAAATACAGTTATTCAATTCAATTTTAAGAGAAGAGAGGAGCGAAACGATGCCTGACATCAACAAGATTACCGTCAGTGGCCTGGTGACCAACATCTGGTCGTATCGGGACAATCTCTATGCGATGCTGGCGATCTACGACGAGGCCGCGCCGGGGGAGGACGTCGCGCAGTTGTTGGCGCAATTGCGGGCGGCGGGAGTAGAAGCGGACCGGCTGGAGCAAGTAGCAGCGATCCTGGATGCGCCGGGTGAAGACCGCCCGCGGCAAAACGCGCATTACGCGACCGTGCGGTTCGAGCACGGGCTGGGCCCGGATGGGCAGCCGGTCACGCTGACGGCGGGCATGCGCGTGTACGTGAGCGGGAAGTATCACGAGGATCGGAGCGTGCAAAATCTATGGCGGGCGATTCGGCAGACCGGGCTGGACACCACGCAATTTTCTCCGGGGCTGCGGCAACAGTTGGAGGGGGCGGGTTTCCTGCGTCCTGCGCCGTACATCATTCCGGAGGGCTTTTCGATATTGCAACGAAACGGCGGCGGCGGCAAGCGTTCGCTGCGCCGCCCGGCTGCCGCGCCGCCCTCAGAAGAGGCGGTTGCATCGCCGGTGGAGAATTCCCCGGCCGAAGCGTCTGCTCCGCCTGCGCCTACCCGGCGGCGCCGTTCCATCGCGCCGCCGGCGGCGAAAGCGCCTGAGAAAGCGCCTGAGGCTGAGGCCGAAATGGCTGCGGAAGTCTAACCTTCAATGGAGGTAAGAGGGACACGGTAACTACGGTTACCCTGTCCCTCTTTTTTATTTCCGGCCTTCGAGAAACGTCTGCGTACAACGGAGTCTTTGTACTCAGAGGTGTCTTGATTGCTGGGGCTGCTAACAGATATGAGTGGCGCTCTATCTTAGCCCATGCAATGAGACGTAGATGGCTTTCAGCCTCTACACCCCTTTCCCGACGTAGATGATTTTCAATCTCTACGTCACCCCGATCTGATGATGGGTTAATCTCAGATCACGCTTCGAGTCCGAGTCCGTTCAATCTAATCCATCAGTCAATCAAGAGGAGGTAAGTATGAGCACGTCATGGTTTGTGTGGCTTTGGGCCGCGTTTGCGTTGATCGTGGTTGCGGTACTGGTAGTGGTGGTGGTGACGGGGTTCACTGTGTTGCGCCTGGTGCGGGGGCAATGGACACGCTTGGTGTCCAAGTCCAAGTCGAATCAGGCAGAGACCTCGCCTGCTCCCCGTCGGTCCGGTTCTCGGCGTCGGTCTGGTTATCGGCCCGGGGTGCATTCTCCACGCTCTGCGGATGCCGGCCATGAACACGCTTAAGCCCTGTGAGTCCGGTGTTGAGAAGGCGTCCTCCGGGATGCCTTCTCAGCGCCAATGTCCGCAATGTGGGCAGCTATTCATACCGCAAGGCGCTGATGAATGCGAATGCCCTGAATGCAAGCGGGAATGGCGTGAATACTGGCAGATGCGCCATGAACTGGCGTATCCCGGGGTGTGGATGTAGGAGGTAGTCGAGATGCAAACTCCCCAGCTCTTTCGGAAAATGTCGTCGTCGGTGGAGTGGCAAGCGCGCCTGATCCGCGCGCGGGATGAGGTCTCTAAATGGAACGTCGTCACGACCGGCGCAAACGTCTGGCAGGTGACGACGCGCCCCGGGCACATTTATACCGTGCGCTGGGATGGCGGTTGGAGTTGTACCTGCCCGGATTACCGCAATGCATTCCTGGGGGACTGCAAGCACACCCTGGGAGTGCAGTTGTTAATCCAGTCTCAGGCGGATCAATCTCAGTCTCAGTCAGTTCAATCGGATCAATCTCAGTCTCAGTCGGATCAATCAGTTCAATCTCAGTCAGTCAATCAAATTCAAACGGAGGTAAGTGAGATGGAAGACGAAAAGATTTTGGAGCAGTTGAGTTTCCCCTTTCCCGCTAAGGCGTTGCAATGGCGTGTTGGACCCTGCAATCGGGACAAGACGAGGGGAGTCGCGCTGGCCTACGTGGATAGCCGCGACTACATCGAGCGCCTGAACGCCGTGCTGGGCCTGAGTTGGGAAGACACGTACACCTTCACCGTGGTGGGGACGCGGATCGTATGTAAGTGCGAGCTGCGCCTGCACCTGAAGGGGGGGCAAAGCATCGTCCGCACCGGCGACGGGGATTGTGAGCTGGAAGACCCGAATGCGACTACGGTGGCGTCGGCGCAAGCCTTCAAGCGGGCCTGCGTCAAGTTCGGGTTGGGGGCGTATCTGTACGCGCTGCCGCTGGAGTGGGTGGCTCTTGAGGGGGACAAAAACATCCCCTCGGAAGTCCAGATCTCCCTGGGCGCTGCGTACAAGCGGTGGCTGGAGACGGGGGAATGGATTTTTACCCGTGGGCAGCGCGCGCCTTCGACCAAGTCCGTGGCTGTATCTTCGACCGAACCCAAGCCTGTGGCTGCATCCGCACCTTTGCCCGCGCCTGTGGCCGCGCCTTCGACCAAGTCCGTGCCCGCGCCTGTGGCCGCACCTTCGACCGCGCCCGTGGCCGCACCTGCGCTCGTGGTTGCTGTGCCTGTGCTGGTGGAGGATGATGATGCGCCTGCGCCTTCGACCAAGCCTGTGGCTGCATCTGCGCCTTCGACCAAGCCCGTGGCTGCGACCAAGTCTGTGCCCGCGCCTGTGGCTGCGGCGAACGCTTTGGGTCCCGGGACGTTCCTGGTGACCCGCGGCGAATACCGGGGCCAGTGCATCGCGCAGATTTATGCGCAGAATCCCGAATACGTGCAGCGGCTCGCCGAGTCCGATTTCCAGCCGCTGCGCATGGCGGCGCAGACCTTCCTGGCTATGCAGTAGTCCGTACCTCAAGCAACCCAGCAGCACCGGGAAACGCGCTACGGCGTGTTTCCCGGTCTGTCTTGTAGTCCGTTCAGAGGAGTGAAAAATGGTCAAGCAAACATCGTTTCTGTCGGAGATCACGCTCCTGGAGCAGTTGCCCGTGCGTGAACGGCCGGCCGAGCGGCTGTATCAGGTGGGCGCGCAAGCGCTCAACCTGACCGAACTGCTGGCCGCCGTCATCGGCGGTTCCCACCAGTTGGAACTGGCGCAAACGCTGGTCACGCGGTGGGGCGACACCTTGCTTCAGGTGGAGCAAGCCGAACTGGCGCGAGTCCCTGGCGTAGGGCGGCAAACCGCCGCCCGCATCAAGGCGGCGCTGGAACTGGGCCAGCGCCTGGCCCACTGGCCAGATGAAGAGCGCCGTCAGATTCGCAGGCCGGAGGACGCCGCCGATCTTCTTTTCCCACTCATCGGATACCAGGAGCAGGAGCATTTCGTGGTGTTGTACCTGAATACTCAAAACCGTGTGGTAGACCACGAGGTGCTGTACAAAGGCAGTCTCAACTCCTCCCTGGTGCGCACCGCGGAGGTGTTTCGCGGCGCGATCCGGCGCAACTGCGCCGCCATCATCGTCGCGCACAACCATCCCAGCGGCGAACCCAACCCGTCGCCGGAGGACGTGGCGCTCACCCGGCGGCTGATCGAGGCGGGCAAACTCATGGAAGTGGAAGTGCTCGATCACGTCGTCATAGGTCAAGGCCGCTTCGTGAGCCTGCGCGAGCGGAGAATGGGATTCGACTAGGATAGTGACTCCAGTCCGCAAAGAGGAGGAACCCCCCATGGAAGAAGAAATCATCACCCTGGAATTGCCCCGGCAGGTCACCCTGGAAGGCCGCACCCTGCGCTTGACGCAGGCTGCGGCGCGCTTCCTGCTGGGTGAACTGCTGCGGCACATCGAAACCCCGCTGCCGGAAGCCGGAGTGCCGGCGACGCACATGGCGCACAGTCCCGTCCTGGGGCTGGTGCCGGTGTCCATCATCGCCTGCAATGCCTCGGCCTGCCTGGTGCGGGGGCATTTGTACGGCACACACACCGGCCCGGTGCGCGTGAACAAGAGCGACCTGTTTCCGCTGATCGAGACGCTGGTGTGTGAGGGCGGGGATCCCCCCGCTGCCGCACCGGCGGAGACGGCGCCGTTCGCGTCCGCCGTGCTACCCGAAGCGGAGGACGGCTGGCTGGAAGCGGCGTATGAAGAGCGCTATGAGTCGAACGGCGCTGCCTGAGCTGCAGCGCGTGTGTAAGGTATACAGCATCTTTCCCATTACCCAGAGGAGGTAAGACTCGATGTCACAGACGGCTTATGCGCAAATGCGGCGTGAAGCGCGACGGACAGGCTGGCCGCGCGGTTTGAAGAAGGTCTCGCTGTGGTTTCACGATCGGCTGTTTCTGGCGCGGCGGCAGCGCCCGCAGCAGTTCGGGTGGTTGCTGCGGGAGGACGGCACCGACATTCTGCTCAACATGGCGGCAAGTCACGCCGTGCTCCGTCACTACCGCCGGTGCGCGAACGTGTACTGGTATTGGTTTGACGGCAAAAAGTTGCGGCCGACGACACCGCAGGAGCTGGCGGCGCGGTTGAAGCAACAACCGGCGGTCACCCCGGCCCGTTACCCCGACTTGTTTCCATAGCCTGGTTGAGGCGGGAGGTCATTCTGGGAGAAACGGCACACGCGGTCTCTCGCAGCTCCGCCGCCCCGCTGTTTTCATAACCTTATTCCAACCCTACAAATGGAGGTGAGTATGACCCTGTTGTTGACGCGACCCCAAGAACGAGCCTTACAGCAGAGCGGGCTGACCGCGCGCGGTCAGTTGCCTTGTGGGTGTGTGCTCCTTGAAGACAACACCGTGATCTATCCGCATGGGGAGCGCTGCACATTGGCGCAACATGACGCCTGGTTAGCCGAAGTCCAACAAAATCAATCAAAATCAAGAGGAGGTAGCCATGGATAACCTGGTTGTCCGCGTCTACGTGACTGGGGTATATCATGATCTCGTCCGCATGTCGGGCGAGATTGAGGAAAACGCTTTTTGCATTGAGGGCGCCGGCCCGAGCGTGCAAGCCGCCTTTCGCGATGCCCTCCGACGTGAACTTGAGGGCAGCGATTTCTGCATCCAAGATGTCACCGTGTTGTCCGTCGTCTTCGATGACGGGCAGGAACTCAAGAAACTTAGCCCTCTCAGCATCGCGCTGACCGTGCAATTGGAAGAGGACGAGGAGGGGGGCGACGAGGAGGAGCCGGAGTATTGCGAGCCGCCTGAGGAGCCTTATGACGACACAGGGATTGTCCTGCCGCCGGGTATGACGGTTGAAAGTCTGACTACAGCAATGAGGTATGCTGAGGCAGAGTTCCTGGGTCAGTTTGAGTCTCGGGAGTGCCCCTATTGCGGTGAGGAGGCGTTTGTGACGCCGTTCACAAGACGTGTTGTTTGTTCTTGTTGGACGAACCCCGCCCTGGAGATTTGTGAGGACCTGAAAGCGCAAGAGGCGCAAGAGGCTAATGGAGGTAAGCCGTAGTTCGCATCGGGACTACCTGCAGTATCTGGAGCGTGGCGCTGCTTAAACAGCAGCGTCACGCTTCAGGCATGTGCGCGTTGACCCTTCCCTTCGAGAAACGTCTGCGTACAACGGAGTCTTTGTACTCAGAGGTGTCTTGATTGCTAGGGCTACTAACAGATATGAGTGGCACTCTATCTTAGCCTATGCAATGAGACGAGTAGATGGCTTTCAGCCTCTACACCCCTTTCCCGACGTAGATGATTTTCAATCTCTACGTCACCCCGATCTGATGATGGTTCAATCTCAGATCACGCTTCGAGTCCGTTCAATCTAATTCATCAATCCAGAGGAGGTAAGTATGAGCACCCAAATAGCCGCCGAGCCGTTGCGTCGCGGCAGTATCTTCAGTTATGGCGGGCGCACCTATCAGGTGCGGCGGATTGACCCCGGCTGGGGCGAGCACGGCCAACTCGTGGCCGACGACCTCAGCATGGGGATTCCCATCGCGCGCATCTTCGATCTGGACACCTTTACGCAGCGCACCGGCTATCTGATCTCAACAGGTGTATGAGTTTGGTGTATGAAAAATTAATATATGAGTTTAGTGGGTGTATGAAAATCTATCAGAGACAGGTGTATGAGTTTGGTGTATGAGTTTGGTGTATGAAAAATTAATATATGAGTTTAGTGGGTGTATGAAAATCTATCAGAGGAGGTAGCAATGTTTAAGGTCATTAACCATGAGGGCGTTGCCGTACAGAATTCGTACGTAGTCTGGGACCGCGAGTATGTATACGCCTTTGACGCCATCGGGGCTGAAGTCGGCGTCAAGGCAATCCACGCTGCGGCCTTTGGCAATGGCAACGCCAGGCGTTTTACTTTCAAGGGGCGGGCCAACGCCGGGGACGAAGTACAAGAGCATTACGTGATGCGGCCGCTCCCTGACGTGTTTGACGTAGAGCGTCAAACGGTGCTCTCGCAGCCCAATCTGTACCGCTGGCACTTCCGCCCGGTCGTCCGACCGGGAGACGCCAGCGTTATCGTGTATGGATTGCGGGAATGGCAGGACTTTGATGAGGCCATCGGCTTCTACTGGGGGATGTTGCAGACCAACTACCCCATGTTGCGCGAGTGGGCGGTCCCATTGCTGAAACTGGGGCGCGAAGCGGAGCTGGTAAACGAGTTGCTCTATGCGGGCAACGTGACCTTTGCGTTCGAATTGCGGGTCAGTGAGGACTGGCACGCCCTGCTGAATACCGCCGTCCGCGATGGGCAGATTCACATTCCGACGTCTTAGCGTCTCAAGTCCGTAGATTTTGTCAGTCCGTAGATTCGAGTCAACACCGTCGGTCAATCCTGACCGGCGGTGTTGGTGTTTCTAAGCCAATTACAACAAATCAAACAAATCAGAGGAGGTAAGTCATGAGCCGCTTAGCCGCTCAAGCCAAAGCCGAGTATTATCCCACGCCTTTAGAGGTCGTGGACTTGATCAGCACCTACCTGGCGCTGCCGCGCCGGAAAGGCGAGTTGGCGCGCCTGTATGACCCTTGCTGCGGCGAGGGTCTGGCGCTCGCCCACCTGGCCTTGCGCCTGCGGGAGCACAGCGACACCGCGATTCAGACCTGGGGCAGTGAACTGCACCCGGGCCGCGCCGCGGAGGCCGCCACACGCCTTGACCAGGCGTTGGAAGCGCCCTTCGAGACCGTGTCCTGGACTCCCACCCACGGCGTGGCCAGCGTGCTGTTTCTCAATCCGCCCTACGACTGGTCGGTGGACGCGGCTGCGCGCCGCGTCGAGGACCTGTTCCTGGAGCGCGCGACCCCGGCGCTGGTGATGCCGGGAGGGGTACTCGTGTACATCATCCCGGTGTCGGCGTTTCACCGGCAGGCGTACGAAGACCTGCTGATGAATTACGAAAATGTGCGGGTCACACGTTTTCCCGACCCGCTGTTCGACCAGTTCAAGCAACTGGTCATTTTCGGGACGCGCCGGCGGGGGGAGCCCAATTGGTGGGCCTGTCACCAAACCGTGACCGACCTGTTCGGACATGGCAACTACTTGCCCGAGCCGACGATCTGTGACCTCACTCCGCTGGCTCCGGCCACGGGCCCAGAGGCGTACCCAGTCCCGCTGGTGAAGTCGCACCGGGCGCGTCTGTGGCGCTCCGGGTGGCTGGAAGACGAAGTGCAGACGGCGCTTTCGTCTCATCCCTCAGCCAACCCGTTCGTGGTTCCGGAGGGCAGCCCGATCGAGGTCTTGTTGGAGCCCAAGCGCGGGCACATTGCTCAACTTTTGTCGTCGGGCGTGATGGAGACCCTGGTGCTGCCCGGCGAGGTCATCCGCGGGCGCAGCGTCCCGCGCATGGTCACCGTGGACGTCGAGGACGACGGCGACAACAAGAGGAAGACCACGCAGGTCACCCAGTGGGAGACGCACATCACGCGCCTGACCGCCCAGGGGGGCCTGGAACACTATACAGGAGCGGAGGCCTTGCCGTTCCTCAAGGCCCATGCCGATCGCCTGGCCGCGCTCTTGCGCGCCCGCCTGCAACCGTATGGCACGCAGGCGACGAAAGCGGAAGAAGCGTTGCTGGACACCCTCTCGCAGCAGCGCGCCCGTCCGGATGGCGGGTATGGCCTGTACCCCGATCAACGGATGTCGGCCGTGGCCATGGTGCGCAGCATCAAGAAGCACGGTTACGGCAACCTCATCTGCGAGATGGGGTACGGCAAGTCTACCACTGCGGGAGCCGTGTTAGCGTTACTGGAGGATTACCCGGCCTTCCTGATGTGCCCACCGATCATGTTGGAGAAGTGGGTTCGGGAACTGGAGGCCACCATCCCCGGCGTGCAGGCCGTGATCGTCAAGCACGTGCGCGAGTTGCAGGCCGTGATCGCGGGCTACCGGCCGGGGGATAAGTTAGTAGTCATCGCGCCGCAGACCCTGGTGAAAGCGGGGCCGGGCTGGGAACCGTCCGTGCCCCGGCGCTACACCTTGCAGCTGCGCTCGCGGGAAGAAAGCGCGACGCGCAAGGCCGTCTTCCATGCGGCTTATGTGGCATACGAGACCTTGCGCAAACAGTATCTGGAGGCCGACGTCGCGGAGCGCGCGCGCCTGGCGCCCGAATTGAACGCGCTGCGTGCCGCAGCGCTTGACCAGGCAGAAGCCTACCCGGTGTGTCCGCTGTGCGGTCAGCCGCTGGTGGGGCGGAAACTGGACCAACAACTGTATTGCAAGGGCCAGGTGCGTCCGGCGTTGGTGGAGGAGGAAGAAGCGGCGCAACCCCGGACCTGCGGGGGGGCGCTGTATCACTTTCAGGCGAAAGTCTCGCGGCGCTGGCCGCTGGACCTGTACATCAAGCAGCACGCGCCCCGCTTCTTCAAGATGCTCATTGTGGACGAGGTCCACGAGTACAAGAGCGGGGAGTCCGACCGGGGGGAGTCCTTCGGGCGGCTGGCGCAAGTCATCCCGCACACTCTCGCCCTGACGGGCACCTACTACGGCGGCGTGTCGAGCAGCATTTTCTACCTGCTGTACCGGAGCGACCCGCAGTTCCGGCGGCAGTGGCAAAAGAGTGAGGTGCAGCGCTGGATTGAGACCTACGGTCGCATCCAGGCGACCTTCACGGAAACGGTGAGCACCTCGGCGTACAACGCGCGGAAAAAGGTGACGAAAAACGTCACCGAGATTCCGGGTATCGCGCCGACGGTGCTGCCGCATATCCTGCACACCACGGCCTTTCGTTCGACGGCGGACCTGGGGGCGGCCCTCCCGCCGCTGCAGGATGAAGTGGTGTATCTGGGCATGAGCGACCCGCAGCGGGCGGATTACCGGCAGGTGGAGAACTTCACCTGGGAGCTCGTGCGGAAATACCGCAACCGCTATCTGTCCTCCTGGCTGCAATGGACGCTGGCGCGGCCGAACTCGTGCTGGCGGCCCGAGCAGGTGGAGGGCTTGCGGTTGCCGGAGGAGGTGCTGGCGGTTCCGGCCGTGCCAGAGCCGGGGGAGTTGCTGCCTAAGGAAGCCTGGATGCTGCACAAGGTCCAGGCAGAACTCGCTGAAGGCCGCAAGGTGCTGGTGTACCTGCGGCAGACGGCGACGCGGGACATCCGGCAACGGCTATTGGAGGTGTTTGAGCAGGGCGGCGTGATCGCGTCTCTGTTGCCCGACAGCCTCAAGGCGGAGAAACGGGAGGCGTGGGTCCGCGAACACCAGCCGTCGGTGCTCATAACGCACCCCAAACGGGTGGAAACCGGGCTCGACCTGGTGATGTACCAGACGGCGATCTTCTACGAGCCGGAATACTCGCTCTACACGCTGTGGCAGGCCGCCCGGCGGTTGTGGCGCCTGGGTCAGACGCGTGATGTGCGGCTCTACTATCCGGTTTACACGGATACGATGGAGGCGCGCGCGCTGGAGTTGATCGCCAAGAAGATGACGTCGGCGCAGATGTTGTACGGCGACGACGTCGCCGGGGCGCTGGTAGACGATTCCGTCTGCCAGGGGTCTCTGGCCATGGAGTTGTTAGAGGTGCTCGAGCGGGGTGAAGTGCTGGCTGCGGTGCAGGGGGGGCTGTTCGGCGACCCCGACGCGACGCAGACGTGGAGCCCGGTGGGGTCACCCACGCGCACCTCGCCGTCGCTGGACCCGATTGCGGCCTACGTGACCGCGCAAGGTCTGACGGTGGAGGCGCTGGTGAAGATGAACCGGCGGGCGCGCCAGGCGGTCTTCGCCCCGGCGCAGGGCAGCCTGTGGGACTAAGGCGAAAAGAGGAAGAGAGGGTAAGGGGGTGATCACGTAACCACGTGACCCCGTTCCTTACTCTCTGCTTCCCTACTTCTAAGATAAGAGAGGAGCACAACAACATGGAGACATTACTACACACGGCCCTGGCGTATCTGGGGCAGGGCCTATCGGTCATTCCGGTGACGCGGGAGACGAAAGCGCCGCGGCTGGCGCACTGGCAGCCCTATCAGGAGCGGCGGGCGACGCCGGCAGAGGTGGCGCGCTGGTTCGCGCGCGGGTACGCGGACGCCGTGGCGGTGGTGGCGGGGCCGGTGAGCGGGAATCTCGAAGTTCTGGACTTCGACGCCGCGGCCCTGTTCGCGCCATGGCTGGCGCAGGTGCGCGCCGTGGACGGCTCGCTGGCCGAGCGCCTGGTCGTGCATCGCACGCAGCACGGGGGCTACCACGTGTGGTACCGCAGTCCTGCGGCAGCGGGCAACCAGAAGCTGGCGGTGGACCCGGAGCGGTCAGACGGCAAGGTCACGCTCATCGAGACGCGCGGGGCGGGCGGCTATGTGCTGGCCCCGCCGAGCGCGGGCTACTTGCCGGTGCAGAACACGCTGGCGGCCTTGTCGGAGCTCACCGCAGAGGAGCGCGAGACGCTGTTGCGCCTGGCGCGGGGTTTCACCCGTGCGGCGCCGCGTCCTGCGCGTCCTACTCAGCGGTCCGACGGCGCTTTGCACAGTGGCGCCAACCGTCCCGGCGACGACTACAACCGTCGGGGAGACGTGCCGGACCTGCTGACGCGGCACGGCTGGCAGTACGTCTGTCAGCACGGCGCGGTGAGTCACTGGCGGCGTCCGGGAAAAGTGGAGGGGGTCTCGGCCACGTGGAACTACGGGGGCCGGGGGACCTTCTACTGCTTTTCGACCAACGCGCCGCCGTTGGAGCCGGAGCGGTCGTACACGGCCTTCGGGCTGCTGGCGGCGTTGGACTACGGCGGGGACTTCCACGCTGCGGCGCAGGCGCTGCGGCAGGCAGGGTATGGCGAGAGGAGATGAGACAGGTACAGGCACAGGCCGCTACAGTGATGTAGCGGCCTGTGCGGTTTTATGGGGGCGCTTCAACCCCGTCCCTGTCGGGAAACCTCTTGCTCTGTCCGCAGCGGTGACGTGCTGTCACGTAAAATCCGGGTCTGGTAAGCGGGTTCTCTCATCAGGCGTTGGAGCGCGTAGTCCCTTCGAGCAGGCAATGGGTAATGGGTGAGGGGGAATGGGTAACGAGGGGCGAAAAAGCGAAAAGGCGGAAAAGCGTGACGGCAGGACTGTTGCGGCTGTGCACGACGGAGCCGCCTGCCTTACACGCAAGGCTCAGGCCAGGCGACCCTTACGCAGTACGTTTTACGCCTCACGCGCTCTTGCTGGCGTCTGACCTCACGCCGTTTCAGGTGTCGGAGCGCGTAGCCCCTCGAGCAGGCCGCCGTTTCCATCCCGGCGAACGGGATTATTGAATTGTGACGATGGAGGCGCTGCTGGGCGTCGCGGCGATGGCCGCCCCCCACTTCGTCGCGGTTTAGACGACAACGGTCTGAGAATCCTCGCGCAAGACTGCGGCCCCCGAGGTCACTTGGATTATCTTTTGACTTGACGGGGTCCGGCGCCTAGCCTCGCCGGGAGCCAGACCCGCCAGTTCTTCGACCCAGGCTTCTTCATCGCGCACGGTCGCGGTGAGGGTGATGTAGACCTCTTCGAGGGCGATGCTCACCAGGCCAGAGGCGGAGCGGATGCCCTGGAGTTGCAGGCGGTCGTTCTCCTCGATGACGCGGGTGAGGTAACAGGCGAGGGCGTCGGCGGGATCGCAAGGGAGGGAAGTGATGGACGGGGCTTGCCGAAAATAATAGCGGTTCCCAAATTGTTGTTTCACCGGGCCGGTGGGTTTGTAAAGCCCCCCTTGCGAGTCACGCATATTTACGGGTTCTGGCTCGCCCCCCCGGCCTCTCAGCGCGGCCTGATACAAATCATCGGGTAACTCGCCGCGCGCATGAAGATCATGCAATTTCGCTAGTTTCGCTTGCAGGTCTTCTGTCATTATTGCCTTTGCTCTGGAGGGTGTGATTCCTTGCTATTCCGAGGTCTCGAACTGTTGGTTGACTGGCCCAGCCGGCTTAATCACTGCGCCCCGCGATTCGCGCAGGTCTACGGCGTCTCCGCTGCCTGTGGTAACGGGACCGAAGTATTGGTTCACATTCTGGATGATGGTGTTACCGGTGTTGATAATCCACTGCACGGTGTTGACCGGTGCTTGCGATTCCATGGCCAGGCGCTGTTGGAGCTCTTGCCCCAGGAAAATCATCGCTTCAGCCTTTTGCAACAGCGCGACCGAGTCGGTAGCCACATTGGCACCAGCTTCACGCGCGTGCTCCATCTGTTGGAGTAACTCGCCGATCAAGCCGTAGAGCGCCGGCGGCAGCTCCGGCAGGGCACGCTTGAGCTCTTGCTCACGGCGCAGTAGCGCCTGCACTGCCAACACGCGGAGGTTGAACAGCGCAAAGACTTGTTCGTTCGTGGTGGCGAAGATGACGCGGTCGAGGCTGGTGCAGCTGGGGAACACGCTTGAAAGCCCGCTGATGATACCCACTACCGCTTCCTCCTTGCGGGCGCGTCCCAGGCCAGTACCGAAAGCCGGCAGGGCGATGGAAGGCTGCTGTAGCAAATCCGCCAACAGAATGCAGCGGCGGGTGACGGCGACGATAAGCTCTGGGTCAGCGCGATAGCTATTCTCAATACTGGTCACCACGGCGTGGAACAGATACCGCACACCGGTCAGCGCGCCTGCATGGGTGATGACGACGCTCCCTGGCAGGATGAGGCCTTGCCGTTTGACCTCAGTCTGGATTTCTGTGCCAGCGGCTTCCAGAATGGATCGGGCAATCGCGCCGCGGAAGCTGGCACGGCTTCCAATCGAGGTCACCATGACCGCAGCGCCGGTTTTCAGGATCTCTCCATACCAGGCTTGCACCAATACTCGCCCACCAAGGTTATAGCCAGCTGCCTCGATTACTTCTGCCATCTTCCTCAACCCTTCACACTGGTGATGTAAGAGCGATGCCCTTGAACTCAGTGGAACAACTGTTGTGCGGTTTCCAGGGCGCGTTGTGCCAGCGGCTGCAGGCGCTGTATCGTTCCCGCTGCACCATCCGCCGTAGCCAGTAGTTCCACCACACCCACGAGCCGTGATAGAATCAGCCCTGCGTTGGGCTTGGGCTTGCCTACCTGCGCCGCGGTCACCTGCAGGTCCGCTGCAACGGTTTCTGCTACATCGGGGTCGAGTCCAGCGTGCGGGAGCTGCTGCTGCAATTCACCCAGCAAGCACAGGAACTCCTTCACGGTGACGCCGGCAGTCTGCGGTTTGTTCACACTGACCCGATTGTTGTTCCCCGCTACATTGCCATCACCTGTGATGCGGATGTCATTGCCGAAGTGCTGCCTGACCGGCATGGTGGGCTTGTAGACTGCGCCCTGCGAGCCGTGCAGGTCCACTGCCTCCCCGCTGCCGACCGCTACGGGGCCGCTGAATTGGCCGGAGAGCACCGGTCCATGCACGTCACCCGCGATATTGGTCTGCGTAACCACAGTCTGCCCGCGCTGGTCAAAGGCGGTAGTGCCCCGGGCGGGTTGTATGGGGACAGCGTCGAGCGTTTCCGGCGCGGGGGCGGGCTCGCCCTTCGCCAGACCCTTGCCACCCAGGAGCAATGCCACGGGGAAGTTGCCGCTCACCTGATAGTCAGGGGTCTGCTCATGCCCATAATCCTGCTGTGCGCTCACGGGCACTGTCCGCGTCACGTAACTCATCACGTCGGAGACCAGCACCTCGCACGCGCCAGCTAGCGGCTGCGCGTGTCCGGAGAGGGCTTCGATCAGGTGATAGGTGAAGATGCTCATGCGCCGATCTTTGCGGATGTACGAGGATTGCTCGCCAGTGGAGGCGCTCAGGATAGCCCGCCCCCGTCCCTGCGCGAGGCTGTCCAGCCCCTTCGAACCGGGCGCAATACCGCCAGGTTCGCTTTGCATGAACAGCACTGGCGGCGGCGCCGCGCTGACATAGCCCTCTGGTATCTCGGTGACCTCCTTGACACCCATGCCGCCCGCGTGGCAGCAATCCAGGATGACGAGCAAGCGCTGTGGTTGCATCCCGGCAATTTCGGCGGCGAAATCTGTAGCCCGCAAGGCGCGGGTTTGGATGCCGGGGTCTTTGACATCATAAGGGATGAAGTAGAAGTCCGCTGGTGTTTTGGATACATCGCGCCAGCCGTGACCAGTGTAGTAGATAACAGCAGTTGCTTCCGCATCCGCTTGCAGGCGCTCAGCCAACCAATCCACGCCATCGAGGATGCCCTGGCGGGTGGACGCTTCACCGGTGAGCGTTTTTATGTGCTCATCTGGGTACGCGCAGCGTTCGGGATGACGTAGCACTGCTTGCAGTGCGGCGATGTCTTTGGCGACATCGGGCAGCGCCCATTTCGGTACGGCATTAGTGTCTACACCGATAAGTAAGGCGTAACCGTGATCGAAAGTGGTCATAATTCTTGCCCCTCTTTAGTGCGGAAGTCTTGCTTCAAATTTTGAGGCTTGTACACTACCCCCCGCGATTGGCGTTGGTCTACGATTTCACTGCCGCCAACTGCCGCCGCGCTCTAGAATTTTCCGGAGGCGACTGGACCATCCACGTCACCAGCGATATTGGTTTGTGCCCCGATGTGTTGCTCAATCCGCTCGATGAGAACCTGGATACTTGCCGGTGAATTGCGAGCTGGGGTCTTTTTCGGCGCACTTAGTTGCCCGGCAGCAAGAAACCAATCGCGGTACATTGCCCCAGCGAGACCGTACTGCTGGTTTCTCCCGCGTCCCTCGCAATGAATGAGGCCATGATAGACTAGTGCATCCAATGTGCTTTTCAACGTATCGAGTGGCATATCAGCAAAGTGAGTGCGTAACTGGGCATAAGCCACGGGCGTGTTCTGCTCAAGCAAGAAAACGTAGATCCGCCATCCATCTGGGCCGAGCGTCTTAGTCCAGGTGGAGAAGTGCTGCGTGCGCTGGTCAAAACCTTGTGCAACATCGGCTACATCCTCCGCCAACGCAGCTTCAACCTTGCCTTCAAAGTTGTCCCATAGCTCATGTAGGATATATTGCGCCATGCACGGCTGCCCGCCGCTTTGTCGCCAGACTTCTTCCGCGGTTGATTCCGGTAAACGTCCATCGTTGGGCTGTCGCGCCAGGGCCAGGGTCGCATCATGATCGAGTGTGGGCAAGGGATAGCGATCTAGGATATTCTCTAACGGCGAATCGTGCTCCGTGACCTTTGTATACATCTGGGTAGAACCGGCCAGTACCAGCGCAATGTCCTCTACGATGGGGCTGTTGCTGAGCAGATAGCGCAAGTTGGGGCGCAGATCATCACCACACTCGATGGTCAGGATTCCCTCCGATTCATCTATAAGGATTGCCAGGCGAATGCGTTCTCCCTGAGTATCAAGGGAGCGGAAGGCGCGCACGAAGGCATCCACCGGGCCGCGCGACATAGCATCGTGGTAACAAGTCTGAAGTTGCTCAACGACCACGCCATATTCTAGCCCACGCCGCTGCTCCCAGGCTGCGCCGAGTTCTTCTAGCATCCAGAGGAAGAAGTCATCGCTCCCCTTTAGGGGCCGTCCACGTTGGAGATCGAGGCTGCATGGGATGAAGCAGCGCTCGCCAGCGGCGCACACGCCTGCACTGAGCACGCGCCGTAGTTTGCTGAGCAGGCTAGTCTTGCCGGAGCGCCGTCCGCCAAAGATAGCCGCCGAGAGTGGTGTGGGCGCGCTCAGACCTGCCACTAGGCGTTTGAGCAGCGCCTCGCGACCAAAGAACAGCGCATCGTCACGCACGGCGATGTGATAATTGTACGGGTTGTACATGGCTATGCCTCCAAGCCCAGCTCTATCCAGCGAATCCATCGGCAGAACACGTCCCTCCAGCGCGACCAGAGACGCCAGCGCTGCCTGCCGTTGGGCGGCTGGCAGCAGCGCCACGCGCGACAGCGGCTCCGCCGCGCGTGCCAATGCTCGTAGCATCTCGCGCTGCGGGTCATCCAGCCGTGTACGCCACAGTTCCGGCAGATATGGGCTGTCGTAGATAAAATCCTCGACAGCCTGCTGGGCCTGCGCCAATGTGACTGTGATTGCGCCCCGACCCAACCGTTCCGCCACAGCCCGGCTGCACATTTGACGGGTTACGAAGGGCTGTCCGCCTCCACATTCCGCCAGCCAGTGCAGCGCATCTGCTTCGTAACGGACGCCCATCTGGAAGCCGAGGCTCTCGATCATCTCGCGGACGTCATCAGCGGCCATCGGTGGCATCCACACTTCGCGCAGCGCGAGGTAGAGTTCATTGTCGTGGTCTGCCCATCGTTCAACGCGGTTGACCGCCGCATCCACGCCAACAACGAGGAAGTCCAACAACTGTGCGTGTTGATTGAGCGCCCGCAGTTGCCCAAAGAGCGCAGCGAACCCGGCATAACCTGGCGATGTGCCAACCGGAAGCAGTCTGTCAATCTCATCCACAATAAGCAACAGCCGCTCGCTCTTTTCTGGCGCGCCGAGCGCAGCGTGGAGCGCCTGCACATCCTGCACGAAGGCATCGGCCAATGCGGGTGTAGGTGTAGGAGCCTCTGGCCAGAGGAGCAGCTTGGGCAAAACGATGTTGGGCCGGTGCCTTTGGACATGATCGGCAAACGC
>Ga0209201_1002521_pt1 | contig 17829 bp, 14 predicted proteins | sample AD_UKC055_MetaG_FD_184411 | JGI IMG/M metagenome (GOLD analysis project Ga0209201, IMG submission 184411) | Active sludge microbial communities of municipal wastewater-treating anaerobic digesters from USA - AD_UKC055_MetaG (SPAdes) (version 2) | ecosystem: Engineered > Bioreactor > Anaerobic >...
GTTGTTCCTTTGATAGTAACATAGTCTTTGAATTTTATGGTTTTATTTTTTGTTGAATTACAAAACTAATAAAATTTTTAGACTATGTTTTTTTATTGGTTCAGACACACTTTTTGAAACAGTATCGCTGGCTAACACTCTTAGTTGTAGATAATTAACTATATTTGTAAGTCTAAATTTAGGCTGTCCTAAAAGAGCAGTTTATAATTCCATTTTCTAATAATTTCAATTTGTCTGGTTGGGATTGTTGCGGACTTTCTTTCCTCCTACAATCCCTATTATGAAATCTTCGGGGATGAAGCCCCAGTGGCGGGAATCTTGGGAATACATAGTATAGTCACCAAATGCAAAATAATAATCATGTTGGAAAGTATAGCTTGTAATTTCATCATCTGGCCACGAACCTGTTTCGTATTCAATAACTGGACCATAAATAGCACGACCTATCGAGTCCAATTCAATAGTTATCCCTTTCTCCGGAATGTACAATGGTCCGAAATCCTTTTGATTCCAAATAGGACGAGTGTAAGGCATTGTAGCCATATGCGGCATTCTCCAAACTACACTGTCCGGAATAACATGAATAGCTAGTTGGTTTACAAATACTCCTATTATTCCCTGATAATTGTTATTCCATGTTACCCCATCCTTTACTCCTATTATGTCGCCCGGCGTACCAACCACACGCTTACAGTATACATAGTTTATTTTGAATTCAATGACAGTCCATTGATCAAATCCGAGGGGAGCATTAAAGCATATCACATCTCCGGGTTTAATTTTTCTTAATCCCGGCATACGAAAGCACCGCAATGGAGCATGATCTTCAAAATTAAATGATTTATATATTCTTGCTCCAAAAAGTAACTTGTTTACCCAAACATGATCACCAGGCTCAAGAGTAGGTTTCATTGACTCGCTCGGAATAAAAAATCTCTCTGCTACAAATATCCTGCGAACATAATGTAAAGAGCCAATTATCAATACCCACACAAAAACCTTCCATAGAAGATTCGAAAATTTCTTGAGTTTGGTCTTTACAGGCATACCGTTATTATTGTCTTCAGATTCAATTTTGATCTCTGTACATTTTTTCCATATAACCATTTTTCAAGTCTCGAATTTCTGAACGAAAACAACTTGTCTCAAATGATTCAATTTTGGGTTTAAAAGATTCAACTGCTTCTGCCATCTTCAGGAATCGTATAGTATCTCCTTCTAAATGATATAATTTTGCAAGTGAATATAATGGGCGCATCCTATTGGGAACCATATAAAAAGCGTGTTTATGCCTTTCTTCAGCTTTTCGGTAATTTCCCAGTGCCAAGCTGTTATCTCCCATAATCGTCCATATTTTAGACTCACATCTGATACTTGCGCATAACTCCAATATGGAATCACTTTTTTCAAATGCACCCACTTGATTCAAAGAATAACCATATATGTATAAGAATTTTGGATTATTCCGAAGAAAAGGCAGTAAAGTATCACCATCCTCTGACACATAATCATAATGCCTATTATTATACCAGTATTCGACTTGACCCCAGACAGATTCAACAAGTTGGTTATTATTGTTTATAGCATCTCTTGCTATTATGATCAATAGAGACAACGGCAGTGTTGCTAAAAAAAATGAAATAAGCCTTTTATTCAGTTGCTCTGGTATATTATCGATTATACTGATAATTAGTAGCAGTAAAAGAATTATCTTTAACTGTATGAGATGAAACGGATAAGAAAAAACGGCGAACAATGACAATGCAACAAGACCATAACACCAGATCGTTCTCCTATTTAAAGATGACACTATTGCAAACACAATAAAAAACAGACAAAGTAACATAACAACCGGCCCCCTTTCTATCCCTATTTGCAGATACTCATTAAAAGCATATTCCGGGCAGTCTGCTATTAAACGTTCATGTTCATTGATGACACTCCAATCAAGTTCATCTTTTCCTCTTTCATCAATTTGTTGTTTGAAGTAATCAGCTTGTATCTCGCTATACCTTCCACCAAAAGAGTTAGAACCAGAACCCCAAAAACCATTCTCACAAATAGCTTTAACACAGATTTTGTCAATAAAAAAACGCCCATCCGCAGATGGCTTTTTTATTACATAGGCAATAGCTATAAAAGATATTGCCACAAGAACTATTCCTAACGTGTACTTTTTCAGGTATTTATTGTATTTGTCTGTTATAGCCTTCGATTTCAAACAAAGCAAAAGCATACTGATACTCAAAGCAAATACAGCAGAACGGCTCTGTGTCAATGGAAGAAAACATATAGAGGCGATAGCAACAACTAATGCCATATCATACACAATTCTGTTTAAAGTATTTATCTGGCATAGTGTTTTTTCAAGGACACAAAAAGCAGTCAATAAACTAATGCAAACTGCTAGAAAACCTCCATAAGGACCTGGGTTCATATAAGAGCCCGTAACTGCATACAATATATGATTTGACTGGCGGCTTCCAAATAATTGCGACAAACCAAAAAAAACCTCGGTTGCACAAATGGTAGCCACGATTATAACTATCAATAATTCAATAAAATGTCTTACTGTATTCCTCATTTAGATAGTTGCATGTTATAATAAAAAAAACTTTTTTAAATTCCAGACCATTTGTGTCTTATTATCTCAAAATATGCATCTATCAACTGACTGTAACTTATATTGGGTGCAAACAAGTCAAATATTCTCCTTGATGAATCAATTACAAAATAATATGGATAGCCTCTTTCATCCATTGGAATATCCAGTGAGGGAGTGTAATAACAGTCTATTTTGCTTGAAGCCATTATGCTTAATGAAGTATAACTATCATATGTTCCTACTATAATAGGTTTAAGTCTGGTATTTATAATTATACTATCAAACTCATGAAATCTGGCCATAGCATAATTTGTGCATTCCGAACAATCCTCCTCATGAACTCTACACACCAGATAAACAGCGGAATCATTATTCTTAAACAAATCTTCCGTTAATAGCATTGAACTATCATGAACATCAAACAAATACATATCTGCCTTTAGTCCATTGTTAAACATTAAGTCCATATATGAGGACATATAATTAATGGCTGTTTCGTCATCAATTAATGATATTTTAGCATCATTATCGTTATCAAATATTGATTTATAAAGTAGATAAAGAGATGATAGGAACAATAAGATAAAAGCAACAAATATCAAACGATTATTTTTCATCTTTACAAATAAAACTGGATATACATATAATAGGATTGGAATCTGCAGATAAGCTTGAATACAACTTATTCAGCAACTGCTCATCATCGTAAGTTTCATACAAGAAGTCCTTATAATTAATGGCCTTTGATGCTGAAACAGCATAATAGCACTCACCTTTCTTTGTACATGCTATTGGGAAATTCCAGAAAATATTAATCGGATTATTTAATGTTAGCTTTACCTTAGTAATCTTTTCAGAATACTTATCATATACAAACAAAGGATCTCCATAATCATTACTGTGTATTCTAAACATCAGGAATCTCTCTGTATTAATGAGTTCTCCATTAAATAAACCCATTCTGTTTTCTTCATCCAAGAACTGCTTGTCATCCTTAAATTTACTACTATTAATAATTTGTGGAATAGTTGAAATCTTATAGCAGGCATATACAGAATCACTCGTGAACTTATAAATTGTATTTTCAAAATTGACGGTACCATATACTCCATCATAGAATTTGTAAAGATTCTGATAACGGCCAAAAGTCATTATGGATGAATAAATATTATTGCCGAAAGAATACTTTATGTTATTTGAATAATCTATAGCAACAAAAGATTTTCCTGTTTTCATAAAGTCACATTCGTCAAATGCGATTAATGTGCAACTGTCTAATGACTCCATTGCCCTAAACCATGTCATATTTTTTATTGTTCTGAGATATTTTCCATAACAGTCAAAGACTTGAATCCTTTCATGCTCAAAATCAGTTATACATATTTCTTTATCGTCATTGATCAAAAAGACATCAGATATTACCAGATACTCTTGGGGGCCTCTGCCTCGCTCAGATATCTTTGTCCTAAAACTACCGTCTTTGTTAAACACATACACACTGTTGGCGATTTTTTTATCTATAACTATTATCTCTGAGTCGGTAACTATCAATTTTGATATTGTTCCAATCAAACAGTTCTCTTTGGTTTCCAACTTAATATAGTCTTCAATACTTAGTATATTATCTATTTCCTCATATTCATCAGATTTAAGATCTGCAACCAACTCTTTGCATGATGAATCATTAGATTGGATCTCTTTTACTGAACCAGAACACGAAAATAAAAACAACGAACTGCAAAAGAGTGAACAAAACAGAAATAGAGTAAATGGGGATCTCATTTTGACCATAATAATTAATATAAACTTCTCGAAAAAATGATAACTATCTGATGTCTTTAAATAAGGGATGATGTCTGATGAATGTATTCATTTGTTTGACTTATTTGTTATTGATTAATATTATAATTGGTCAAGCCAAAACGTGCCATGGCCTCATTGACTCTATCATAAAGAAGAGACATACATGGATCAGACTTGTAGCACAGATTATTTGATGGTTCGGGGCCGCATTCTACTATTGCAACATCATTAGAACGTTTGGAATTAACAGTAAAAGACATCTCCAAATTAGAAGTGGCACTGGTATTGCCACTCCAACCAAAACCTGCGGTATAACTTCCAGAGACACTAAAATTAACCAACTTCACATTAGCTCCAGCCTCACCTGAAACACTTCCGTCTTGTTTAAAGGTTTGTGCATAGCCAGTGTTATTTACTCTTGTTCCTGTTACAGTTGCAGTAATACCTTCACACTTACTATAAGAAGTGTGTTTCTGCTTTTTTACACCTTCACTCTGTTCGGTGGTTAATGCGCTGATGTTTGACATCAAAAGTTGCTTCTTGCTGTTTGTTATAAAACCTACAGCAAAATTAACGCATGCTATTACAAAACACGATGCAATTATTAATTTAGCTTTCATAAAATTAATTTTTTAAGTTAGAAATACAATTATTGTTTTCATCCATACTCTAAATACATCTATCAGACATCAAAAGGCCCTTATTTGTTATTTGTTTAGACATTTTATCAAATACTAAATCACCACCATTCTATTTCATTGTTCTCTCTTATCAAGAAAGGACGTTTATCTCTACCTCTCGTATAATTTCTCAGCCACAACAGGCAGTTAACGGGAACGTCATATTTCAATTACATTCCCTGTCGCTTTTTTATAACCTGCAGACTTCCACCTGTTGCCGTTCCAGTATAACAGTTCATACTCATTTCCCAGGAACACATCATTATCATCGATCCTAGGCACGACCATAACCGATGATACAACTGCTTGCTCTCCCATATCCATTCCTAACCAGTTGCCATCGGGTTGGTTTATCTCAAAATTGGATAGCAGATTACCATCGTAGGCATGTTCTATAGCATCCGGTCCGGCCTCAGGGTTTGCCATACCACGACCAGATATCTTATTACCCTGAGCATCGTGAAATGACACCTCTGATATGCTCCCCCATGAACCGTCTGGACTTACATAACGCCAGTAGCGGTATGGGCGAGATACATTAGTTTCTATAAGATAAGGAATATCGGTATGATCTATAGTATATATTGTTATGGCATCTTTAAAGTCAGGATAGTCTGAGCACTGGAACTTACCTCCTAACAGACGGCAACGCATATCCACCACATTGTATGATTCGTAATACTTACGTCGAATATTCATGGATATTACCTCTTCTAAAGGATTATTTATGTATTCAACATCCCCATTCTTATTCAAATTCAAAATAAAAATAATGGATTGAAATACTATAATAATAGCTAAGATGTATATAAGCAGATTCTTTTCCTTTTTCATGTTATTAGAATAAATTATGTGTTATTTTTAAAATTTTTCGTAACACTCTTTGAGTGTATACCTAAATTTTTTCAAAAGTATTGTATTTTTTTATTTGTCAACTATGTTTAGTGTTAAAAAAACTAAATAATTAATTTTTTAAATCGATGAAATAAAGATGTTTTAGAAGTTAAATATATTTACATAGTAACTTTCAGTTTAATTTATAATGACATCACTTTTTTATATCAATTGGTTAGCGATAAGATAGCATCTGAAAGAGAGCCGTATCCAAGAGCCATCAGTTTCGACCAATAAGGTCAAGAATTAAAATTACAGGATATAAAAAAAGTCGCCCGTTTGGACGACTGTGGGCCATCTAGGGCTTGAAAGAAGGACCTCCAGATTATGAGTCTGTTGCTCTAACCGACTGAGCTAAAAGCCCAAAGAAAAATCATCGCCCTTGAAAGGGAATCATTTTCGCTTGCAAAAGTAGTCCATATTAATGAAAATGCAAAGTTTTGAGGCGAAAAATGATTAAATTTGCGCAAAATCCAAACCAATAAGTATCTTGCCTGATGAGCGATAACATTACCGGAAGATATAAGGAGAGATATGCCGCCACCGTGGGTTTCTTTGACGGTGTGCATAAGGGGCACCTCTATCTGCTGGAGCAACTGAAGAGCGTGGCTGCAAGCCGGAACCTGAAGAGTATGGCCGTGACCTTTCCGGAGCATCCGCGACAGATTCTGCAGTCAGACTACCGTCCACGCCTGCTCTCCAGTCCCAAGGAGAAGATGCAGATGCTTGAAGGCACAGGCATTGACCTCTGCTTCCCGCTCCATTTCACAACCGCACTGGCGCAGATGAGCGCCGAATCTTTTATGTCCGATTTTCTGCAAAGCCGGCTGGGCGTGCAGACACTCCTGGTGGGCCATGACCACCGTTTCGGACACGAACCGGATACTGTAACAGCCGACTACATACGTATCGGAGAGAAAATCGGAATGGAGGTGGTTGCGGTAGATGCCTATCTCCATGAAGGCATCCCCATAAGCAGTTCGCGCATACGCCGGGAGCTGGAGGCAGGCCGCATAAAGGAGGCAAATGCCATGCTGGGATACCGCTACACCATTAGCGGTACCGTAATACACGGTCTGCATAATGGACGCAAAATGGGATTCCCTACCGCCAATCTGGGTCCTTACTGCGAATATATGCAGATCCCGGCCGACGGGGTCTATTCGGCGCTCGCCACCGTCAATGACGAGACCCTGCCCGCCATGCTGAACATAGGCTACCGTCCTACTTTTGAGGGCAATGCACGCACCATTGAGGCCCATCTGCTGGGATTTGACCGCGACATATATTTCCAGAAGCTCACCCTTGAGTTTGTCGATTTTCTCCGGCCGGAACGCCGCTTTGACTCACCCCGCAGCCTGGCCGCACAGCTTGAGATTGACCGCAGCATGGTAAGGGAGGCGTTTAGAAAAGAGAATATACTCTAAATCATAAACTAAAAACACAGGTACACAATGTTAAAAAAGAGAAAGACATTAACCACTCTGCTGATATGGCTGGCCCTGCAATTCCTCTGCATGATACCGGCTTTTCTCATAATATTTCCTATTGCCAAGGCTACAGATATGAGTATGGAAGAGAGGGGAACTTACATGACCCTGATTACCCTTATATTAGCCCAACTCTTATCGCTGCTCATTTTCAGACTCCTGAAATACTTCAGACTTTCCGAAACGGTTAAGCCTGTTCCAAAGGCGAAAACGCTGATTATGTCGGTGGCGGGCGGAATAAGCCTTTTCTACGCCATTAATATAATTCAGGCGCAATTCGATATTCCCGACCTGCTTGAGCAACAGATGGAAGGTCTCTTGTCGTCGGTCTGGGGTTTCATTGCAATATGTATATTGGCCCCTCTTTCCGAAGAGGTCATGATGCGCCGCATAATACTGAAGGATATGTGGAGAAAGACCGGAAAGATGTGGGGCGGAATACTGATATCGTCTGCCATATTCGCAATAATACATCTGAACCCCGCACAGGTTGTGTTTGCCTTTCCCGCCGCTATAATACTGGGATGGCTCTACGCCGTTACAGGAAGTCTGTCGGTACCCATACTCGTTCACATGGCAAACAACTCCATAGCTTTTTTTACATCCCAAACCGATGCCGATGACCCTGTGTTAAGTGACCCGAAAACAATAGCCGTTCTTGCAGCAACTCTGGCAGCAGGCTTAATCCTCATGTGGCTCATAGCTAAGGAGAAGAGAAAAGCCGATCTCCTTTCCGGACAGGGAACAGAAATAACAGAGTCAGAGGAGGTACGGGAGGAACTTTAAAGGGCAATAGTGGTTCCTGTAAACTTGTCGAGAGCCTCGGCCTTGGTAATCAGGACCGATGAGACTCCGGCCTGAAGAGCCTCGAAGGCATTCTGGATTTTGGGGATCATCCCGCCGCTTATGATGCCCTCCTGAACCAGACGCGGGAAATCATAGTATGAGAGATAGGGAATGACCGAGTTTTCATCGTTCTCATCCATAAGCACACCGGGTTTCTCGAAACAATAGATAAGCGTGACCCTGAAAGTTGATGCAAGCGCTTTGGCGGCTTCGCCCGCAATGGTGTCGGCATTGGTGTTAAGCAACTGACCCTTGCCGTCATGAGTCAGAGGTGCAAGCACCGGCACAACACCCTGCTCGATAAGTCCGGCCAGGAAAGCGGCATTGACCGACTTGACATCGCCCACAAATCCGTAATCTACATCTTTCACAGGGCGTTTTTCAGACAGCATTACATTACAGTCGGTTCCGGTAAGTCCGATAGCATTAATCCCGCATGCCTGCAGCTTTGCCACTATATTCTTATTCACAAGGCCTGCATAGACCATCGTGACCACATCGAGCATATCGGAATCGGTTATACGGCGTCCGTCAACCATCCGGCTCTCAATGCCCAAACGACCTGCCATAGCGGTTGCCGAGCGACCTCCGCCATGTACCAGCAGCTTGTTGCCCGGTATGGCCTTAAAGTCTTTTAGCAGACGGTCAAGAGACCCGGCATCTTCGACGATTTTGCCTCCTACCTTTATTATGACAAGTGATTGTTTCATTTTACTAAGCGGTTATTTTAGGTTCATGAGTTTTTCAATGTAAGCAACTGTTTCAGATATCTGGCCACGGGACTCCAAACGGTCGCCGGGACAGATGAATTCGGCCTTCATATAACAGGGCTCACGCCTGGCGGTCTCGGCTGCAATATAATCGGCAAGTCTTATATCATCCATCTCTGCAATGAGCGGTCTTTTGGCTCTTGCTGCCTTAAGCCGTCTGAAGAGCGTATCCTGACTGCACCTCAAATATACGGTTTTCCCTTGGGAAAGCATATAATCCATGTTATCCCCAATCAACGGCGTTGAACCTCCGCATGCTATTATAACATCCTCCAATTCGCCGACTTCACGCAGAAGGCGGCTCTCAATCCGACGGAACTCCTCTTCACCCTGTTTGGCAAAAATAGAGCTTATGCTCATCATGTACCGCCGCTCTATATACTGGTCAAGATCATGGAAATCAATTCTCATGTCTATAGCCAAAGCTTTTCCAAGCGTTGTCTTGCCGGCGCCCATGAATCCCATCAGAAAGACTCTTATCATTTTTTAGTTTTGAAGATCCTGCGTTTCGGAGCAGACCCGGTCTTCTCTATCTGACGCCGGATTATCTCCATACACTCGTCAAGAGAGAGTTCAGACGCTTCCATATTTTTGGGAATCCTGTAATTACTCCCCTTATAGGCTATATACGCTCCGTAACGGCCGTTCATTATCTCTATCTCAGGGTCTTCGGGGAAAGATTTAATCACCTTCTTGGATTCCATCTCACGTTTGTTGAGAATCATCTTTACGGCATCGTCATAAGAGAGTTCAAGCGGGTCTATTATCTCCTCTTTCAGCGAAACATAAAGACTCCCGTTATTAACATATGGACCAAACCTGCCTGAGCTGACCACAACAGGCTTACCCTCAAATTCGCCAAGTACGCGGGGTAAACTGAAAAGCTTCAGTGCCTCCTCTAATGTTATGGTTTCGAGTGACTGGCCCCTCTTCAACTGTGCGAACTTGGGTTTCTCGTCGTCCTCGGCAGAGCCTACTTGAACAATGGGGCCGTAGCGGCCTATCTTAACCGATACCGGTTTGCCTGAAAAGGGGGAAATTCCGAGAAACCGTTCACCTACCTTATGCTCGTGCTTTGTTGACATAGCATTCTCAACCGATGGACTGAACTTTTCATAAAATCTGCTTATGACACTCTGCCACTCTTTTTTGCCGTCGGCTATATCGTCAAACTCCTTTTCAACCCGGGCGGTGAAGTTGTAGTTCATGATTTCCGGAAAATACTCCATCAGAAAATCGTTTACCACAATTCCTATGTCGGTAGGTAGAAGTTTTGATTTCTCAGTGCCATATGTTTCTGAAACAATATATTTCTCAATCTTACCGCTCTCCAGACGTAATACGTTACTATTCCTGCTCTTACCTTCTATGTTTTCACGTATAACATATTCCCGCTGCTGGATGGTACCTATGGTGGGAGCATAAGTCGAAGGACGGCCTATGCCAAGCTCCTCAAGTTTGTGCACCAGTGCAGCCTCATTATAACGTGGAGGCTGCTGTGTAAATCTTTCGAAAGCTAAAATATTGCTATACTCAAGGGTTTCGCCAATGGTAAAATCGGGCAACCCGTGAGTTTCCGGAGTATCGACATCATCGTCTCTGCTCTCACGATATACTCTCAGGAATCCGTCAAACTTGACGACTTCACCCGTTACGATGAAATCACCGTCAATATCGGGCGATGATATGGTGACTGTGGTCTTCTCAATATCGGCATCCGACATTTGGGAGGCTATGGTGCGCTTCCAGATCAATTCGTAAAGTCTCCTCTCGGGAGCCGTGCCTTCAATGGTCTGGTTCTCCATATAGGTGGGTCGGATAGCTTCGTGAGCCTCCTGAGCACCTTTGGCTTTCTGAGTGTATTGACGGGGTTTGGAATACTCCTCACCCATGACATCCTCTATTACCGAACGACATAAAGCAAGGCTGAATTTGGAAAGATTGACCGAGTCCGTACGCATGTAAGTTATCAGTCCCGACTCGTAAAGACGCTGCGCAAGCATCATGGTCTGCATCACGGTAAACCCGAACTTTCGGGTAGCCTCCTGCTGCATAGTCGAGGTGGTGAAGGGCGGAGCCGGGATCTTCTTGATCGGTTTCTTGGTCACATCAACCACATTGAAGCTTACACTCTTACATTTCTCGAGGAACTCCTCGGCCTCTTCCTGATTTCTGAAACGCTCACTGTAATCGGCCTTGACCTCCTGTACGCTGCCATCCGGCTCCTTGACCTTGAACAAAGCCGATACTTTATATGAAGCTTCCGAAACAAAATCCCGTATTTCACGTTCGCGCTCCACTATAAGCCTTACGGCTACCGACTGAACACGTCCCGCCGAGAGTGAGGGTTTGATCTTACGCCACAATACGGGCGAGAGCTTGAAACCTACCAGACGGTCAAGCACACGGCGTGCCTGCTGAGAATAGACAAGATTGATATCTATGTCACGCGGATTCTCTATAGCCTGCAGGATTGCGTTTTTAGTAATTTCATGAAAAACAATTCTTTTGGTGGAATCCTGTTTCAGATCAAGTGTCTCAAAAAGATGCCAGCTTATTGCCTCTCCCTCTCTGTCCTCATCGGATGCCAGCCAAACGGTATCGGCATTTTTTGCAGCCTCCTTAAGCGCACTTACTATCTTCTTCTTGTCCGACGGTATTTCATATATAGGCTCAAATGTCTCAATATTAACACTCAAATCCTTCTTCTTCAGGTCACGGATATGACCATAGCTGGACATTACCTTGTAATCCTGACCAAGAAACTTTTCAATAGTCTTTGCTTTCGCGGGTGACTCGACAATAACCAGATTCTTCTGCATAATTCCTCTATTCTAATTCTAAAATGATCGAAACCTTTTGGCGCGGCAAAAGTAGAACAAAAATACGATAATAAAAAAAATGTACGGACAGATTGCTTTTTGTCCGTACACCATTAATATTATTAATGTTTTTTTATAACTCAAAGCTTATAGACGACTCCCACCAAAATTGCAGGCCGCAACGTCCGATATCCTGCATAATAGTAGTAATTGCCGCCAAACAGATGTTTGAGAGTAGTGTAGAACGAAATATTCCTATTATAGTCATAATCGGCCGTTAAGGAGAGATCATTTACCACAGGCATAGACTCGCCCACAACCTTGTGGAACCCCATAAGCCGGTAAGTGAGCATGGCATCAAGCCCGCGTATAATCGTCATCCTGCCGAAAACCGATGCATCAATGGCCGGTTTAAGTTCCATCTTGCGACCGAAATAGGAGCCTAAATAGTTCGAATATATCATATCAAACTTCAGTTGTGCTCTTTCGTAGAGTCTTAAATCAAGTGCACCTTTCAGATAAAGGACGCTTGCAGCCTGCTGCTTGAGGACAGAGGTGACAAGCATTGAGTCTTGAGCTACCTGGAACACCTCATCTATCGTATATCTGTATCCCACGTCAACTGAGGCAGAGAGCTTGGAGGGATTATTATAGAATATTCCGGTGGAGAGATTGAACACTGTATATCCGTCATATATGCGATTCTCCTCGGACCAGTAGGGAGATATTGCCGCCAGACGTCTCATGTCATACTCCTCAAGTCCGCCCGTAATGCTTCCCCGAATCTTGAAATTATCCCTGAGGCTGTATGTCAATTTTATGACAGGCGATGCCAGAAAAGGCTCTCCGGCTCTGGTGCGCATATCCAGATTAAGGCCAAGGTCGGTCTCCCATTCACCCTTGGAGTAATGCCATACAGGAGAAAGAGTGAAAGTGGTAAAATTTGTATATTCACACCCATACAATCCCTGCCAGCGGTAAACCGTTGACTTCTGCCTGTAGTCGAAAGAGAGACTGCCTTTGTCAAGAGCCTTGTTGAAACCCGCACCGAAACGTACGATTCCCTCTTTGTTGCTACGAACCGTACCATTCACATCAAGTCCGTCACGGATAAGCCACTGGCCGCCGCCATTGACATAAAAGTCCACATTACTACCGGCGTTTGACCTGATAGCACCGGACAGTTCGCCCTGACGGACATTCTGGAACAGACTGCTTGCTGCCAACTGCTCATCGCTCATCAGAACTCCGGGTCTGTAGTTGAATCGGGAATATCCGTAGCCACTCTTAAGGCTTGCATCGAAAGTTTTGAACCGGCGCGAATATTCCGCCGAAATATTGCTGTTAAACATATGGGATTGCCACTTTTTGTCAGGTTTGGAGTTCCAACCGTCAAGCATACCCGAAACCTTCAGATAATCCCTGTCGGTAATTCTCCATCCGAAGTCGAGCAGTCCGTCACTTATGTTTCTTACGCCGTATCCTATACGCAGAAGACCGGCAATGTCCCTACTCTTCACATTATCACTCTCCAGACCGAAAACATTCATCTCTTTACGGATACGTTCCCCATAAGGATTGGCCTCGGTAAGGTAATTCACGGGGACCTGCTGTCTTGAAGCGGACTCTTTTTCAGGCAACGGCATTATCTTACCCACCTCGCTGAAAATAGGATTGTACGTACTCTCGACAGTTATCGATCTGGAAGGCAGTTCCACGCTCTCCTGAGCCAAAGCCCGGATTGGACAGACAATGGCAAGAAGTGTTATAATTCTGTATGTTTTCATATTATTCATTCTCCAAGACGTTCTGAAATCATTTCGGCAATATCATCATCTTCGGTATAATTGCTCCTCAAAGAGATAAGATACTGGCGGGCTTCTATCTCCTTGCCCTGCGATTTGTATATGTCGCTCAACAGGATGAAACTGCGCGCTATCCAGTATATATGCGGCGTTCCCTCACGGATGAACGACATGATGTTATCCTGAGCAGCCGAGACCTCACCTCTGTCGTAAAGATACTGGCTGAGAAGATAGTTGGATTCGGCTCCATATTGCGAACGGGTATCTTTTGCCAGCTCCTCAAGCAATTGGCGGACTTCCGATTGGTCCTCTGATATCATGGCTTTGGCCTTCCAATAGCTTACTTCAGTCCTATTTTCCGGACTGAGCTGAGTCTGTAAAGCCCTGTCGGCATATTTCAACACCGCAGATGTGTTTTTTATGCGGCCTGCACTGCTCACTATTCCGTATAGGCTCTTTACCTGCCTTTCTGCATTGATGGTCTTCTCATACAGGCGTATGTAGGTCTCCATTGAGGTCTCCCACTCGCCGATGGACCAAGCCAGATATGCAGCCCTGTCAAGAGCCTCCTCACTGTAACGGCTGTTGACATGCTCAGACGCTTTCAAATAGCACTCTATTGATTTGGCATATTCCCGGAGTACCTGATAAATCTCACCCTGATAGAACCGGGCATCGGCAGCATAGGCGCCTTCGGGGAACTGTGACAGATAGTCGCCGAACAGATGCAACGCCTGTGATTTTTCACCGCGGGCGAACATGCTCTCGGCAGCCGCATAGGTGAGTGAATCACGCTCGCTCACTGCGATTGGGACCGCTCCCTGTATTTGGGAGGCATATTCCAGGTAGCTGTTTATGTCACCCTTCTCCACATATATGGATCTCAGATCCGACATGGCCATGCGGGCTTCATCGCTTCCGGGATATCGGGCTATCACATCTTTGTAAGCCTGAATCGCATCGTCAAACTGATCCTGCTGGTAATAGATCAGAGCTATCTCGGCCGATGCTTTACGCGCCAAATCACTTGAAGGATAATCGGAAACTATACGCCTGAACAGAGTTATTGCCTGATTGGGTCTGTCGGTCTGCTGATATGCACGTCCCTCTTCGTAAAGGGCGGAAGGAAGATAGGGGGACCGGGGATACTCCTGTACCAGCCGCTCCAGATTGTTTATCTTTTCGGTATAGTCATGTTGGAGTCCGTTGACCAGAGCTGTCTGATAAAGCACATAATCTCCGACCGATCTGTTGGAATTCAACGCTCTCATGTAATAATCCTTGGCCTGAGCGTATTGACGTTGATAGAACATGCAATCTCCTGCACGAAGAGCGGCATCGGCCAAAATATCCCTTGTGACTCCGACACCGGTAATCCGGATTACTCTGTCGAAAAAGCCGAATGCCCTGCTGTAATCTTCCGTGTTGTAATTAATATAACCAAGACCGTAGTTTGCCAATGCACCGGCTTTGGTATTCCGTCCATCCGTCAAAGTAAGGTAACGTCTGAAATCCGTTTCGGCCATACTATGGTTATTAAGTCGGTAATAGGCCTCGCCCCTCCAGAAAAAAGATTCGGTAGCCACCTGATGGTTATAACGGTCAAGCGCTATGACATCGGTCAGCAATGAAGGCACGTCCCTTAAGTTGCCATCCGAAAATCCGTCCATCGCCTTGCGGAAGAGAAGCCTCTGTTTAACTTCGAGGATGGTGGCTCCCGGATTGTTGATCTTGTCGATTGAAGCAAGCGCTATATCATAATTCGAAGCGCTCAGATAGGCGTCAGCCAGATAACTGTTTAACCTGTCTGTGTAAACGGAATTGGGAAATTCATTCAGGAACCGCTCAAATGAGGTTACCGACTCGGCAAATGGCGAATACGAGGTCTCCTGAACAAGCATGGCATAGTTGTACAGAGCCTGCTCCGTTATCCGGGGCTGTCCCGGCAGATTGGATGCGCGCTCAAACGCCATACGGGCCATATTCTTTTCACCTATCGACAATGCGGCAAGACCCACATGCAGAGATGCGTTCTGGGCTATATCATCCTCACCCTCGGCAACTGTTGAAAGATACTCGATGGCCTCTTTCATCCTGTTGCTCCTAAAACATGACATACCCAGTATATAGGTGTCATATACGGCATCAAACTTGCTCTGTGAAATCATATAGCTGGTCAACAGCTCAACCGCCCTTTCGTAATCGGCTGTCCTGTAATAGTATTCACCCAGAATACGCTCGGCCTCCATCGCAAGATAGTCATCGGCAGGGTTGTCTATGAACGCTTTGACTGTCTGCATTGCTTCGTCAATATCGCCTGTGCCGTTCAAAGCCATTTCAGCCAGGTAGAGCCGGGCTTCGTCACCATGAGGTCCGTCCAAGCAGTTGTTGAATCCCCTGTACGCTTCATCATACCGCCCCTCATAGTAATCGGTATAAGCATTGTAGAATTGGATATCCGGATCGGGAATCCTCTCCTGCATCAGGTCCAGAATGCTCAACTGCAGCATTCCCTCTTCCACGCGGCCGCAACGGTAAAGCGATATGGCATAATGACGTGTCATGCGCAGGCTCTCATCATCGTCAAGCAGACCGGGGTCGCACTCCTCGAAACAGAGGATTGCATGGTTATACTCGTGAACCGCGAAATAGGAGCTGCCGGCAAGCGCCATCATAGTATTGTCATAGAGGGAGTAGGGGTATTTGAGCTGAAAGCCCAATATAGCCGGCATGGCTTTGGTCAGATCCTGCTCAGCCTCTATAACCGCATGCATGTAATCCAGCTCCTCGGTACGGGTATATGTACGGTCTTTCTGAAGCTGAAGGCTCTCCCACTCGTCAAGCAGTATGCCGGCCGCCTGATAATTTCTTTGAGCGAACATAGTCCGGCATTCATCCAGCAAACGGGACCCGGTCTCCGTCATTCTGCTCTGTCCTGAAACACCGGTTGCCGCTCCCAAAAGGAGCAACAGAACAATCGGCATGAAAAATCTTTTCTTCATTATCTAATCTATTTTTTTTACCACATTTCAAGAGCGCGGTTCTCGGCGGCCTCCATTACCGCCCTCTCGCCCGGACCCTTGTCGTCAATGCCGCACAGATGCAGCACTCCGTGAATCATTACTCTCATCAGCTCCTCGTCGTACGATGTGCCGAACTTGGAACTGTTGGTTTTTACAGTCTCCAGACTGATGTACATATCGCCGCTCACCACTCCCGGCTCACTGTAATCAAATGTTATAATATCCGTATAGTAGTCGTGCCCTAAAAACTGACGGTTCACCTCCAAAATACGGTCGTCGTTACAAAATATATAGTTCAATCTGCCCACCTTGCGGTTGTCATAACCGTCAACCACAGCAGTGATCCAGGTCCGTACCGCTTTACGGTCCAGCTTCGGCATCTTTATGTTATCTGTCAGAAAAGAGATCATCTCCATTATATAAAAATTATCCGAAGAACAGATAACCTATGAATATGGCGGCCAGTATTCCTGCAAGGTCGGCCAACAGTCCCAGACTCACCGCATTCCGGGTGTTCTTTATGTTCACACTCCCAAAATAGACCGCCAATATGTAAAACGTAGTGTCGGTTGAGCCTTGGAAGAGACAGGCCAGACGGCCTACAAACGAATCGACCCCATAGGTCGTCATGGCATCGATCATCATACCGCGCGCACCTCCGCCCGAGAGCGGTTTCATGAGCGCCGTAGGCAGCGCCCCCACAAACCGGTTGTCCAGTCCGCATTTCTCGACCAGCCAGCCTATCCCGCCGACCAGAGAATCCATCGCTCCCGATGCGCGGAAGACACCTATTCCGACCAGAATGGCCACCAGATAGGGGATAATTCTGACCGCAGTATGGAAACCGTCCTTGGCGCCCTCAACGAAGGCCTCATAGACATTTATCTTTGCCCTTATTCCCGAAATTATAAATCCCATGATGACCAACAACAGGATTATGTTGGCCGCCGATGTTGATACCGGCCCTATCTTAACCGCCGGAAGCCTTGTGAATCCCCATATTATCAGCGCCACAACAGCGCTCAATCCTCCCAGAAAGAGTACCAGCACCTTGTCAAACCTGATCCTCTGCACCAGACAGGCGGCCAGCA
>Ga0209201_1002522_pt1 | contig 17829 bp, 17 predicted proteins | sample AD_UKC055_MetaG_FD_184411 | JGI IMG/M metagenome (GOLD analysis project Ga0209201, IMG submission 184411) | Active sludge microbial communities of municipal wastewater-treating anaerobic digesters from USA - AD_UKC055_MetaG (SPAdes) (version 2) | ecosystem: Engineered > Bioreactor > Anaerobic >...
ACCCTCAATGATAGGTTGAATATAGGCTTCCTTGCCTTTCTTTTTGGAAAGCTCAAAACTATTTGCAAGTGGCATTTCACAACCACAAGCAGGGTTAGGGCATTTCACCGTCCGCGCCCAGATCCACGCGATGACAGTATGCTCGCCGTTCTTGTCCTTGACCTTCGGGTATAGATGCCCGATTTTCTCGTAGGCCTTCTTTTTCATCCACTCGCCATAATAGCGCACATCCTCAGCAAGACCCGTTGCGCCTTTCCACTGGTCATTCATCAGGCGACGCGACTCAGGGTTGACAGGCGGTTGCCCGGCAAACTTGGGCGGTATCTCTATCATAGCCTTGTTGATCATCACGGCGACGGGGTTTAGATCACTGGCGTGGGCTTCCAATCCCAATCGCTGCGCCTCCAGCGGAATCGCGCCACCGCCTGCAAAGGGGTCAAGCAGAGCAGGAGGGTTGCCGTCCGTGGATTTCATGATCTCAGCTTTCGCTTCGGCAAGGACTTCCTCGTTGTTCGAGTTCTCCCACTTTACAAGCCGCTCCAGTATGCCAAAAAGACGCTGACGCTCAGCGTTCTGCGCTTCTTCGGTCGGGAACTGCTCAGGCAAACTCGACGGGTCGTCCACAAGGCTCGACCAGATGACCGCCCGCGCTGCTGCAAGCGGACGCCTTGCCCACCACAAGTGCAGGGTGGACGGGTGGCCGTGGCGGATTGACTTCTCGCGGGCTGACTCCGCGTTTATTGCTTCAAGTGGCAGAGCCACTTCGATGAGTTTTTTCTTATATTCCATATCAGTTACCTCTCTGTAGTAAGATTTCCGAGCTGCCCACTAATTCCACGATGTCATAGTTTACGCTCGTAGCGGCGAAGTCGGGGCGTTCGCGGAAGGGGTTTTTTAGGTATATGGTCTTCGCCCTGTCGCCGTCCACTTCCACAATCGCCAGTATATATTCGTCAGGCTTGTTGAAAGCCGTAAGTATCTCGTTTTTGCTCACTGTCACTGTGTTCGCGCCCCGCGCTCTGCCTTTGACTTCTATGAAGCGGAGCGTCGCGCCGTCCTCCCCACGCTTAGATTGCGGTATTTGAGACTCTACATCGTAGCCGACTTTCGCTGCGCTTACATCACGGGGGATATATCCAAGGGACGTTTCTATCTCCATAACGGTTTTCATGGCGATAAGTTCAATCTCACGGCGAGCCAACGCATCGGCGGCAAAAGTATCAGGTCTGCCAAGCAGTTTGTTTAAAAGACCGCGTGGTATGACTATTGCTCCTCCGACTACCACGGGCGGCGTCGCGGAGATGAGTTTCTCGGTCTCCAGCTCTGCAAGACGCTTTTGCATCCGAGATTCAAGCTCCTCTGCGCGTCGGGAAGCCAACTGGGAATTCAGCTTGGCGTTGGCCTTGCCCGCAGTCTCTTTCATTTTCAGATCGGCGGCACGGAAATCCCAATATTGTATCTCGGCGGTGAGCCGTTCTTTGACCGCCTTGGCGGTCTTGTCTATCAGTTTTGTCTTGCGCTCCTTGACTTCCTTAACATGGACAGGGATAACTTCCGATATGGCATAGCCGACGGCGGTTTCCTCCACGTTGGCTTGCAGCCATTGTTGCGTGGAAAGAAAATCACGGACTGCCGCATGCTCCGCTTCATCAGCTGCACGGTAGTCAAGGTATGGCGCGTATCCAGCATTCGTCGTCGTACCATCCTCCTTGAGTTCCACAAAGTGGATATGCTTGGAGATGATGCGTTTGCCGCCGCTCGGCAGGATGACGCCGTCTTGTACAGAGTCTTCGATATAGGACAGAAGCCTCGCATCCGTGCCATAGTCGCTGTCGTCAATGAAAACCGCACCACGTTTAAGAACATCAACGTTTCGCTCACGAATAAGGTCAATGGTCGCCTCAAGGAGAGGGTGTCCCGGCGCAATCAGCGCAGCCTGCGGCTGTCCCTGTATATTACAGAATGACTTGTCGAAGCAGATGCGCTCGTAGCGTTGTAGTACCGGCTCGCCGAAACCTATCTGCATATCCCTATTGCGTACGGCAAAGGGCACTGTGGTTATCTCATAGCGTCCTTTCTCGCGGGCGCGAATTTTGCCACCCACGCTCTGGAACGCCTCTAAAAAGAACGATTCTATAAAATGCGGCTGGAGCTTATGGGCTTCCATGCGCTCCATATCCTCACGGATAGCCATGACCCGATTCACATCCATCGTACCCTCGGTCAGAGCGTTTTCGTTGAGAAGTCGCTCAAGCGTATCGCGGTCGAGAGAGTGGTCAACCACCTCATAGAGCCTGCGCCTTACGTCATCTTGGTTGTTATAGCGCACCGCCTCGATAAGCAGTTCTCGCAGGGATTTGTTATCGAAAGTCAGTTTGCCTAAAACATCAAAAACCTTTCCGTGCAGGGCTTCGCGCTCCTGCTCCAGCTTCTCGAACAGCCGCTGGAACACCATACCTTCACGGGTTTCCTGCGCCACGAGATTCCAAAGATGGCAAACCTCGGTCTGACCGATACGGTGGATACGACCGAAACGCTGTTCAAGGCGGTTCGGGTTCCATGGCAGGTCGTAGTTGACCATCAAATGCGCTCTCTGAAGGTTGATGCCTTCACCTGCCGCGTCGGTGGCGATGAGGATGCGGACATCCTTGTCCTGCTTGAACAGTTCTTCAACCTTACGCCGTTCGTCGCGGAGCATACCACCATGAATGGTCACGACTGCGTCTTCGCTGCCAAGCAAGGATCGGATTTTATCTGTTAAGTAACGGAGCGTATCGCGGTGTTCGGTAAATATGATGAGTTTCTCCCTTACTCCCTCCGAACCGAACATATTACTATCGTCTTGGAGGAGTTTAGAGAGTTCGTCCCACTTGCGGTCTTCACCGCTCTGACGCACATCGTTCGCCATACGCTCCAGTTTTTTCAACGTGGCGATTTCAGCCTCCAGCTCCGCAATGGTCTGCGCTGCGGTGGCTTGGTCTACGACCTTCTCTTCAGTATCTTCCAATTCCGACGAAGGCATATCGTCATCGTCGTAATCGTCGTAATCCGAAACTGTATAATCAGCAGAGCGTTTTCCGATTCTTTCTTCTGCAAGACGGTTTTCCAAACGCTCGCGGCGACGCTTCAATGATTGATAGATGGCTTCCGGCGAGGAAGCAAGCCTACGCTGTAAGATGGTCAGGGCGAAGCCGACTGTATTCTTACGGTCGTTGTTAAGCTGGTCGGCGCGGTTAAATTCTTCTTGCACATAGTCTGTCACAGCGGTGTAAAGCTGTGCTTCTTTAGGAGAGAGGTCATAGTTGACCGTATACGCCCTGCGCTCAGGAAACAACGGAGTACCGTCGAACTTTAACAAATCCTCTTTTACAAGGCGGCGCATCACATCAGACACGTCCACAGCCTGATTTCCACTTCGAGCGACGCCTTCAAAACGGTCTTGGTCGATGAGAGACATGAAGAGTTGGAAGTCCTCCTCTTTACCATTATGCGGCGTGGCGGTCAGAAGCAGAAAATGCCTCGTAATAGAGGACAATAAGCGCCCAAGTTGAAATCGCTTTGTGTATTTGATTTCGCCGCCCCATACGGTTGCGGACATTTTGTGTGCCTCGTCACAGACTATCAAGTCCCAGTCAGTGACACGTAGTTTCTCCTGTATATCTTCGTTGCGGGACAGCTTGTCCAAGCGGACGATGCAAAGATTCGCTTCCGAGAACACGTTTCCTGTAACCGCTGATTCTATTCGGTCGTTGGTGAGTATCTCGAACCGCAGGTTGAACTTCCGGTAGAGTTCGTCCTGCCACTGCTCCGCCAAGTTGCCTGGCGAAACTATCATACAGCGTTTTAGGTCGCCCCGGACAAGTAGTTCCTTGAGGAACAGCCCCGTCATAATGGTTTTACCAGCGCCAGGATCGTCTGCAAGAATATAACGGAGCGGCAACCTTGGGAGCATTTCCTGATAGACTGCCGAAATCTGGTGCGGTAGCGGTTCAATCGCCGAGGTATGCACGGCAAGATATGGGTCAAAAATATGTGCGAGGTTAATGCGGTAGGCTTCTGACGTGAGCCGCAGAAGATTAGCGTCCGCATCAAAACTCCAGGGCAGGCTATTGTCGAGGGTGTCCAGCCGCTCCTCGTCTTCACGGTATAGTATCTGCTCAGCTACATTGCCGGCAGCATTTTTGAACGTGACTGTCATGGCATTCGTGCCATGCCATTTGACCGCAACAACACTCACCGGCATGTTTCCAGCAATACCGATGACGTTTGCACCTACAGTTATATCTTCAAGTCGAGCCATAATCTGACTCCTCCTTTACTTAGTTACGTTATTTCCTTCCCCTTGATTATCTTTATCAGGAACAAATTCCATTATATCGGAAATATCACATTCCAATGCTTTACATATACGCAGGAGAACTTCAGTATTCACATTCTCGCCTTTGCCGAGCTTGGCAATTGACGCGGAACTGATACCTGTCAATTTTCGCAAGTCCTGCTTGTTCATCTTCTTGTCGATTAATAACTTCCATAAGTTATTATAATTAAAATGCATGATATCACCTCATATCACTCTTCTTGGGATTGCGGTAAATCAAATTTGCAATCATGCAAAAAACCACACTGTTCTTCGCCGACAACGCCAGTGAAGATGATTCGATTCACCCCATTTTGTTCATAATTAAGTTTAGGCAGCGTCCGTTTGTTTTCCACAATTATTAGCTGCCCCATTTCACGGCTATCCATAAAGTACTGAAACAAAGCGTTTTGCACGCTCTCCGATGTTTCATTCTTTGTACCCTCATCAATTCCATGCAGCGGCGTATCAATAATGTGTAGCCCGGGATTATAAACGGCATTCTCCTTCAAGAACTTGCGGAAGGCCATGATCACAATTGTATTCAAAATGGAGCAGTAGCCTTTACCCTGTGTAACATTCTTTGCCTGACCATTGATTTCCAAGTCAAAGGAGCTCTTGGAAAATCGTGCAGAGATAAGTGGTGTGTACTTACACTTCGTCAATATTTCAGTTAGTGCGGCATCCATTTCTGACCAGAATTTGTCATCAAATTTATCCATCGGTTTGTATTTGATTTCAGATTCATCTTCGTTTTGCATATCACGCAGATCAGTATTCCATCCGTCAGCAAGGCGATGAATTACTTCGAGTTCGTTGTTTAACTGAATATACACACGATAAGCGTCAATGGTCTCGGTCAAAGACTTAGCTTGCGGCTTCAGCTCTCCGACTATCAGTTCCTCAATGTTTCCTTTCTGTTCTGCCAATAGTGCAATCTCAACGTGTAATTCTTGTATCTGTTGTTTGATATCTTTTTCTGCGTCAGCAAGGTCGTTATATTGAGCAACTATTCTTGAAAGTTCGGAGCGGGCAGCCACGACATAAGATTCCGTTTTCTGTGTCGGCATTGTACCGTTACAAAAAGGACAGGTGGCATCATGCGACACATGCTGCATAACGGTTTCGCCGTCAACAATAAACGAAAGCCGCTTTATATCTGCGCTGTACTGCGTTTTAAGTGCAGCGTAACGCGATATGAGCATCTGGCATTCTGTCAGACGCTCTTTTTTTGACATCATGCTACTGAGTATGGATTGGCTGTTTGACATGGCATCTGATATTTTTTCTTCGATATCCGATAAAACCTGAACTGCATTGTCGATTTCTTGTTTAACGTCCAGCCCATCAAATGCCTTGATCATATCGAGGATACTTTGCTTTCGGTCAGCAACTCCGGAAAGCTCTTTGTTGATATACTTTTCTACAGCAGCTTTGCGTATGGATCGTTCTTTTTTACTTTCGCGTTTATCAAAATTCGAGAAGTCGTTGCCATATATCAAAAATAATAAAGCTGATAGAAAAGCTGTGCGCCCCTGTATGCTTTTTGCACCGCCTTCAGGCATAAGGATTGAACTCTCACGTTCGATCTGACGTTCTTTTATTAGGATGGCAGGTAGGAGTGTACGCCATGTCAGATGCTGAGGTCTGAAATTTTCGTTGGCAATTATGTCGTGGTCATCTTCTATACCAATCAGCGCAAGCCAAATCTTGCTGATAGGTTCCATAGATTTCGTTGCGTTTCTGTCTTTATAAGTACCGCTTTCGATTCTATCGTCAGAACTGACCACATCAATTTTGTTCGATTCGAGTTTGCGTGTAAATTGAATTGCGCCATCCTCTGTTGTGACAAAGAGCATAATTGTATCGTAACCCGTGGTACTCGAAAACGGAAGATTATCACTGCCGAAAATATAGTCGATGCAACGGATAATGGTGGTTTTCCCAGTGTTAGAAGGACCTGATATAATCGTTAGTTCTTTGTCAAATTCCGCAACAGCATCCTTTTTTTCAGCACCTTTAACTACCAGCTTTTCAATATAAAAATCTGCCATGCTCATTCCTCCTTTCCGCTGATCGCTCTTTTATTTATTTCCGCAAGGATCGCAACTTCTGATTTCCCATAAAGATATTTGTAAACCGCTTGGGATAAGGCAATATACTCATCAGTATAATCGGAAGTAAGTTCGTCACAGACCTGTGCTCCTTGTTCGGTTATTTCATATGTAAAGCCGCTTCGGTTTTGTATTGCCGATACAAGCCTATCAAGGACAAGTCGCTTAATGGCCTTGCCGACACGTGCTCTTTTTAACGCCGCCTCGCTAAAATTCAAGCCGTTGTTGCCATTGAGGTTGTATGTAGCAATGCTGAAATCACGAGCGTATATTGTCATAAAATCAGCAGCTGCGATTTTGTCCAGTGTCATGTTTTCACCAAAGACGCGAAGCGTCAGAAGAACGCGTAGGGAAGTTTCAAACGGGGTGTTAAATAATTCAGTCATTTTCAAGCACCCATTGGATTTTTCCGTCATTCACCAACATATGGCAAATGCCTTTCTTTTCGCTATTGTTTATAAGGTCTTTTATTTGCGTGAGAAACGATTTCGTTAGCGTTATCTGCGATACCTGATTTAACACAGCCAAAAGGCGTTTGAAACCGTCGTCAAAATCGTTCCAACATACATCTACAATACCGTCGTAAGCATCTTCTTTAATCTTGCCAAACTCTACTTCGCCATCATCAAATATCTCGCGCACTGAGCGTTCTACCCGAACTGCATTATAGTAGTTTTCGCGTTGATCCGAGTAATTGCGGCGGTATTTTACATTAAGTGCAGGCAAATCGTTTTTCGTTACAGTTGTCATACCGATAGCTTGTGCATATGCAGCAAATAACGCCTTAATGTATGGCATTTCCTCATGAGCGAGATCTTCAGGGGGCGTTACTTTTTCATGCAGGCTAAATACCTGACCGTTAATAGATATCTTTCCATCTTTTACATATACAGTTGCTATTGGCACTCCTGTCAGTTCCTGCTTTTGATGTGAAGCAGTACTGATCGGAGCGCCTTTTCTTTTTGTGCGTCTTGCTGTTTCTGTAAGTATTGAAACAAAGAGCTTGGCGCATTTATCGGCGACATCGTCGCCTTGGATATCAATACCAAGCTCAACTAATTCGTTATCAAGATTTTCTGCAAGGTCTTCAGAGAGAAGATCATTTATATATGCGGAAAAGCGCAAAGGATCGCTGATATCGAGAAGCTGTGCCGCAAGCGAAATAGGAAAAGCCTTTGAACCGTTGTAAAGGCGATTTTTGTAATCTGAAGTTTTATCAATCAGTGATATTCCGGCAAAGTCCTCGTCATCCATAACGAAGCCGCAAAGAAGATCATCAATGAATTTCGATGGCTGCTTTGCTTGTCCAATATAAGGATACATCATCCTGAAATATTCATCTGGCTTCACAAACGCTTCTCCTTTCTCCGCCATTAGTCCGAATCAGTCCGAGCGAGTCCGATGCTTTCCGTGGTAAAAACAGCAAATCAAATACAATTATATCGTCAGCAGGGTGATGCTTACCTACACATGAATGCGATGCAAGAACTGTTGCGGCATGTGATGCATAAAGCTGGAAATTATTATAACACATATTTTCGCAATAGTCAACAGGTTGTTTGACTTCACAAACGCATTGAGCGTAAAGTTAAACTCATTTTACTGAACAAATAAATCTCAAAGCCTGAGATGCGCATTAAGGCGGCGGGATACATAGGAAGTTCAATCACGGCAGAAGTCGTGTTCGGAGCCTCAGATGTACCCACCGTGCCTTGCTATGCCCATTTTAGGCAATGGCCGGTGTACATCGAAGTACCGGCTTTTTATGTGTCCTTGCCGCCATCATCCGCACACAGGCGGAAAGGACAATCTATGAAAAAACAAGCAAATCAAAGCCAAAACAAGTCTTTCAAACCTACCCCCATTCCACATCGCACGAAATCCGGTGAACCGATAGCCTACTACATCCTATCGGAGGATGGAGCACAGGAATTCAAAGTAACAAGAGCGGAGTGTCTTGCCCGTTCCGAAGATCCCGAGGAACCATTCCCACAACGCTGGTATGTCGATGAGGAATCCGGCCTTGTTGTCCGTCTGCCCCGTAACCAGATGGGGGAAGACCTTGCGCGGGAGAATATGCGCTCTATATGGCGAGAGCAAAAATATCAAGAGCGGAAATTTCAATGCGTATGGAAAGGAACAAGCAAGTGTAACCAAAAATGTGAGACTTGTAAGTCCCGCACGAGCCGCACTGTTGAACTTGATAAGCCATTGGGTAACGATTCTGACGGCTCGGATACATTTTACGAACCTGCCGATCCCACTGATATCACAGAATTTTTAGAACAAAAGGCTGTATTAGACACCCTCTATGCCGCACTTGCTACCCTCACTCAAAAAGACCGTGAGCTTATAACAGACCGCATTATCCTTGAAAAAACCGTGCGTGAACTAGCGCCCAAGTACGATTTCAAATCCTCGCGGAGCATTACCGTTCATGTACGCCGTATCCTTGACATCCTGCGAAATGACGAAGCCCTGAAGCAGTTTTTCGAGTAACCACTCTTCGTGGTACGCAACCGCCCCTCTTCTGTCTGTAGACGGTAGAGGGGCGGTAATGCTTCTCGGAAACGGAGGTAAGAAAATGCAAACAGAAGCAACTGAAAGGAACGCGGAAATGCGTGATGCCGAGCTGGACGAAGAACTTGCAGGCATCCTCACGGCAATAAGTGTCGTGTCTAAGCGTCTTGCCAAGAAACTGCTCGCACTTCAAAAGCAGAAAGAATCCACCAGGGAAGGAGGTGCACCAGATGAGCAAGATGGGCGAACTCGACCTCTGTGTTAGCGAACTTCGTAGTGTTGCACAGTCCCTGAACACCGTAGCTGATAGCTTGACTTCTCTTTTCAGCGGCAGCCAACCCAGAACGTCGGTACAGCCAGAATCAAAGCCAACTTCAAAACCTATAACGCTGGAAGATGTCAGAGCAGTGCTTGCGGAAAAATCCCGTAACGGTCACACCGCTAAAATTCGAGAGCTACTCGAAAAGCATGGCGCTGCGAAGCTATCAGAGATCGACCCCCAAAAGTACTCTGCCCTGCTTGCAGAAGCGGAGGTACTGGGCAATGGGTAAACACGCACTTCTCTCTGCTTCTTCAAGCCACCGATGGCTGAACTGCCCTCCCTCGGCCCGGCTTGGTGAGAAGTACGAGGATAAAGGCAGCAGTTATGCCGCCGAAGGCACGGAGGCGCACACCCTTTGTGAGTACAAGCTTAAAACGGCACTCGGCATCCGCACCAAAGATCCAACCACCAGTCTGACCTACTACTCCGAAGAGATGGAAGAATGCGCCAACGGATACGCCGCCTACATCATGGAACTGGTGGAAACGGCAAAGCAGGATTGCGCCGACCCTGTGGTGCTGATTGAACAACGTCTCGACTTTTCTAAGTATGTCGAGGGCGGCTTCGGTACCGGCGACTGCGTGATCATCGCTGACGGTACGCTCAATGTAATTGACTTTAAAATGGGTGCCGGAGTCCTCATAGAAGCAGACAACAACCCGCAAATGAAATTATACGCCTTGGGTGCTCTGGAGTTGTTTGACGGCATCTATGACATCGACACAGTCAGCATGACCATTTACCAGCCAAGGAGGGATAACATCAGCACCCACACAGTTTTCAAGGAATCACTTTATCAGTGGGCAGCAGAAACCTTAAAACCTATCGCAGAACTTGCCTACGACGGTGAGGGCGAATTCCGGTGTGGCGATTGGTGCCAGTTCTGCAAGGCGAAGCATGACTGCCGCAAACGGGCAGAGCAAAACCTTGAACTCGCAAAATACGAATTCAAGTTGCCTCCCCTTTTGGAAGATGATGAAATCGAATCCATTCTTGGCAAGATAGACGATCTTGTTTCGTGGGCTTCTGACATCAAGGACTATGCTCTTCAAAGTGCACTCAGCGGCAAGCACTGGACAGGTTGGAAACTGGTTGAAGGTCGTTCTAACCGCAGGTACACAAACGATGAGGCAGTCGCTGATGCCGTCAGCGCGGCAGGCTACGACCCATATGAACACAAGGTGATGGGCATCACCGCAATGGAAAAGGCTCTCGGCAAGGTAAAGTTCTCCGAACTGCTCGGCAGTCTGGTCGAGAAGCCACAAGGCAAACCAACGCTCGTACCGGAGGGCGACAAACGTCCGGCAATCCATACAGCAAAACACGATTTTAATGATTATGAGGAGGAAAATTCCAATGGCTAACACGACAAACAATGTAAACACACAGACTCAAAACCCTATGAAGGTCATCACAGGACCCGATACCCGCTGGTCTTACGCTAATGTGTGGGAAGCGAAATCCATCAACGGCGGCACGCCGAAGTTTTCGGTATCACTCATTATCCCCAAGTACGATACCAAAACCATCGCTAAAATCAAGACAGCGATTGAAGCGGCTTACCGCGAAGGTGAGGCGAAACTAAAAGGCAACGGCAAAACCGTACCGCCCCTTGCCGCCCTCAAGACCCCGCTCCGTGATGGCGATACCGAAAGACCCGATGATCCCGCTTACAACAATGCCTATTTTATCAACGCCAACAGTGCGACCGCACCAGGCGTGGTTGACGCAGACCGTCAGGAAATTATAAACCGCTCAGAAGTTTACAGCGGTGTATATGGCAGAGCGAGCATCAATTTCTACGCTTTCAACAGTAACGGCAATAAAGGTATTGCCTGTGGCCTGAACAACCTGCAGAAAATTCGCGACGGCGAACCCCTCGGCGGTAAATCCCGTGCAGAGGATGATTTTGCCACCTACGACGACGAGGATTTCCTCGGATAAATACATTACACCAACTACGGAGGGCGGCAGGGCAACTTGCCGCCTTCTTCGATTATGGAGGTCTTATGAGAACATTATCCATAGATATTGAAACCTATAGCGGCTATGACCTTTCCAAATGCGGCGTGTACAAGTACGCCGAGTCGCCCGACTTCGAGATTCTTCTGTTCGGTTATTCCGTAGATGACGGCGAGGTTCAGGTCATCGACCTTGCGGCGGGCGAACATCTACCGCCAGAAATCCTCAACGCACTAACAGACGATAATGTTCAAAAATGGGCGTTCAACGCCAATTTTGAGAGGGTCTGTCTCTCTCGATACCTTTCGGATATGGACATCAGTCTTGACCCCTTCGCAGACAACCACCTTTCTGCTGATATACTCGGCAATGCGAAGTACCTGAACCCCATATCGTGGCGGTGTGCGATGATATGGTCAGCATACATGGGGTTGCCCCTCTCCCTCGAAGGCGCGGGAGCGGTATTGGGACTTGAGAAGCAAAAACTGACCGAGGGCAAGGATCTCATCAGATATTTCTGCTCACCCTGTAAACCCACCGCCACAAACGGGCAAAGAACACGGAATTTGCCGGAACACGCCCCCGACAAATGGGAAGCATTCAAAGCATACAATCGCCGCGACGTTGAGACGGAACTCTCTATCCACGAGCGGCTCGCCAAGTTTCCCGTGCCTGAAAATGTATGGGAAGAATACGCCCATGACCAAGAGATTAACGATCGTGGCGTAGCTTTGGACATGGCGCTCGTCCGCAATGCCATTAAAGCAGATGCCCGCTCCCGTACCAAGTTGACCCGCTTGATGAAGGAACTCACCGATCTGGATAATCCAAATTCACTACAACAAATGAAACAGTGGCTCGCCGATAACGGTATGGAAACTGATTCTCTCGGGAAAAAAGTGGTAACGGAGCTGCTTAAGGATGCACCTGAGCCACTTGGAAAAGTCCTGTCGCTCCGACAGCAATTAGCAAAATCCTCGATCAAGAAATATCAGATGATGGAGAACGCCGTCTGCGCTGACGGTCGCGCCCGTGGAATGTTTCAGTTTTACGGCGCTAACAGAACCGGCAGATGGGCTGGGCGGCTCATTCAAATGCAAAATCTGCCACAAAATCATCTGATCGACCTTGAAGATGCACGATGGCTTGTTCATGATGGAGACTTCGCTGCTTTGGAACTTCTCTATGACAACATTCCCGACGTTCTCTCCCAGTTGATCCGCACAGCCTTCGTGCCGAAGGATGGCTACAAGCTAATTGTCGCTGACTTTTCGGCGATTGAAGCCCGCGTCATCGCTTGGCTTGCCGGAGAGCGGTGGCGAAACGATGTGTTTGCCACCCACGGCAAGATTTACGAAGCTTCGGCAAGTCAGATGTTCCATGTTCCGATCGAGGAAGTCACCAAAGGTAGCCCGCTCAGGCAAAAAGGAAAGATTGCCGAACTTGCCCTCGGCTACGGCGGCTCGGTCGGTGCACTCAAAGCGATGGGCGCCTTGGAGATGGGTTTGTCGGAAGAAGAACTCCGTCCACTCGTTTCAGCATGGCGGTCGGCGAACCCGAATATCGTGAGGTTTTGGTGGGATGTTGATCGCGCGGCTATGAAAGCAGTCAGGGACAGGACGATGACCGAAACTCACGGCATTCACTTCGGCTATCAAAGCGGGATGCTGTTTATCACGCTTCCCTCCGGCAGGAGGCTTTCCTATGTCAAGCCACGTATCGGAACAAACCAATTCGGCTCAGACTGTGTGACCTACGAGGGCGTCGGTGGCACAAAGAAATGGGAGCGTATTGAAAGCTACGGTCCCAAGTTTGTAGAAAATATTGTGCAGGCGATCAGCCGGGATATTTTATCCTACGCCATGCAGACGCTCCGTCATTGCTCCATCGTGATGCACATCCACGACGAAGTCGTCATTGAAGCCGGTCCAGAGATGTCTGCCGAAATTTTATGTCAGCAAATGAGCCGTACACCGCCTTGGGCTGAGGGACTTTTACTCATTGCCGATGGGTTCGATTGCTCATTTTATAAAAAAGATTAAATGCCAGTACGCAAAACAACCCCTCCTGTCTGTAGGCAGTAGAGGGGTTGTTGCCTCTCGAAAATAACTTTTCAGGAGGTTCAATATGTACGGATTACAAGTGTTCTCCTATGAGGGGAACGAAGTCAGGACTGTTCAAAAGGGTAGCGAAATTTTCTGGGTGCTTAAGGATGTGTGCGGCATTCTCGGGATTGAGAAATATCGCGACGCAGCAGCACGATTAGACGACGATGAAAGGGAGCCGTTATTAGTGGACACCCTTGGTGGCCGACAGGAAATGATCGCAGTTACTGAAAGCGGGCTTTACAGCATTATTTTGTTATCCCGTAAGCCCGAAGCCAAAAAGTTCAAACGCTGGGTCACCCATGAAGTGCTTCCTACCATCCGCAAGCACGGCGCGTATGTCACTCCCGCCAAATTAGAAGAGTTGATGAACGATCCCGACTCTTGGATTAAAGTGCTGACCGCACTTAAGGAAGAGCGCTCTGCCAAGGAACGTCTGCAACTGGAAGCCACCGAGAATAAACCAAAGGTTATCTTCGCCGATGCGGTGTCTGTCTCCGATGGCACCATCCTTATTGGTGAGTTGGCAAAAATCCTCAAAGGCAACGGTATCGAAATCGGCCAGAACCGTCTGTTTGAAAAGCTGCGTCGGGACGGCTACCTCATCAAGCGCAAAGGAACAGATTATAACGCACCAACCCAAAGGGCGATGGATCTGGAGCTTTTCCGGGTCAAGGAAACCGCCATCACTCATTCAGACGGTCATGTCACCATCAGTAAAACAACCAAGGTTACAGGCAAGGGGCAGCAATATTTCATCAATCTGTTCCTTGGGAAAGGGGTAAACGAAAATGAATATTGAGAAGAAGCAAGCTATCAAGACGGCTCTGAAGAAGGTTGGGAAGGCAATATGGTCAGCGCTCCCGTGGGTATTGATGTGGATCGGGCTGACATGCTTCTTCTCACTCCTGTTTATCAGTGCGGACAAAAGTGCAGAACGGTCAAAACAGCTTGCTGCGCTTGAAGCTGAGAACGCTATGTACGAATCGGTAAACGCCCGCCTTGATGAAGAAATCGACTGGCTGCGTTCGCTTGTTGAGCAGTATTACCAAGGGGAGGTGCCCGATGGACAAGTACAATAGCGAGGGTTATCCCGACCCGACCGCCTATGAAGCATTGACGTCGGTTACCAAATCGGAAGCCCCGGAGAAAACTTATCGTCCGCTTGTTTACCTCGCTTCACCTTTTGCAGGAGACATGGAAAGAAACATCGAACGGGCAAGAGGATACTGCCGCTTTGCTGTTTCCAAGGGATGCATCCCGATTGCTCCCCACCTCCACTACCCGCAGTTCATGGATGATGATGACAGAGAGCAGTGCGAATTAGGGATGTTCTTTGCTCTTGTCCTGCTTGGCAAATGCGATGAGCTATGGGTTTTCGGCAAACCTTCAGAGGGTATGTCCCGCGAGATCGCTAAGGCAAAAAAGCGCGGTATACCTATTAAGTACTACAACCACAAATGTGAGGTGCTGGAATATGGAACTTAAAATCGCATATGGCGACAGCCGTCTTTCAAAACGGTGGATCAATAAAAAGACCACATTTGATGAATTGTGCGAGCGGTTCAAAGTCACTCGCCGCACAACTGAAACTGTCGCAGAATACAAGAGATTCACCAAAGACCGTCGCGATGCCGCAAAAGATGTAGGTGGCTATGTTCTCGGGCATCTAAAGGGCGGCAGACGTAAAAAGGATACGGTAGAAAGTCGCTCAGGGATAACACTTGATGCCGATCACGCCGGTAGTAATTTTATTGACACGGTGGAGATGTTGTTTCCTCACAAGTGCGTGATCTATTCTACCCACAGCCATACACCCGAAGAACCCCGGCTTCGCATGGTTATCCCACTTGCCCGCGAGATTTCGCCGGACGAATACTCTGCCGTTTCCCGACTGGTCGCGGAAGTCATCGGCATGGACTTCTTCGATGACAGCACCTATGAACCGGAGCGTTTGATGTACTGGCCGTCCTCACCTTCCGACGGTGAATACATTTTTAAAGAAATCGATGGAGATGTCCTCGATCCAGACGCATACCTCTCCAAGCTCTCCGATTGGCAAGACTGCTCACTCTGGCCTACATCAAGCCGCCAGTCCGAAGTGATACAGCGCAACATCCGGCAACAGCAAGATCCGCTCGAAAAAGATGGCGTGGTTGGCGCTTTCTGTCGTGCTTATTCGATTGAAGATGTGATTGCAACATTTCTATCTGATGTATACGAGGCGTCGGCAATGAGCGGTCGTTATGACTATATCCCCGCCGACAGTTCGGCGGGCGTGGTGCTGTATGAAAGCAAATGGTCGTATTCCCATCACGCCACCGACCCCGCCTGTGGCAGGCTGTTAAACGCCTTTGACCTCGTCCGCATCCATAAGTTCACCGACCTTGACGAAAAGGCAGGCTTTAAGGCGATGAGCGCACTGGCAGTACAGGATGAAAATGTAAAACTACTGCTCGCCGAGGAGCGCATTGCCAAGGCTGAAAGCGACTTTGATGAAGATGCTGATTGGAAATCCCAGCTTCAGCGTGAGAAAAGCGGCATCCTCTCCAACACCCTCGGCAACCTGCTCCTTATCCTGAACAACGATGAAACCTTAACGGGTATCCGACATAATCGCCTCGCCAACCAGATATACGGTGACGAACTGCCCTGGGAACGTCCGCATAAGCCTTGGAGGGATGTCGATACAGCCCAGCTTGTGGCTTTCGTCGATAAACGCTATGGCACGTTCTCGGCTCGAAACTATGAACTTGCGCTGGCTAAGGTTGCCGACGACCGTGCATATCATCCGATTCGGGAATACCACGAAAGTTTGAACGGACAAAGCTTTTGTTTTGCAGCTTCAACACAGGTCATAATCTGTTCCATTAGAAAACAGAAGTACCTTTCCCCGTTAAGTGGAGAAAGAGGTGCGGGGGCAGAGTGAGTATGAGAAAAATTCAGCATGATATGTGAAAGCTGAGTGTTGAGCTTTTCCGCTATGGCTGAACGCAGCTTGTTACTCAAAGAAACTGTCAACCCAAGACTGTCAATTGCAGTCAGACAATAAAAATCATTGTTGTTTTCAAATAGGAGCACCTGTGCGCTGAGTCTATGGAGCACACCCTGTGATCGGCTGTCTGGACGGTAACATCCGATAAGTTCAGTCTGAAAATCCGGAGTAATATCCACTTCTGAAAATGCTACGTTCCAAATAATATTTTTATGCATGTTAACTCTCCTGTTTAATCGTATTAAATCATTACTTTTGAAAATCTCTGCTCTTTACGTCTTTACGTATTGCATCAAAAGCTCCTTTTTTCATTCTGAAGATACCTTCTTAATACTTGGTTTATCCGGATTATATAGGTTCTCAAAATTTAAAAGGTCTCATATCAATCGACAAAAACACAAGTCTCAATATCCTAATAAAGGCAGGTCATAACTGAAAAGTACTTTGTTTATCTCAAAAATATCAAAAATACCGTTTGCAATAAAATACTGTACAATTATATCAAATTTGAAAGAACTAGATAGGGTATATCCTGCGCGTTTCAGCAGATCCCTTGTTTCATCAAGAGACAGTTCTAATGCCACAGCTAAAGCAATTGCTGTCCGCTTGCTGGGCATATAGCTTTCATTGTTCCGAAGTTTTGAAAATAATTTTCTGTCAATGTTTGCACGTTTATAGACTTCCACCTCTGTTCTGCCCTTAGAAGAAATTAAACGCATGATAGTCTTGGAAAAAGATTCATCAAGACTGTCAATCAGTCCCATAAATTGATTAGCAGAAGCAGAACTATCTTCAATAGAAGGTTCTTTGCCTGGCTTTATGGTTTTTTCATGAACATCAACATAGTGCTCATCAACGTAACTTTTAACTGCGCTAAGCAGCTTATTGCTTATAGAAAAGGATGATTTATCAAACACAACAAGCGTAACATCAATATCGTGACTGAAAAGAAAATCCTTAATACAAGATAATGCCACCTGTAGAGCCTCATCTTTCGGATAACCATAGATACCACTTGAAATCAAAGGAAAGGCAATACTCTCATACTTCTTTTCAAAAGCCAGTTTTAAAGAGTTTGTGTAAGCTGCGCGCAGGTACTTTTCACTTTCCTTTTTGCTCCAGTGCTGATAAATTGGTCCAACAGTATGAATGATACACTTTGCCGGAAGATCAAAGCCCGGAGTGATGACAGCATTTCCGGTTTCAATTGGAGCAAGCTTGTCACATACAGCTTGAAGTTTTTCTGCACCAGCCGCCTTAAAAATTGCACCACAAACTCCGCCGCCCATTTTAAGATAGGTATTAGAAGCATTAACAATGACATCGACCTTAAGCTTTGTGATATCCTGACATACGATGGTAAAAGGCATAATAAAACTCCCTCCTGGCATAAGCATAAAAAACATCACTTAAGCTTTTATATAAAATAATACCATCATTTGTTGATAGATGGT
>Ga0209201_1002535_pt1 | contig 17769 bp, 15 predicted proteins | sample AD_UKC055_MetaG_FD_184411 | JGI IMG/M metagenome (GOLD analysis project Ga0209201, IMG submission 184411) | Active sludge microbial communities of municipal wastewater-treating anaerobic digesters from USA - AD_UKC055_MetaG (SPAdes) (version 2) | ecosystem: Engineered > Bioreactor > Anaerobic >...
TGTTTCGTAAGCGTGACCGCGTTTTCCGGAGAAGGTGTTTTCCCACTGGTCCCATTCCCTATATAAGGATCTGGTAATAATAGAAAGCAGGTTGCTCTGATGACTGCCGCGCCTGATTTGATAAAATATTCCGTTTGTTATTTTTCCTTCTTCATCGGCGGTTAACCTGTAGATATTATGTAAAGTTTCCGGATGCGCCGTTGCGTCCACGCTTACTTGCACGCCGATTACGCCTTCGGTTTCCTTCAATTCCAGGATTCGCTGCCGGTATGACGGGCGGACTGAATGGGGCTGTAGCAGTTTCAGCAAAATTTTCGGATGAATGTCGGAAATAACAGCATCGGCAGACAGCTCTGCGCCGGATTGTAGCCGTACCCCGTTAATTTTCTTTGCCCCGGTAAGTATTTCATCGGCGCCATTGTTTAAGACGAGTTCTCCGCCCAATTCAAGAAAGCGGCGGACGAAGACCTCGGCCATTTTTGAGCCGTTCTCCTTCAGGCGCCAGGCGGACAAAAGGTAACCGGCCAGGACCATGTGGTGCAGAATTACGGGACATTCTGCTGCCGGCACGCCGAAAAGTTGGCAGGGTACGCCAAGTACTGCGCGCAGGCCGGCCGACACATCGATATTATCCAGGAATTTGCCGAAGGGCTGATAGTGATCGGTATTTTGAAAAGGATCTCCCTGGTTAAGCAAGAATGAAGGGTTCGTCATTTGTTTCATTATCGTCCGCAAATTATTGGTGATAATATCTATTGCCCGGGCTTCGCGGGGGAATGATTTTCGCAGATTATTCCCGTACGCATCAAGATTTACGGGTAAATCAAAAATAAAATCGTCAAAAATGTAACGGTCGATAAAACCTTCCTGTTCTATTTTAAAAAAGAGTTCACTTACTTGTATCCCCATAAGGGAAAACATTTTTCTCAGCGGTTCGTTTTCTCCCAAAGCTCCGACATAATGAACTCCCACGGGGCAATCAATGCCGGCACGCCGGTAAGAACGCATCAGGCCGCCGGGCAGAGGATTTTTCTCCACGATAGTAACCTGATAATTCAGGCCGGCCAGAAGAATTCCCGCGCTAAGTCCGCCGATACCGGAGCCGATGATAACGATGTTTTTTCCTTCTATGGTGTTTTTCATTTTAGCTCTTGATAAATATTTTTTGTTCGATCAGTTTTCGAAAGACTGAGCTTCAATCAGTGTCATGACCAGAGAATAGTTTGTCCTCTCTTCGGCATGCAGTTCAACGCGCTGATAGATGTTTTCTTTGTCACGGGCGGAGATAAACTTGATATGCCTTTTCAGAGCGCCTTCCGCCGTATAGAGTTTGACAGAAATATCTTTTTCTCGACTGGCCGAAACGTCAATCCATTTTCCGTCATCTTCGAGCCAGCGGCAGACGGTTTCTCCTTCCGGCAACAAGCCGCTTTGATAAATTTTTCCCTTCGGGGCGAAGAAAATTAGTTTTATGTCGTCAATCATTTTCCGGGAAAAATTTTCCGAATTAAAAGGAGGCAAGGTGCGATTGACCGTCAGCAAGCCGGAATTTTCCTCAGCTTCAAAAAGCACCATTCCTTCCGCGGTCATGATGGCGCAGGACACCTCGCGCGAAACGGGGTCAGCTAATGTAATGCCGATAACGGTGCTGGTGATATTGCCCGGCAGGCGTATTTCAATGGCGTGGATCAGGCGCTGTCTTTCTTTTAAAAAAGGGAAAGGACAAGTCGTATCACATGCGCGTGGCGCATCAATTATTTTCGGCAAAGACTGGCAGGAGAAAACGAGCAGCGATAAAATCAACACGGCTTTTATTTTCATTGTACATCCTGAAAGATTTCTTCGGGGATTGCTTTATTGATTATTGTGCCGGTGAAGTCGATTCTGGTCACGGAATTTTCGTTTTCGACGATTTTAACGGTTTTGACTGCTTTGTCTTTTTTCGACAGCGTGATGAAAATGTTTTCAATAATTCCGGTCATGTTTTTTCCCGTAGGCGTTAACGTGATTTCCAGATTTTCCGTTTCCTTTAAATCGGCTTGAAAGGAAGGATTCTGATCGAATTTACCACTCATCCAGGCGCTGATTTCGTTCAAAACGATGCTCATTGCTTGTACCCCGCCTGTCTGGTCTTCGATGAATTTTCCGCCGGAAAAAAAGTAGCGTTTCGTTTTTCCCTTGTGGGTGATTATCACGCTTTTCAGCGGCTTTAAATATTCCCAGCGCAGCGAATCGGGGGCGGCGTAGTAAAAGCGGCCTTCCGAAACCAGCGGTTTAGACAGAATTTTCATTGATTTATTTTGTGTAAATTGGGCCTGAATGGAGTGGATTTTCGCGGCGTCTTTGCGCAACTGTTCAAAAGTGTCGGCAAAAACGTGGCCGGGGGAGAACAGGAATAATAGAAATAATGCGACGACAGGAAAAAAAAACGGGGAAAACGTCCGAAAAATTTTCATCAACAAATACCGCCGTTAATATTTACGACCTGTCCGGTCATGTAAGAAGAGTCATCCGAGCATAAGAAGCAAATTACTTTTGCCACTTCCTCCGGTTTGCCCGGGCGTTCCATGGGAATCATTTTTTGCATTTCCAGGATGGGCGTTCCTGCTGTCATTTCCGTTTCGATTAATCCGGGAGCGACGACATTGACTCTTATCCCGAAGCGCGCCACTTCTTTGGCCAGCGAACGGCACGCGCCGATAATTCCCGCCTTGGCGGCGGCGTAATTTGCCTGGCCGCGGTTGGGCATGATTCCCGCGACAGAAGATACACAGACAATAGAGCCGCTTTTAGCCTTAACCATCTCCCGCAAAATCGGTTTGGTTACATTAAAAAAACCTTTGAGCGTGGTGTTGATGACGCTATCCCATTCATCCTCGCCCATCATCATGAAAAGGCCGTCGGCAGTAATTCCGGCGTTGTTGACCAAAATTCGGATTTTCTTATGCCGGGCGATTATATCCTTAATTTTTTCGGATGTTTGCTGCGCGTTGACCACATCAAACCCTACAATTTCCCCGTCTGAACCGGCATCCCGCACCAGTTTTAAGGTTTCTTTTGCCGCGTTTTCATTAACATTATAATTAATGACCACAAAATAGCCGGTTTTGGCCAACTCGACCGCCGTAGCGCGCCCGATTCCCCGGCTTGCTCCGGTAACAAGGGCAACCTTTTTTTCACTCATTTGCTTGTCTCCTCGCAACATTATATTGATTGATGTCCGCCTCATTTAACCGCAGGGCTTGCAATACCATTGTGGCCAGAACATCTTCTCCACTTTTGATTGTTCCTTCAATGACGGCGTAGTTGTCCAGCGAATACTTGCTGTTGACAAAAACCGTGAGTCTGGTATTTACGGGGATTTTTGTCACATTGAATTCCGCGCTCTTGATTCCGACCAGCCACCCTTTCACGCTGTCCTTGCCCTGATTTTTTCTTTTATAACCTTCCACGATAGCCGCCGTCTGGGCGGCGGCTTCAATTAAAATCAGTGCGTCGACAACCCCTTCTTCAAACAGGGGCCAGGAGGGGCTTACCACCGCAGCGGTGATGCCGGAATCTTCCTGGGCATCGAGAACTTCGCTGATTATCTTTATCGGTTCCCGATGCGGGATGATACTGTCAATGTCGATATTAAGCATGGGCTTTTCATCCGCGACCCTTTTAGCTAATGAAAAAAAGCAGTTAAAGTCAACAAAAATCGTTTCCTGTTTTATTTTTGGCGCGCAAAGTTTCCTGATTTATTTTCAGAGCGAACATTGATTTTTTCCATATTTTCCGTTAAGTTTCCCCATCGAATAAACCGTGGAAAATGTTTTTTATGACGGAAGTGCAAAAAAATAAATTCATCAATTATTATAAAACGATTCTGACTCCGTCCGCAGATTTGTGCCGGCAGGATTTTACTTTTTCCGGCTACAGCTACGGCGAGGTTTTTGAACTGGCCGCGGGCATCAAAAAGATGCTTGCTTCCCGCGGCAGGGACAAAACACTTTGCCTGTGCACGGAGAAAAAATCGGTAACCGCCGCCTGCATTCTAGCATCACTTGCCGGGGCCTGTCAGCTGATTCTGCCTTATTCTTTTTCCGCGCACGCGCTGACGGAAATGTACGAAGCCACCGGTTTCGATGCCGCGATTGCCGACCATCCGGAAGAATTGCCCTCGGGCGTGGAAGTTATCACCCCTCTTGCCGGTAAAATATCCGAACTGAAGACGGAGGAAATACGCGATCCGGATAAACCTTTTTTAAGCCTTTTTACCGGCGGCTCCACGGGTAAACCCAGGGTCTGGACGAAGTCACCGCGTAATTTGCTGGCCGAGGCGTTTTATCTGCAAGAAAAATTTCAGTTGACGCAAAACGATTTGTTTGTCGCCACCGTGCCGCCCTATCACATTTACGGGTTGCTGTTTTCCGTCCTGGCTCCTTTTGTGGCGCAGGCTCAGATTCTTCCCGATATTTATACCTTCCCTCAGGAAATAATTTCCGCGATCAACAAACACGGGGCCACCGTGCTCATCAGCGTGCCCGTTCATTATCGTGCTCTTCATGTGGATAATTTGCTGGTGGGATCATTGAGAATCGCCTTTTCCTCTTCCGGGGCGCTCAGCAGGTCCGATGCCGCGTATTTTTATAAGAAAACCGGCGTGGGAATAATAGAAATCTATGGTTCCACCGAAACCGGCGGCGTCGCCACGCGCAGCATCAGCGAGCAAACGGAAAGCTGGAAACCGTTTGATGTTGTTGACTGGAAAATCGACGGCATGAACGGCAAGAGGCTGTGCATAAAATCTGATTTTGCCTCTGAGGAAATGCAGCGCGACGCCGAAGGCTTTTGCATGACCGGCGATGAAGCGCGTTCCGATAAAGACGGCCGTTTCCTTCTTTTGGGCCGCGCCGATGGTATTGTGAAAGTAGCCGGCAAAAGAGTTGATTTGATTGAGGTGCAAAATAAAATAAAAACACTGCCGACGGTTGAAGATGCCGTTGTTATATCACTGCCTACCGAAAAAGGGCGCGAAAGTATTATTGCCGCGCTGGTTGCCTGCGATCTTACCGAAACTCACCTGAAAAAACTCATGATAGAAATGCTCGAACCTTACGCCGTTCCTCGCCGCGTGAAGATTGTTTCGCGTATCACCAGAACGCCTGCGGGTAAAATTGACCGTTCCAAAATAGAGCAGATACTTCTTTCCGATAAAGATTAAGAAAGTCAGTCCGTCTTTTCGCTTTTTGCTTTCAGCCGTTTCAGACGGTGCGTGAGAGATTCTTTTTCGTCATGCGAAAAACCATTATTCTGACTGAGCGCGCCCTCCACCAGCATTTTTGCCGCGTGATAATCCCGGGCGTGATGCTCCAGCCATTTAGCCATCTCCGATACGGCGGCAAAATCACAGGGCGATACCCGCAGAAGCTCCTGCCAGATTTGCGTGGCTTCCTCCCAACGACCGGTGCGTTTGTATAAAAAAGAAAGTTCTTTTTTGGAAATGACCGATAAGGGCGTGCCTGTTTGTTGTTCATTGAATATGTCCAAAACTTTACCGGCGCGTTCGGCCTCGCGCCGTTTAAACAGTAATCGAGCCGCGGCCAGATAATCATCCGCGTGCGAATTTTGCAGTTCCTTCTTCGCGCAGAGAATTTCCGTTAGGTGCGCGGTGAGTGTTGCCATGGAAACAACGTCGAGTTTATTGTGTTCGAAAATCGCCTCTAAAAGCCGCCCGTCTCTTTGTTTGAGCCAGTCGAAATACCGTTGTGGAATTTCCCATCCGGGGATGTCGCCTTCGCGGAACACCCCCAGCACTTCCGCCTCGAGCGTTCCCAAGCGGCTGTTTTCCAGACGATGTCCCAGAATGCGCCGTGAGGGATGAAGCAAATCCAGATGCGGCAAATTTGTTACATCGCTTTTCAGCCGGTTCAAAATAAAGCGTGTGGATAAAAGATTGATATCAAACGCTTTGCCGTTGAACGTGACCAAAAATTTCTTTTGCGCGGCGATTTCGGCAAGGTACGAAAGCGCGGCGCGCTCTTCGGAAAAATCGCGCGCGAAAATCTGCCGGATGTGAAAAGCGCCTTCTTCAAACCAGCCCAGGCCGATTAAAAAAGCCATCGTGCCCGTCCCGCCGGAAAGGCCGGTTGTTTCCGTATCGAGAAAAAGGCCTTCCTCACAGCGGCAGTCACTTAAAGTATAGTCACCGGCCAGAAGCGCGGCGGCGTGCATATCCAGATTAAGCGCTTCGCAAATATTACGTTTCCCGTGGCGGCAGTTGCCCGCCAGTATGTCGGTTGTCAGAAAAAACTTACCGTGTTTGTTTTCCACTTCTTCGCCCCGGACTATTTTTTCCAGAGGGATAGTTTCTCCCCAGAATTCTTTTTTGGGTGCAGAAGTTTGCGTCTGAGGGCGGCGCGAAAGAATCATATCCATTCGGCGGCGCAGTTCATCAATCTGCGTTTGTTTCGCCGAAGGCGCGGTAGACTTCGTAGTTTTTTCACCGGTCAGGCGTTTTAATTTATCAATCGAGCTCATACTTGTATTTGATAATACCAAGACATTGTCTAAATATCTATGTGATTCTTTGTTTATTGAGGACAATTAAATGATGTCTGCGGAATTAAACAGCAAATATTTAGTATCCATTTGTAGATAAAATAACCTACCGCACAAACAAAGTAAAAAAGAACCGCTTCGCACAAGACGAAGCGGTTCAATGTAAAGAAAATTACTTTCTATTATCCCTTTAAATGACCGGACTGAATCAGGGTGTTGCGTAAAGATTCACGGTTCTCCGAACGCAGGGGAACGAGCGGCAGGCGAGGTTTTCCGGCGGGAAGCCCCATCATCGTCAGAGCTTCTTTGACCAGAACGGGATTAGTCTCAATAAACAATGTCCGCACAACCGGCAGAGTTTTAAAATGAATCTCCCGCGCTTCGTTTATTTTTCCCGCGCGATAAAGATTTATCATTTCCCGATATTCCTTTCCGATAACATGAGCTACCGCTAAAATTCCTCCATCTCCGCCCAGAGTCAGCATCGAAAACGTCAGCGCGTCCTCCCCGCAAAGGACATAGAATTTCTTTTTGCTGTTTTGCGCCGCCCGCATAATATCCATCGTAATCATCATATCGCCGCAGGCATCCTTCATGCCGATAATATTGTCTATTTTCGAAAGCTCAATCATCGTTTTTGCTTCAATGAGCCGCCCTGACCTTGAGGGAATGTTATAAATAAAAAGCGGCAACTTTGTTGCCTTTGCTATTGCTTCAAAATGTTTTAAAAGCCCGTCCTGCGTGGGGCGATTGTAATATGGGCACACCTGAATACTTGCGGCAGCTCCGGCACCTTCCGCGTGTTTCGTCATTTCGATTGCTTCTCTGGTGCTGTTGGAACCGGTTCCGGCCATTATCGGCACGCGTCCTTTGGTTTCTTTGATTACAATTTCGATTACTCTGGTGTGCTCCTGATGATCCAGGGTGGGCGATTCTCCGGTTGTTCCACAGGGAACAAGGCCGTCGCATCCTACTTCTTCAATGTAATAATTGACGAGCTTGCGCAGTCCCGCCTCATCCACCGAGAGGTCGTCTTTAAAGGGTGTAATTAGAGGTATGTGGCACCCAGCCCACGATGTTGTCTGCATAATTTTCTCCTTTCTATTTTAATAATACGGTTATAGTTAGTTTAAATATGGTTCAACTTTATACCAAGTTGCATTCACAGGAGAACGCGGCGGCAAGGAGGAGGCTCCGCAGGCGTATTAATAACGCGTGACCTTCAGGTTATACGTCGAGGAAGCTGACAACGCAGCCAACAAAGTTATCCAAAGAAGGCGACTTGGTATCACAAAAAAAGCCATGGGGTCTACCCATGGCTTCAAGGAAGGTATATTTATTTTATAGGCATTAAAGCATACACGTCCTCGAAACGATGGGTAGCCCCATTTGCTTGACTCCTTGCTTTTTACCCACGTTTCTAGTTACCGTAAGGACGTTCATATTTTTCCTGTTCAAACTTATTTGACTTCAAGAAAACACAATTTGTTTGTTCTGTTAAATTATTTCATGTCGTAAAAAGATAAAATTACACGAGCAATATCTATAATAAATCACTTTAATTGCAGTATGGCATTCTGAGCCAATTCCATAGCTTTTAATTTTATTGCTGAGTTTTCTTTAGGCCAATTTATAATGTTTGCATGGCGTGGGGGATTATTATCAACTTGTATATTTAGTTCAATTTTATATACATGATTCGTAATTATATCTGCACGGCCTAATAATTTTAAGTTTCGCAGATTTTCACCAATAGACCATATATCTTCTTCATTAAGTCCAGAAATTATAAATATAGATAATTGTCTATCTGGTGGCGGCATGAAAGCCGTATGCCTAACGGTATTGTTTGAAGGTCTATAATGATGTTTGGAATATATGTAACGACCTAATTTATCACTCTTATTTAAGTCATTCAATATGAGTATAATCTCCGTAAATTTTCAACAACTATAGGAGGCAGAAATTCTTCAAAATATTCTGAGCCATGTGTTTTATTATCTCCAAAAATACCAGCGTAGTTAATTTTATGTTTGCCCCCAACGCTAACAACAAACACCCGTCCTTTACCTCTATTCCATTCAAAAGCTATTTCACCTGTAGGTTCACAAGTAATTTCCGGCATATTGATGCCGGACGGTAATGAATCAATTATTTTAAAAGCCTCTCCATATGCTTCTTCACTTATAGGAGATGCGCCATAACCATCCCAATCCGGTTCAGAACATTCTTTGTAAACTTCAAATAATGAATTTATCAAATTATATAAAGGCTCGCCAAAGGTTATAGATGTCCGAGACCATAATCGCCTTATCCCTTTTTTAACAACTAAATTCCAAGACGAGTCCTGATTAATGCCATTGCCAATATTGCTAGGATTCATTAAAAAACTGGAATTAGAGTAACTTGAACTTTGAATTGGAATACTCATCTAAATAACTCCTTTGCTTTTTCAGTTATACTTTCAAAAAAAATGTTATTCTTAAAATTACGCAATTTTTCAAGAGTCTCCCAAGCTTCTTCTTCGCTTAGCATTGCTTTCTGTCTAATAACATCTATATCTAATATTATAGGAATAAATTTAGGATCTATGATACCTTCAAAAACCTGTGTTACTATAGCTGCCGCATCTATTTCTGGATTATCTATAACAACACGTGATAAAAAACTCCCTACTCCTTGTGGCAATTTCTCTGGAATAATGGGTGAAGATGTAAGATAGTCTTCAAATTTAATAGATGAAGTAGGTTCTACGGGAATATTAAATTTATTTATATATCTAAGAGCAACCCTTATTATTTCTGGTGTTGTTAGTTCTTTATACATTCGCCATAGTTTAATGGCTTCGTCCCTTAATGTTTCCCATCGATCATAAGGATCTAATCTGCTAAATGTGAAACCATCAATCCGTGCTTGGAATATCTGCTTGCCGTCGGAAGAAACAAATGAATATCCTAAAACTGTATCAGAGGCAGTTGTAATAGGTGGTTCACCTTTTTTAAACTCTATTTTACCTTCGCGTTTATGACGCGTTGTTTTTTTAGGATATTGATTTGAAATATTATCATAGAGCTGTAGAAATATTTCACTATTAATTCCATCCTTTATCTTTACACGGATATCTATTAAAGCTTCTTTTATTGGCGCTTTCGGTAATAAAGAATATTCAGCCACACATTCTCCTCAGCACTTTATCGACCCTATTATAATCATTATTTTATTTTAATCAAGATAAAGCGATTATATTTATGCAACCTAAATACTCATTTTCGATAGCCAATACCATAAATTCCGGCTGTTCAGCGCAGCAACAGAAAAACCAACCCAGCACTGGTTATAATATTTAAATGTATTATAACATTAGATATTATTCGATTAAAGCGTTCTCTTTTTTCAGAAATCTTAGAAATATAACACTTAATTCACCTTATATTATTTCCCCAAAATCAATCCGATTATTTTCGGCACGATTTCTTTGGCCGATTTACCCACTTCCGGTAAAAAATTTACCAAAAAACCAAATGGTTCTTAATTACTTCAGGTTACTCCACTTTGCCAGTTTATTTTCCCAATGCCCGCGTTTTTTCATGTTGATCGCCGAAGGGCCCGTCCGCCGCGCAAACCCGTCACAGAGCTGTTTGCCACTTCAATCACGCCGTTGACAATCACATACTGCACACCCTTGCAGTATAAAGACGGTTGCTGATAAGTTGCCGGCGCTTCCAGAGCCGCCGGACTAAACACACAAACGTCGGCATAATAATCCGGCATGATTTTCCCTCGTCCCCGCATACCGAATTTTTCAGCGGGTCGCGATGTCATGGAAAGAATGGCGTCCTGAAGGCTCAGCACCCTTTCTTCCAGGGCAAAGATCTTCAGCTTTTTAACAAAAGAAGAAGTTGTCCGGGGATGACCGTAGGATGCCCGCTCCGGCACGGCGCAGCCGTCCGATCCCGTAAAGACGTATTCTTTGGCCATCAACTGTTTCATGGCCTCTTCGTCAATTACGAAAAAAATTCCGGCTGGAGAATGTTGCGTGCAAACCATTTCCACGTAAAGATCCGCCGCGTCTTTCCCTTCTTCAGCGGCGATATCCTGAAGCGAAGTGTAGGCATAGTCGCGCTTACCCGTCCACGCAGTAATAAGAATTTTATCCGGCGTCAATGTTAGAAATGTCACGGCTATAGCATCCCGGATGGCTTGCCGGGCTACCGGATCGTTCCAGTATTCCGGTTTGATGCCGGTTGAGGTACGGAAGGCCGCGGGCGCCAGTACGCTCAGGTCGGTAGAGGAAGCCGTAAAGGGATACTGATCGGCGGTAACGTCGATACCTTCCGCGCGGGCATCTTCGATCGCGTTGCAAATCGCGTTATAATCGTCCTGTGTGCCGCCGATATAGCCTTTGATGTGCGAAATCTGCACGGGTACGCCGGCCTGCCGTCCGATGTCAATGGCCTCCAGGATACCCGCCATGATTTCGGCGGTGCCGTTGGCATAGTCCGAGGGCGGTTCATTGCGGATATGGCTGGCATAGATTCCGTTATACGTTTTAATTACCTTACACAATTCGATCAGTTCTTCTTTGGGCGCGTTTATGCCGGGAACATAGCCCAGTCCCGTGGACATGCCGAGCGCACCCTTTTCCATTTCCTGCGCGACTTTCTCCTTCAGAAGCTCCAGTTGATCCGGCGTAAGGTTTATCGTATCGATGCCGAAAAGTTCCTGACGCAGATAACCGTGCGGCGTGAGATAATACGTATTGGAGGCAAAAGGCAGAGAGTCGATAAAGGTGTAGTATTCGTTCATGTCCGTAAATCCGTATCCGCAATTGCCCGATACGACCGTCGTCACACCCTGGAGAAGCCCTGCCTCATTGGACATCCAGCATAGGTTTCCCCGGGCATCATCTCTGTCGGCACCGAGTGACTGGAAGAGGTAATCGGAATGTTCGTGAACATCGATAAACCCGGGAGCGACAACGCAATTCCGGGCGTCAATGGTTATTTGGGCGGGAGCGATAATATTTCCCACAGCTGTGATCCGGTCTCCGACAATGCCGACATCGGCGACAAAGGGAGCAGCCGTGGTTCCATTGTAAACCGTACCATTGCGGATTACGATATCATATGTTATGTCTGATGAACTGCACGACAGGAGAGGGAAGGCCATGCCCGCCGCTCCCCAAAGGGCAGCATTTTTCAGAAATTCTCTGCGAGTCAGCATCGCTCTAACCTTTTATGCCCGGCCAGATTCCGGGGAGACAACACTTAATTTATCTTTTTTATTTTTCTAAAATCAGTCCGATTATTTTCGGCACGATTTCCTTGGCTGATTTGCCTACTTCCAGCGTGGGGCCTACGCACGAGGGGCAGCCGTAAGCGCACGGGCATTTTTCAATCAATGAACGCGCGGCATTTAACAAATTGGCGTGCTCGCGGTAAAGCAGTTCGGAAAAGCCGATGCCGCCAGGGTAGGCGTCAAACACAAAAATGGTCGGGTCGAATTCGTCAATCCGCGCGCCGGATTTTTCACTGAAATTATCGGGACGCCCTTCGGAAAAGGAAGTTATCACCCGTCCTGCTTTTCCCTGGCTGACGAACCACTCGCCGGATTTATCGCCCAGCGCGCGGTCGATATCATGCGTATCGGCCATCAGAAACATCGCGGATAAATGATGTAGTGTGTAGGCGAGGCCTGATAGCCCGTCAATAATCTCTGCAGGTGAAAAATTCAGTTTACGCAGACGGTCGCGCGGGATGGTAAACCAGTAGCTGGTGGTGTGCATGTCTTTTTCCGGAAGGTTCACGTCGCCGTAACCGAGATTTTCTGAAGTATAAAATTTAATTTTCTTAAAGCCCACGACTTTGCGCACAACCTGCACCTCGCCATGCTCAACAATGGCGCCTTCATCTTTGTGCTTATCAAAAGAATCAATAACCCGCACGTTGGTGTAGGTCATGGCGTCGGTGTAGTAATCGGAATCCACTTTGCGTACGTAAGCTTTTTTGCCATCGAGGTCGAGTTTATCCACGTGATACTGTTCGGAGGCCATCATGTAAATTGCCTCGTCATGCAGGGCGGTAAAGGCGCTGTCCCAATCCACCTCGGCAATGACTTTGTGTTTTCCCGTTTCTGTTGTATCCACAACAACGACATTTTCCGGATTGATGGCCCGCAGACTTACTTCATCCGCCGGGTAACTTTCCGCCGCCCAGTGCCAGCGCTCATCCGCCTGGTGCAAAACGCCTTTTTCCTCCAGGTATTGCAGGAACTCCTCCAGGTTTTCCCCGCCGAAAGATTCTCCTTTTTCAAAAGGCAATTCAAACGCCGCGCTTTTGATGTGATGCAATAAAATTAAAAGATTATCGGGATTGATGCGGCAGTGTTCCGGCGAGAGAGAAAAAAAGTAATCCGGATTTTCCATGATAAACTGATCCAGCGGGTTACTGCGCGCGATAAGCATGGCGAGACTATGCCCGCTGCGCCTTCCGGCGCGCCCGGCCTGCTGCCAGGTGCTGGCAATCGAGCCGGGATAACCGACCATGACGCAGGCTTCCAGATCGCCGATATCGATTCCCAGCTCCAAAGCGTTGGTACTGATGACGCCCATGACCTCGCGCGTGCGCAGGCCTTTTTCGATTTCGCGCCTTAAATTCGGTAGATAGCCGCCGCGGTAGCCGGTAACAAAATGGTCATCCAGAGGCTTGCTTTTCACGAATTTATCTTTGAGGTATTTTGTGAGCACTTCCACATTGAGGCGGCTGGTGGCAAAAACTATCGTCTGAATATCATTGCCGATAAGGTCGGAAGCGATTTTGCGCGCGGGTGTCATGGCGCTTTGCCGGATGCCCAACTCGCGATTGATGAGCGGCGGATTAAAAAGAATAAAAGTTTTTGCCGCGGTCGGCGCGCCGCTTTTATCGATAAGCGCCACTTCGCGCTCCAGTATTTTTTCGGCATGTTCTCTGGGATTGGCCACCGTGGCCGAACAGCAGATGAAAACAGGATTGGCGCCGTAAAAACGGCAGATGCGTATGAGCCGCCGGATGACGTTGGCAAAGTGCGAACCGAAAATGCCGCGGTAAATATGCAGTTCGTCAATCACCACGTATTTTAAATTGGCGAAAAGCTTCTGCCACTTGGTATGATGCGGCAGAATTCCCGTATGCAGCATATCGGGATTTGTGACGATAACGTGGCCTGATTTGCGGATGGCCTGGCGCGCGTCATCGGGCGTATCGCCGTCGTAGGTGTAGGTTTTGATATCAGCTTGTAAATCCGTTATTAATGAATGAATTTCGTGCATCTGATCCTGCGCCAGCGCCTTGGTGGGAAAAAGATACAGCGCGCGCGTTTCCGGTTGCTCCAGAATACTTTGGAGCACAGGCAGATTGTAACAAAGCGTTTTGCCGCTGGCGGTGGGCGTGATCAGCACGACATCCTTGCTGTTGCGGATAAAGCGGATAGCCTGCGCCTGATGCCGATAAAGTTTTTCCATGCCGCGTTTTTTGAGAACATCGAGCAGGCGCGGATTTACCCACGCGGGATAGTCTTCAAAATCGCCGGCTTTAGCGGGAATTTCCACCACGGCGGCGGCGTTGGCGGTGAAGCTTTTATTCTTTTTGAGGCGGGCAACCCATTCTTCAAGAGTTAATTTGGCCATAAGAATTCTTTCTGCAGACGTATTATAATCAAATCGCCAAATTTGACAACAATCAGTTTGCGGATAAAAATCTTGATATTAAGTAAAAAAGAACCGCCGTCAGTTTTTGGCTGGCGGCGGCTCTGATAAATTAACAGATAAGAATTGGAAAATCCGGATAGTTTACGGCGTAATGAATACCTGGTGCGGCTGGAAAATGCAAATATTCGTGTCGCCCATCGAGTTGCTGTCTGTTATTTCCGTAAAATGTACATAGCCCGTTTTGGGCTTCAGTTCGTTGGTGATTACAACCTCGCCTCTGTTCAATCCGGCATTTTTGTTGCCGTAAAATTTCTGAGCGAATACATTGTCCCACCAGACAAGTTTTTGCGTGTTAAAGTCTCTTGATTTACTGCCTTCACTGAGGCGGAAAATATAATACGCGTCCTGGCCGGCCAGCTTGCTCAGCGGAGACCAACTGACCTTAATATTCTTCAGGGGTGTTCCCGCTTTCAACTTTTTCCCATTTGAGGGGGAATATGAATTGTAAATTTTCTGCCTGCTTTTTACGTATGCGGCTACCAATTTTTTGGATGGTTCACTCCTCTGAAAGCGGGATTTTGATAAAACATCTCCATTTTTCAGAACCACTTCAATTTTATACTCGCCTTCTTTCATAAAACCGGTATTCAGATTCACCATATACCAGTAAGTGCCAAACCTCTCATCATATATGTAACCATTTTTGTTTATCGAATTATGCTCCTGCTTTATTGCAAAATCCACCTTATAGCCGTCAGGCCCATAGGCTGTTATTCTCTCGATTAAATCAGGAACGAAGACGCCTTTTGTATAAGGGGCAAAGGAAATAAGAAATTTATGTTGTTCTTTTTTTATTTTTTCGTCTGAGTAAGAAGCATCAAAATCGACATATACGTCACAGGCCATGATGTCGTAAATTCTAAGTTTTGGAGCCGTCGGCTTCTCCGCAGTAGTGGGTTTCACGGAAGATGATTTTCCGCACCCGCTTAAAACAAAAGTAAAGCCTGCAAATAACAATAAAGCAAAAATTATTTTCTTTTTCATGAATCTTTCCCCTTTCTTCTTTATTCTAAAAGAAAGAGAAAGCTACAAAATATGTGCCAGAAACATAAATTCATTAATAATTATAATATGATGTATTTATTATATTATTTATGTTCTGCCTTGCCATGGGTTTTTGACATAACGTGTGTTGACACACTATTGTGTCAACACAATAGTGTGTCAACACACATAACTTTAAATCTGCGGCGAAGTCATAAACATTTGCATAAAGTCAGGTGTTGAAGTGAAATAGAGTGATAAAATGTGTAATGAACAAAATGTTGCCGGATAATTGGAGACAAGCGTGTCAGATATGTCAAGAAAGAATTGCCACCCCCACGCGATATTTGAAACTGAAGCTCCTGGCTCGGGAAATCGGATATGACATGAATTATTTCTCTCGTGGGGGTGAGCGGTATAGTCAACCGCTCTAACGGGCAGGAAAGAATGATTTTGTTAAGAAGGAACTGGCAATAATAATTCGGTTGACAAAATTATTCCCGGTGATTTAATCATCGCACTAAATTAATAGTGTCGTCGCTTGTAAGGAGGAAAATTTTACGATGATAAAAAAATATTTTCAAGACTTTCGGATTCTGAGGGTAGCGGTATTACTTGCGGCTGTATCTCTTTTAACACTGACAGCCATTAATGCGCATACTTGTTTTGCCCAGGCGAATGACGACAAGTCTGTTGCATGTCATAAAGATATTGCCCATACCGTCGTGCATTCCGCAGCACTTGGATTGGCTGAAATATTGAAGGATTTAAAAACGGAGAAGGAGCGCATCGCCTTGATTCGTTCCTTTATCAGTCCCATACGCTTCTATCCCGATAACTCGGGATATTTTTACGCTTACAATTTCGATTGCGTGAATATTGCTCATGCGACCCAGAAAGATTTGCAGGGCAAGAATCTTTATAATCATAAAGACGTCAAAGGCAAATATGTTATACGCAAATTAAGCGCCGCGGCGAAAAAAGGCGGCGGCTTTGTTGAGTATAACTGGCTGAAGCCCGGCGCCAAGGGGGAACAGAAAAAAATCGGTTATGTGGAACCCATCCCGGGAACAAACTATTTTATAGGGACAGGCGTCTATTTACCCTGAAGTTTAAATGAACGCCGGAATCGGCACACAAAATGTTTTGCCCAAAATGTAAAAGCGAATATCGGCAGGGATTTTATCAATGCGCCGACTGCGGTGTTGAGCTGGTAGATAGATTACCTGCGGAGCCTGCGGATGAGAAAGGCGATGAGGAATTCGTGGAAGTGTTTTCCACTTATAATCAGGGCGAAGTCGCTTTTATAAAATCAGTTCTTGAGGGCGAGGGTGTCACTTATTATTTTCAGGGCGACAACCCGGTCATGCTTATCGCTGCCGGCGCCTACGCCCGGCTTTTGGTGAAATCCGACGAGGCGGAAAGAGCCAGAGAAATTCTGCGGGATTTGGGGCTTTTATGACAGTTATTGATATTTTCCCGAAATTTTGTGCAAAGTCACTTAAGAAGTTGTATGGATTGATGTGCACGGAAGATATACGCAGCCCAAGCAAGAAGCTCAGGCTGCGCTTGAATTAAAAGTCGGATGTTATTTTTTATTGGATTGGCGCCAGATTTTCATTTTTTCCGCTTCCTTTATCAGGTTTTCCCTGAAATCAGGATGGGCAATGCTGATGATCTTTTCAGCACGCATCCACGTGGGACAAGCAGTGAGCTTCACCGCGCCGTACTCCGTGACAATGTAATCCACCATCTGCCGAGGAATGGTTACCACTGAACTGAGCGGCAACTGCGGCACTATGCGGGACTTTACCTCACCTTTTTGATTGGTGTGGGTCGAGGCAAGGCATATGAAGCTTTTGCCCTTTTTCGACCACTGGGAACCGAGAACAAAATCCCACATGCCTCCATTGCCGGAGACCTGCCATGTTCCGCTGCTTTCCGCATTTACCTGAGTCAACAAATCAACTTCTATCGCATTATTGATGCTGATCATGTCGTCAAGTTGCGCGATTATCCGGGGGTCGTTGGTATAGTTTACCGGATAAGAGGCAAGGGCGGGATTGTTGTCCATGAAATCGTACATGCGTTTTGAGCCGATGGCGAAAGTGTAAGAACATTTATAGCGGTCGATGCTTTTTTTCGATCCGTTCATTCTTCCTGATTCAATCATGTCCACATAGGCATCAACGAACATTTCCGTGTGACCGCCCAGGTTTTTCAGGTCGGAAGACGCGATCAGTTTCCCCACCATATTCGGCATGCCGCCAATGCCGAGCTGAATGCAGCAACCGTCATAAATGTATTTCATAACGTTCTGGGCAATTTGTTTTTCCACGTCTGTAGGTTCCACTTGAGGCGCGTCGTACAACATCTGATCAGACGGCGCTTCAACGATGTAGTCTACTCGCGAAATATGAACGGATTCTTCGTTGCCGCCAAGACACTTGGGCATGTTGGGGTTTACTTCGACTAGGACAATATCGGCATTCTCAATT
>Ga0209201_1002540_pt1 | contig 17727 bp, 14 predicted proteins | sample AD_UKC055_MetaG_FD_184411 | JGI IMG/M metagenome (GOLD analysis project Ga0209201, IMG submission 184411) | Active sludge microbial communities of municipal wastewater-treating anaerobic digesters from USA - AD_UKC055_MetaG (SPAdes) (version 2) | ecosystem: Engineered > Bioreactor > Anaerobic >...
TCCTCGTTTATGATCAATTCCTTGCTGCCCTTGACGGCCCTGAAGGCGATGCGGCCGTTGATATTCTGCGGGTCGCCGACGGTGTCGTACTCCCTGCCGATGATCTCCCCCTGCTCGTTGACTATGAACTCCTTCTTCCCCTTGACGGCCCTGAAGGCGATGCGGCCGTTGATATTCTGCGGGTCGCCGACGGTGTCGTACTCTCCCCCGACCCTTTCGCCCTCCTCGTTTATGATCAATTCCTTGCTGCCCTTGACGGCCCTGAAGGCGATGCGGCCGTTGATATTCTGCGGGTCGCCGACGGTGTCGTACTCCCTGCCGATGATCTCCCCCTGCTCGTTGACTATGAACTCCTTCTTCCCCTTGACGGCCCTGAAGGCGATGCGGCCGTTGATGTCCCTGGGCTCGTTGACGGCTTCGTAGCCGCTGAGATCAACGCGATATGTCCGCTCATCTTCAGGAAGGGCGGGCGCCTTCACCGAAACAGGCTTTTCGATCTGCTTTTTCCGAAAGGCATCGATGTTCTGCCGGCCACGGGCGCTGTCCGGCGGACCGTACACGTCGTCTACGATCTGTCTGGCATCCAATATTATAAAATTCTGCGCTGATGCCATAGTGTTACCTGGCCGTCTGATCGACCTGCTTTCCCTGGAAGGCCAGTAACTTGGCTTCCGTCAATCCGGGAATTCCAAACTCATCCGGCTTCCAGGTCTTAAAGAAACGGAATCGACAAAAGAGCTGCACAAGATAAACCTGGTCCTCTACCACCGCGGGCTTGATAAACTCATTCAGAATATAGAACTCCAGCGGCCTGTCGAAATTGCGGGCCTTCCAGGGCCTCACAATATTCCACAGGTGGCGCAGGGAAAGAACTGATTTTTTAAGGCTGGCAGGTATCTCCCGGGCCGCGTCAGCCCCTTCTCCGAAATAATCCATATGTTCCCCGGTAAATATCCTTTGGATCTCGGCCGCTGCTTCCGTCAACCGTTTCAGGTCGTCCAGGTCTTCAGGACCTTTTATCTGGAGATTCCCCCTTCTATCCAATAATGAAGCGACGAGGATCTGATATGTCTCGTGCTGAGGTGTGTACTTGATATCGTTGGACCACCAGCGCGACAGGAAGGCTGCATCAAGTTCTTCCCGTTTGTAACGGGCCGATTTGATATTGGCGGTAGCGAGAACGGCGAACCCCTTCTTCACGATTATGTCGCCTCCCCCGTTTTCCTGGACCTTTACCGTGTCTCCCGCTCTCCTGGTCAGAACATGGTTCAACCGCATGATGATAGAGTGGGGAATGCCGTCCATCTCGTCAATGATAAGGGGCTTCCCATCCCTCATGGCCCGGACCAGCGGCCCGTATTGAAAGAAACTGATGGTCAGGCCCTTTACAACGATGGCCTGATAGTATTGCTTCTCGACCTCTTTCAATTCCTCTTTCGGGGCATCGGGGTTCCACTTTACGTATTCACGCATGTGGTGCTCAAACTCACGGATCCTGTCCTTTTGGGGCCTCACGCCTATCTGCGTTCTTCCATAGATGTCATATTTAGTGGCCTCCTCGGAACCGGAAATAAACTCCGGCTCGCAGCCGAAATATTTTCGCGCCACATGGAGCGCGACCTCTGTCTTGCCGGCCCCCAGGTGGCCCCGAAGCAGGACGGGAATGCCAAGCTGGGAGTGGCTCACGATCTTCATCACCTCTTCCCTGATGCTCGGAGTTTCAACAAAACCGCCGTTGAGAAGCTGCCTCCTGTACCCGAGAAGCTCCCGCCTCTTTGTCTCGTAATAGACCTCCTCGCTGCCCGTGAGCTCGCCTACCTTCTCAAGGGCCTTCCGGCGGATCGATGCGTATTTTTCTATGGTCTCATTGTCTGCCCTGGTCAACGCCGCGTTCTCGTTGTTCCGTCTGGCCAGAAGCTCCATGCGGGCGATCTCGCATTTCTCGATAAGCTTCTGCAGGCTCTCCACGTTGCGCGCGGACCGGATGACCGCTATTTTGCGTGTTATGCGGTCCTCAAAGGCCTCCGCTATCTCTTCGTGAACGATCAGGCCGGCAATCCTCGTTTCAACTTCCGCCAGCAGGCGCCTTGCCTCCTTTACCGAACCCTCAAGGCCCTGGGTTGACCGCAGGAGCCGCGTCAGCGACCTTATGTCCGCCCCCTCGTTAGTCGCTTCCAGGCCATCGAGGATATTCATGATCTCTTCCTGGGTGATGGACCCTTTTTGCCCATCCAGAACAGCTTGATCGGAGACGATCTGTTTGAGGAGGTCCTCCTTTTCCAATACAGCCTGAAGGAGCCCGGCAACGCCCTGTTCGATCTCCAGAGGACTTAAACGCTCTTTGATCCTGCCCTTTTTGCCTCCCTCTTGAGCCCTGCCCGCCGCCTTCAGCCGTTCGGTCAAATACCTGGCAATACCCTGAGCAGAGAACCGGGTCATCTTTCCTGTGGAATATCCGGTTTCGATCATTATCCTTATCGCCCTCTTATCGGGAAACGTTTCTCAAAACTAAAACAGGTAAAGTTGAAAAAGCGCCTCCCCCCTTTCGGGGAAAGGCGCTGATTGTATTTTACAGGATTACCACTTGGGCATGGGAAGTTTTTTAGGGCTCTCCCAGTCCTTAAGCGGCTTCATCCACTCCGCACGCTCCACGAACTCGTCATGTGCCAGAGGTACCGGCGGGTGACAGACCCAGAGCGGATCGAATTCATCTTTCACCTTCAGGAGCCATTCATGGTAGTTCGGCCCGTACATCGGCCCGGTCAGATAGAGGGGCTGGTGAGGCCCGAGGAGGGACGTGTAGAACCGTTCCTTTATGTTCATTTTTGCAGTTTCCAGATAGAAATGGTCGACGCCTGCGGTGTCCTCGTCCTGGTCCCAGTATATAAGGAATTCGGAATAGCCCTGATGACCCAGCTCGAAGCTCTGGAACCAGCCGGGATCGCCGTTGTCAGGCATGAGGGGCGGTGTATATTTTCTCTTCAGGTCGGCATAGGATTCTCCGTGCTGCGTTGCCTGTGAGAGCGATTCGATGATGTAGTCGACAGATACATAGGATCCGCACATGAGCCACATGCCCGCCGAGTCGGCGTTCTTTATCCATGACTCATCTGACGGTTTTGTAGGCCGCGCGATGCCGCCCAGTTCGGTCATAATGTCGCTAAGCACGTTCTCGTCATACTGCATCTGTTCCTCTGAGGTATAGCCAATAAGAAGTACACGGACGATGAAGAAGTTCTTGATCGTCTCCTCAGTCTCCTTGCCCCAGATCTCCCAGAATTCCTCCTTGCACTCGGCCTTTGCGATGGCCCGCCAGAAAAGAGGCACCTTGGTTACGGCGCCGGCGATTTCCGCCTTGCCTATCTCGTACATGGCCTTTACCTGGGCCGCCTTGCTCGGCATCTGGAAATTGACCCATTTGACGCGCTTCTCAGGCAGGGCAAGGGCGGTGTTCGGTGCAATGCCGGTGGGCACAAGCGGTTCAGGCTGGAAGGGAAGTGTCTTGATGGCCATTTTCGTAACGATGCCGAGGCAGCCGCGAAGGCCCGTGAAGCCTCTGAGAAGGCCCCTCAGGTCAGGCCCCGGCCCGTCGCCCCAGAAGGGGTCTGTACCGTCTGCGAGAGATCCCATTTTAACGAGTTCGCCGTCGGGCAGCACAAGCTCTGTTCCCAGTATGCGCCTGTGAGGAAGGCCGATCCGGTGGCTCAACGGAGACCAGCCGTCGCCGATCAGGTTCGCAATTGCCGATGCCTGGGCGCCGCCGCCGCCGATGATCACGTAAGCACCTTTGTTCATGGCCTCCTGCTGGATAGGTGAATATATGACACCTGAGCCGACAACGATATAAAAATGCTTTTCATCAATCTCAAAAGAATTCAACCGTTTTAGGTCAATGAGCAATTCATTCTCCACGTGGCAGTGGGAACGGGGGCCGTAGAAGCCCGTGCTGTATGGTACGTAAGGGACCTTGTACCGGTTGCATATCTTAACGACCTTCTGCACCTCTTCCGTCGTCTTCGGCATGACCACGGCCTCGGGGATCGTGGTCATTACCCGCTCGTATCCCAGACCGCTTTCATATCCGCCAGGCCCCGAACGGTAGCCCTCACAGACGGCCGGATCGTCAGAGATATACTTTTCGCCTACTACAGACTTTAATGCGTTATATGCTTGTTTTTGTATACTCATGGTCCGCCTCCTTATAGTTCAACTGCAGCGCTGATAATCTCTGCAATGTCCATTACTTTCACATTGTCCCCGTTCTCTTTGACGGCCTGGCTGAAATTGCTCTTGCACCAGGGACAGGCAGATACGAGAACCTCGGCGCTTACCGACTTTACCTCGTCCAGACGGTGTTTTGCAGAGAATGAGGCAAGGTCCGGAAATGCCTCCTTTGTGCCCCTGCCTGCTCCACAGCAGAAGGAATTCTCTCTCTTCCTGGGCATTTCAACAAACTTCGCGCCGGGGATTGCATTCAATATATTCCTTGACTCGGCATACAACCCGGATTTCCCGCGCCTTCTCTTGAGGGCGGGGCTTACCATGCCCATCCATCCGCGCTCACCGCTCCACGGAGTCCAGGGATCACAGAGCCTGCTTACGCCACATGAGTCATGGTAGGTAAAGCGGGCATCGACAGGTTTTGTCAGCTTAAGATCGCCCTTCTTCATTGCCTCGTCGGCAACCTCGATAAGGTGTACCACATTAAAACCGAGATCGGATGTCGCGATGTTGAGGAGCTTCGGATAATCGACCTTCCACATGCGGTATCCCTCGGCGCAGCTTGTCACAAGCGTCTTTGCGCCCGTTGCCCGTACCGCTTCTATATTGCGCTTCGCCAGCTCCCGTGCCTCATCGATCATGCCGACGGAATAGAGCGTATTCCCACAGCACCATTCATCGGGCAGGACCATGAACTTCCTGCCGGACGCGTTGAGCACCTTTGCCGTCGCCTGCGCTATCTCAGGGTTCACATATGAGGCGGAGCATCCGACAAAATAGACCATGTCGGCCTTTTCTGCCACCTTTACATCCTTTGTGATCCACTTTTTCCTGTTTTCATGGGGTGATCCGAACTGGTTGTGCTTTGCGGAAATGTTTTTGGCAATTTTCTTGTGCGCCGGCATCGGGCCTGCGCCATCCTGTACTGCCTTTATTCTCAAGGCCTCAAGGCTCAATCCGATTTCGAGGTCAAGGTTGCGCTTGCAGCCCACATCGCAGGCGCCGCACAACGGGTCTGCGTAGATGATCTCCAGGAGCTTGTCGGTCCATTTCAGCTTGCCTTTTTGAACGGCCAGGCCGATCCTCATCTTGCCGAATGCGCCGTAGGCATCAAAATCGTTCCAAAGGTTGCTCGGACACCGCACCGAGAACTCCACGCCCGGCATATATGTATGCTCAACCCAGTAGCACCCCTTGCACTTAATGCAATGGTCCATATCATAAACAAAGTTGTCTAAATTTGTTACATCAAGAGCCACTTTCTTTTTTGGCGTATCAAACATCTCATCTTTTCGCATTTTATCCTCCTTAGAAGCACAAATTGCCGGGGTTCATAATATTCTTCGGGTCAAACACGTTCTTTACCCGCTTCAATGCCATGGTATAGCCGGCAGCGCGATCATATATTATCGGCGCGAGATCCCCATAAGGTCTTGTGAAGAATGCCCCTTCATTCATCATGGCCATTGCAGCGTCACGATAGATATCCGACACAAAGGCCTTTTCTCCTTCATCGTCAGGGTAATAGAAGAAGCTGAACTCGATCTGGCAGGCCCTGTTATGCTCTATAGGCTGTATGTAGCTTCCTATCTCGCTGACTGGGTAGCTGTATCTGGCTGCCACCATCTCCATAATGTCCATGAACATCTGCACCTTGTTCGGCTTGGTAATAAAGAAAAGGTTCTGGCAGCCGCCCTTTACCCTGTTCTTCCAATAAGGGACATTCGAAGGCCAGGGCTTTCTCAGCATGGGAAGGAGCTTTCTTCCAAGGCCCGGAAAGCCGGGAAGGTTGTCTGTAAGGGCCATCTTCTGAAACTCCTGAGTCAAAACCTGTGAAAGAAAGTTTTCCTCATAGGCTATCTTTTCTTCGGGTCTCCTGAGAAGCCCGCTTATCACCAGGACAAGCGTCCAGGGGGGCAACGTCGCGCAGAGCTTATCAAAATCGTCAGGCATGTTCTCCGCCACGAGGGCAGCGAGGTCTATGTTGTTCAGCAGGATACATTCCTGGCCGATCCTGCGTGGCAGGATCCTGTAAAGGAAATCCATGGCATAGGGCAGGTCATTGACGGGCGCGAAAAGGATCTTGTCGATCCTCGGGATGGATTCGATCTTCACGCTTGCCCACGTAACGATTCCCATCGTACCCTGTGCCTGCTGAAAAAACCTGTAGAAGTCAAGGCCCGGCCCCGACGGGTTTGCCCCTCTCGATTTAGACTCCGGGAAGCCGTTCACGCTGGCTGAGCCGCAGCGGAATATCTCACCGTTTGCCCAGACGACCTCGATCGACTGCATGGGTTCGCCGTAATCATATACGATATTTGTCGGTACCTCCCGCTCCAGCGTGTCGGTAACCACAGAGCGGTCTCCGGGGGGCAAAAGCGGCATTATCGTCCTCATGCCCTTCTTTTCCAGCTCGGTGACAAACTGATCCCAGGTCACACCGGCCTCAATTCTCGCCAGGCGGTTGTCCAGGTCGATTTCCAGGATCCTGTTCATCCTTTTGAGATCAACCACTACGCCGCCCTGTTTCGGTATGGTGCTCCCGTGGAAGTGCACCTTTGAGCTCACGGGCACCACAGGGATATTCTTTTCGTTGCACCATGCCACGACTTTTCCTACCTCCTGCGAATCGCCCGGCCACGCAACTGCGTCAGGCATGCCCGAAGGGAGAAGGCTGTAGTCTCGCGAGTATTCTGCAAGGTCTTCCTTCTTGTCGCTTACGTAATCCTTGCCCAAAATCTTTGCAAGTTCATTCTTGATACTCATTTTGCCTCCTTGTTCTTTACTTTATATTTCTTGTATATTCTCTTATTGCCGACATTTATTGACCGGAGCCTGCTGCCATCAGCATATTGCAATTTTCAATGCTGCGGCGGAAATAAAATATCAATATATTAAATGTCAATACATGAAATGTCAATACATTTATTTTCTTGTATACGTGTTCACAAGCTGATATAATTTATCCTAACAGTAATACTATCTGTCGGGGTGAAAGAATGGGCAGGATCAACTATCGAAGCGACCTGAGCACCGATGAAAAATTGCTTATGGCGGTAGTGAGAGCGGCGGAAACCTTCAAGAGGGTGGTGTCTGTCATCTACAGGAAGCGTGCCCTTTCCTTTCCGCAGTATAATGTCCTCAGGGTGCTGGACGCCTCACAGGACGGCCAGTGCAGAATCAGCGATGTAAGCCGGATCATGCTTGTCCCCGGGGCCAACATGACCGGCATAGCCAAGAGACTGGAAAAAAGCGGCTTTATTGCGAGGAAATCGGACCCTCTCGACGAGCGGGTAACCATACTGAAGCTCACGCCGAGAGGAAAAACGACCCTTGCAAGCATAGAAAAAGAGCTTGACAATAATACCCACGCAATGCTGAAAGGATTCACAACACAGGAAAAGATCGAGCTTCTTGACAAGGTGAAGCGGCTCATCAAGAACAGCAGGGAGATAGCATAGCCAGATCCTGTCGCAAACCGGTTGAAAATCTGTTCAAGGAAGCCCGGTTTTACCATTCCCCTCTCACCCTGACCCTCTCCCGCTAGGGGGAGAGGGAACATTCTTAGACCCTTTTCCGCAAAGAGGAGTGGGAACGTTGTTGCGCTGACCCTTTTCCGCAGAGGGGAGAGGGGGTATTGTTAGACCTTTTTCCTTAAGAAGAGAGGGAACGTTGTTGCCGGGTGCCGCTTGTGCCCTGTGTCCTTAATGGGAGAGGGGATATGGTGCCGCTCGAATCGCGGCATGGGTGATTCCTTCGATTTGTCCCGCCAGCGCCGGGATTGAACCGTACTATTCAGGATTTCGTTATAGCAGCTGGAATGTTCCCTTCATTATGAAGTGAGAGAATCCCGGCCGTTCGGGCCGAGACCGTTGAGAACAAGCAGAAGGATCATGTCGGCGATTTGATCGACCTCATCCTGCCTGTCATATTCGAACCAGTATGTCACCCATGTCAGCATACCCAGCACAAAAAGCGCCGCCCAGGATGGTTTCATCTCGGCCTTTGCCTTGCCCTCTGACTGGAGTTGGGCTATTGTGTCACGGATAAGAAGATAGTGTTTCTTCCACTCTTCTCTTACTCCCCGAAAATGCTTATCCTGCATGGTCAGCGCGTCATGGATAAGTACGCGCAGCTCTGGGTGTTTGCAAATGACCTCCTTTGTAAAGGTCCTCACAATATATTTAAGACGCTTCAGGGGGTCATCTATGGAGATTGCCTCATCCAGATAAGGCCTCAGGGTCGTCTCGATAGACTCCATGTGGACAGAATAAAGGAGGTTGCGCTTGCTCCCAAAGTAGTGGTACAGTGTCGGCCTCGTAAGCCGTGCGACAGAGCAGATATCCGTAGTTGATACGGATACAGAACTCCCCTTTTTGAGAAGAAGCTGGAGAGTAGCCTGTATGATCTTTAACCTTTTTTTTTGAGATGCCTTTTCTCTTTTACCGGATGCCATTTTCCCTCTGTTGAAATACTTATTTATAAATTAATGCACCAAAAAACTGTAAGTTTATATCAATCAATACATTATTTGTCAATCTTTATCGCTCCTTGGAGATCATTACAGCCATCTTTTAATAATTTTTGTATTAAGCTGATAGTGTGAAATAATTAATAAAATACTTGACAACCCTGTAAACTTTTATTTATATTTTATTTCTGATAAGATATACAGACTTGTATGTCCACTAATACTATCGAGACTTTGCGGTCGTAAAAGCTATAAAAGGAGGCTTAACATGGCTCAATTTTACAAAAGATTACCGAGATTCCAGTATCTCTTGCCGAAAACCCTCGAAGAGGCCCTGTCTTTTCTGAAAGAGCACAAGGAAGCGGCGAGGCTCTTCGCGGGAGGAACCGACCTCATCCCGCAATTGAAAAAGCGCGAGGTCGATATACCCCGCTACCTGGTTGACCTGAAGGGCATACCGGGGTTGGACAGCATTGCGTTCGACGAAAAGGCAGGCCTGAAGATAGGCCCCTTGGCGACGATCAATGCCATAAAGGACAGTCCTTATGTGCGGGACCATTACCCATCCCTTTTCCAGGCAGCATCAAGCATGGCATCCCCCCAAGTAAGGAACCGGGGAACTTTTGCGGGAAATATCTGTAGCGCTGTTCCCTCTGCAGACAGTGCCCCGGCCCTCCTTGCTCTTGAGGCATCGGTCAGGCTTCTGGGACAGAAAGGAGAGAGAGAGGTCCCAATGGACAAATTTTTTATTGGTCCGCGCAAGACGGTCCTCGAAGCGGGTGAGATGCTCCTCGAGATAAAGGTGTCAAGGCCGAAACCGGGGAGCCGGAATGTGTACCTGAAGCTTTCACCGCGCCACTCGATGGATCTCGCCATTGTTGGCGTCGCTGTCGCAGCGACCTGCGACGGTGGGGTCTGCAAAGATATCAAGATCGCTCTTGGGGCAGTTGCGCCGACGCCGATAAGGGTGCCGGCTGCAGAAAAGATCCTTGAGGGAAATCGTATAACACCAGAAATCATTGAAGAGGCGTCGCAAAATGCCGCTGCACAGTGCAGCCCCATAGACGACCACAGGGCATCACTGGAATACAGGCGCGACATGGTCTACATACTGGCAAGACGGGCGCTCAACAATGTCTTAACGAAGTAGGAGGATATAATGGAACAGATCAAACTAACTGTAAACGGCAAAGAATATGAACTGCAGGTAAGGCCGTGGGCCACACTCCTCGAGGTGATCCGGGACGACCTTGGATTAACAGGGGCGAAGGAAGGATGCGGCGAAGGTGAATGCGGCGCCTGCACGGTTATTATGGACGGGAAGGCGGTGAACTCCTGCATTGTGCTCGCAGTAGAGGCCAATGGAAGGCAGATCACGACCATCGAAGGGCTCGCGGAAGGCGACAGGCTCCACCCTGTACAGGAGGCGTTCCTTGAAATGGGCGGCATGCAGTGCGGTTTTTGCACTCCCGGAATGATCCTTTCTACAAAAGTTCTTCTCGATGGGAACAAGAATCCTACCGACGAGGAGATCCGCAAGGGGCTTGAAGGCAACTTTTGCCGCTGCACAGGCTACACAAAGATCTTCGAGTCCGTCAAGGCTGCTGCACAAAAGATCAGGAGGTAAGAGAGATGAAAGAATATACTGTTATCGGGCAACGGGTGCCCAGGATTGACGGCAAAGCGAAGGTAATGGGCCAGGCAAAGTACGCTGCAGACTATTCCTTGCCGGGCATGCTCTTTTCCAAGGTGGCGAGGCTTCCCGTCGCACATGCAAAGATCCTCAATGTCGATACAAGCAAGGCGGAACGCCTTCCGGGGGTGAAGGCTGTCGTGACCGCAAAGGACTTTAACGGCTGGACATGGGGTTTTATGGCAAACACCAGAGACGAACCGCCTCTGGCTATGGACAAGGTCCGCTACTATATGGAAGCTGTGGCAGGTGTGGCCGCCATAGACGAGGATATTGCCGAAGAGGCATGCGACCTCATTAAAGTTGATTATGAGGAGCTTCCCAGCGTCTTCGATCCCGAGGAGGCAATTCAGGAAGGTGCGCCGGTGATCCACAATTACCGGCCGAACAACGTGAGCGTGGAGTACCACTGGAATTTCGGCGATGTGGAAAAGGCCTTTGCCGAATCTCACCTGGTCAGGGAAGACCGCTTCAGGACATCCAGGGCGACAAAGGGCTACCTGGAGCCCCCCGCTTCACTGGCCTGGTATGATCCTGCCGGTTATATCACTGTCTGGGCGGCAAAGCAGAGTCCATACTTTCACTACCGGCACCTCGCGGCATGCTTCAATCTCCCCCTGTCGAAGATACGGGTAATACAACCTTATATCGGCGGCGGTTTCGGGGGGACAAAAAACGATTCCGTAGCCGGTGATTTTTGTGCCGTCATGCTCTCCAAAATGACAGGGAAGCCGGTTAAGTTCGTTTATACCCAGGAAGAGGAACTGACCGTTTCAAAGAGAAGACACTCGATGATCGTCTACAACAAGATGGGCATGTCAAAAGACGGTCTTATTACGGCCATTCAGAGCCGCGTCATTGCTGACGGCGGCGGATATACTGCCGTAAGCCCCCTCACCATGTATCTCACCGGATGCTGCACGCCCCTGCCCTATAAGCTCCCCAACTACAAGTATGACTGCTACAGGGCTTTCACCAATAACCCTATCTGCGCTGCCATGCGCGGTCACGGGGTGACACACACGCGCTTTGCCTGCGAGATACAGATGGAGATGATGGCAGAGGAGCTTGGCATCGATCCGGTAGAGATCCGCATGCGAAACGCCATTGACAATCCCAAGCCGGGCGAGATCTACCGGACTATAAACGACATGACCCTCAAGACCTGCGGCATCAAAGAGGCAATCCAGACCCTTGTCAAGGATCCGCTCTGGGCAGAAAAGGGCAAAGGACCCAAACAGGACGGCAGCGTTTCCTATGGGGTGGGTATGGCGGCCACTTCTTACCTCGGCGGCGCCCGTCAGCTTGGCCATCAGTCCTGTGCCGCAACGGTCAGGATATGCGAAGACGGCACGGTGAACCTTATTACCGGCGCCACGGACTGCGGCCAGGGATCAGATACGGTACTTGCCATGATCGCAGCGGAAGAGCTGGGGGTAAGGTACCAAGATATAGATTTCAAGATGGTTGACAGCGCATATACGCCCGTTGACGCAGGAAGCTACGGGAGCCGCGTGACGGTCCTGGCAGGACAGGCCGTACAGATCGCTGCCGCCGATGCAAAGAAACAGCTCCTTGCCATTCTCGGCTCAGAGTGGAAGGTAAACCCCGAAGAGCTCGAGATCAAAAATGCAGAGGTCTATAATAAATCGAATCCCACTCGCCGGATCCCTTTTGAGAGGCTGGCCAAGATCGCCTGCTACTCCGGTTCAGGGGCTGTGATCATAGGCAAGGGCTACTCTGGCTATGGCATTGAACCATTGGATTTCGAGAACGGCCGAGGCAATTCAGGCACATCCTTCAGCTTCACAGCCCAGACAACCCGGGCCGGGGTAGACCTGGAGACCGGGCACGTAACGGTAAGCGATTTTGTGATTGCCCATGACTGCGGAAGGCCGCTGAACCCGATCGGGGCCGAGAGCCAGAACGAAGGAGGCGCGGTACAGGGCATGGGGCAGGCGATCTATGAGGATTTTATAATGGACAGCGGCAGGACGCTTAACTCTACCTTCCTCGATTACAAGATGCCCCGCTCCACAGATGTGCCAGATATCAAGGTGATCGATATCATCACCGACGACCCGAGCGGTCCCTTTGGCGCCAAAGAGGCCTCCGAGGGTAGCCACGTGAGCGCACCGCCCTCAGTAGTCGCCGCCATCCACGACGCCACCGGCATCTGGTTCAAAGAGCAGCCCGTCACACCGGAGAAGATCGTGAAAGGGCTGAAGGAAAAGGGCAAATGGCCGGGGAAATAAAGGCAGCGGATAACAATGTGTGTATCAGCGAGCACCGCTCGCGTGAGGGGGAGGCTCCACGGGCAATGCTCGTGGAGGGGGCGACGTGAGCCCCGGTAATAGCAAAGGGCAAATGGCCGGGGAAATAAAGGCTTAACCTGTTTGGACAGGTTGCAACCTACGAACAAGCAGGCTAAGGTTGAGGATGGCCGGAATTTGCTTAATCTCAGCCTCAGCCTGCTTGTTGCTGAAGTACAAAAACCTAAGGGGGTTGGAGCATGGAATCTTATTTCTGGTGGACAGACGAGCAGAGGAAATTCGCAGAAGAGGTTCGCGCATTCGTCAAAGAGGTGATGCCGCGAGACGCCGAGACGCGATGGACAAGGGAATTCCCCTGGGACATCTTCCGGAAGATTGGTGAAAAGGGGTTTACAGGGGCGGGCATCCCGAAAGAATATGGCGGCCTCGGGTTGGGCGCGACCGGCGCGTGCATCGCAGCGGAGGCGTTCAACCGGATGCCCGGACCGGGAAGGGCCTTCGTCGGCAACATGCTCGGGGGCCTTCGGCAAATTATTGAATACGGCAGCGAGGAACAGAAAAGAAACATCCTCCCGCGCATTGCAAAGGGAGAGCTCGGCGCTATCGTCATCACCGAGCCCTTTGCCGGCACTGATGCGGCCGCGATCGAGACAACCGCAAGGCGTGAGGGTGATGTCTATATACTGAGCGGGAAGAAACGATACATCGTCTCTGCCGGCGTCGCAACGAGGCATATGGTCTATGCCCGCACAAGCAATAACCCGGAGGATATAAAGAGCTACCGCCACCTCACCGCCTTTATCGTAGAGAAAGGGACTCCGGGGTTTTCAGTTGAAAAGATCAATGAGATAATCGGATTTGAAAATATCCAGAATGGTGTGCTGAATTTTGATAAAGTACCCGTACCCGTAGGAAACCGCATTGGCGAGGAAGGAGAAGGGTGGCGGGTGATGACGGCCGGGCTCAACTTCGAAAGGACCCTCATCGCCGCCTCGGTGGTAGGCTGGATAGGAGAACTTCTGAAGAATGCTGTGCCTTATGCTCAGAGGAGGGTTCAGTTTGGTCGGCCCACTATCGATATCCCGACGAACCAGTTCAAGATCGCCGATCTGATCATCAAGACGAAGATTGCGCGCCTGATGACCTACTATACAGCCTACCTCTGGGATCTCGGGGTCGATATTACCGTCGAATCGAATGTAGCCAAGGTCTTTAACTGTGAGTCGGCAATGCAGGCAAGCATCGACGCGATCCAGGTCATGGGCGGAGACGGGGTGACGCCTTTTTATCCCCTTGAGGAGATCATGAACGTGGCCAAGGTCGAGAATATCGCCGGCGGCACCATGGAGGCCTGCAGGCTCGTCATCTTCAGGACGGCTTTGCGTCAGATGGCCCAAGACCTCAGGATGCAGCGCCGGGTTATCCATCCGGAACTGGGGGTGCCCGTGCCGGCTTCCGGTATATCAGACAAAATGAAGGATATCAACGAGGACAACCTCCTCGCGGCGATCGCGGAAGACTACCGCGTGAACCCTGGCCTTTTCATGAGCCGCGAGGACATAAAAGAGATCTTCGATGTGGACAACGCCGTGCTTGACGACCTGCTCACATCTCTTGAGAAAAAAGGCCTCGTAAAGCTTTACAGGGCAAAGAAGGGGGTCGAGCTTGCCAAGGCAACCTACGAAGGGCTCAACAGGGCGCATCCGCTTGAGTACTATAAATGGTTTCCGGCATGGATCGGCAACGGGAAGGACAGGGTATTTTAGAGCAGGTGATGCCGCAGGGTTCGTGAAGTAAATGTTTTTCAGGGGATGAGGGCGAAGATTCATTGACAAAAGGTATTTTTATTGTAGAATGAACTAAAGCGGCAAAAAATAAAATAAGGGGGTTAGGTATGAAAAGATTCATTTCTCTGTTGTTTCTTGTCGTAATCTTTTGTTTTGTTTCTACAACGGTTTTCAGCGCGCCCTTGGTTTTGAAGGCCGTTACGGCCTTCCCTAAAAACCACGCCAACAACGACACGGTGCAGATGTTTATTGATAAGGTCAATCAGCGGTGTAAAGGCCAGCTCGAGATACGATGGCTCGGCGGGCCTGAAGTTACCGCAGCCTTTGATCAGATCAATGCCCTGAAAACAGGCACCCTCGATATGATCCTCTACTACCCTTTCGGCTATATGAAACAGTTGATGCCTGAGGCTGAGGCAAAGGGCCTTTCCGAGCTCGCCGATTGGGAAGAGAGAAGGACGGGAGCGTTTGCGCTCTGGGAGGAGATATTCGCAAAAAGGGTAAACGCCAAGTATATCGGGAGACTCCACAACCTGATCCCATTCATGCTCTATACAAATAAAAAGATCACAAAGCTGGAGGATTTCAAGGGAATGAAGATAAGGGTCATGCCCTTATATGTCCCTTTCATCAAAGCCTTGGGGGCCTCACCGATCCTGATACCGCCGACCGATATTCATACGGCTATGGAACGTAAGGTGGTGGATGGATTCTGCTGGCCAAGGGTCGGCATGACGAGCTGGGGACTCCAGGAGGTGACCAAGTATATGCTGATGCCCGGTTTTTTTCAAATGGAGCCGGCTACCATGATCAATATGGATAAGTGGAAACAGATCCCCAAGGAAGCACAGGACATAATTATGGATGTTATGAGGGACATGGAATATGTCGCAACGATGCGCCAGATGATGATTATGGAAAAAGAAGACAACGACAGGCTAAAGGCCGGCATGGAATTTATTCAACTGCCTCCTGAAGAGGCCGCAAAGCTCTTAAAGATAATCAAAGATGAAACATGGGCTTTTGTCCTGAAAAGCGCTCCTGAGTACGGCCCCAAACTCCAGAAAGCTACCACAAAAAAGGCATTGCCTAAGGGGGCATTCCCCTGGCAATAGCAACGAACCTGTGTTCACAAGCCGGACCCCTCTCCCCTTCGCCCATGGAGGGGGATCCGGCAGTCTTCTCCACGCTTGTCATTCCAGGGAGGAAACATGGAACGGAAGGGGATTTTTGACCGGATCATAGGCGGCCTTGCCTATCTTGGCGGCATCCTGCTCGGCTGTGCGGTGATCATAAAGTTCTGCGACATCATCCTGCGGTATTTTTTCAACAAGCCTCTGACCTGGGATATAGAGATCACGGAATATATCCTTTTTGCGGTGGCATTCTTCGGCGCGGCATGGCTTTTAAGGGAAGGCGGGCATGTACGGATCGATGTGCTGGACAACTTCCTGAGTGAGAAGGGTAAAACGTACCTCCATCTCGTCCATTCCGCAGTCGGGGCATTTGTTTCAATGGTATTATGCCTCATGAGCTTCGTGGCGGCAGCGTACAGCTACCGTGACGGGCTCACGGTGGTAAAGATCTATACGATCGGCAAGTATTACTTTCTTTTCATCATTTCCCTTGGATTTTTCCTGCTCCTGGCGGAGTTCCTCCGCCAGTTCGCACGGGACGTCCGTAAGGTAAGAAGCAAATCAACCGAGGAAGGAGCCGAATAGAATGGAATGGTACATACCCTTCGGGATCATCCTGAGCAGTCTCGTGTTGCTCATGTTGCTCGGTTTTCCTATTTTCATTTCCTTCACGATCATTAATATCGTCGGCATATACTTTTTCTGGGGCGGCGCCGACGGCCTCATGCAGCTCTCCCACACCATCTTTTCCTCCATCAGCAATTTCGTGCTTTTGCCCGTCCCCGTGTTCATCCTGATGGGGGAGCTGATCGCGCGCTCAGGGATCTTTACCCATACTATCGAAACACTGGACAAGTGGATAGGGGGCTTGCGCGGCAGGCTGGCGCTCCTTGGGGTCGGCAGCGCCACGATATTCGCCGCCTTAAGCGGCTCCGCACAGGGCACGGCAGCCATGCTGGGGAGCATATTGCTCCCGGAGATGTACCAAAGGGGGTACAAGAGATACTTCGCGGTCGGCTCATGCTTTGCCGGCGCCCTGGCGATGATCATCCCCCCAAGCGCCTTTGCGGTGATCCTCGGGGCGCTGGCGGAGGTCTCCATCGGCAAGCTCCTCATTGGAGGGACCATCCCCGGCCTGGTACTGGCATTCTGCTATGTGGCCTACATCATTATCGCGGTCAAGGTGAACCCCGATATCGCCCATGACTATTCTGCACAGAAGTACTCCTGGCGGGACAAGATCATGAGCTTTCTAAAATACGTGCTGCCCTTCGGCAGCATCATGTTCCTGGTGACCTGGCTGATCTTCTTCGGTTTTTGCACCCCCACGGAATCGGCCGTGCTCGGCACGGCGGGAAGCGTGGTGCTCATCGCCTGCTACCGGAGAATGAGCTGGGGCATCGTGAAAGAGTCCTTCGTGAATACGATAAAGATCACAATCATGATGTTCATGATTTTGACCGGCGCCACCGCCTTCGGTCAGCTCCTGGCCTATACGGGCGCAAGCCAGGGCCTCTGCGAGTTCGTGGTGAGCTACAACCTCTCTCCGCTTTTAACGGTTGTCATTATGCAGGTGCTGTTTCTCATCCTGGGGTGCTTTATGGAGCAGGTCTCGATCCTCATGGTCACCCTGCCCATCTTTATGCCGATCGTGCGGTCCCTTGACATCAACGCCCTCTGGTTCGTCATCCTCATACTGCTCAACATGGGTATAGCAATGAAGAGCCCTCCCTTCGGGCTGACGCTCTTTGTGATGCAGGGGGTAGCCCCAAAGGGGACCACCATCAGGGATATCTATCTGGGCGCCTTTGTGTTCATCGTCTGCGATCTCTTCGGCATGCTTATTGTCTTTTTCTTCCCCCAGCTTGCGCTGTTCCTGCCGGGGTTGATGAAGTAACGGCCGGCGCCTTTATCCCGGCGTGATACCTTTTTACACACAAAAGCACGGGGGCGATAAGGCATCGGGTAAAAATATATCGGTTGAGAGAATATTTTGAAATAATACATAAAAAAATAATAAGGAGGAACCAAGAATGGCAAAGAAGAACCTGATCCTATCAGAGAAGATGCCGCCGATGAGGAGGGGCATGACGTATTCTCACGCTATAAAGGTGGGGAACATAGTATACGTTTCGGGGCAGGTAGC
>Ga0209201_1002542_pt1 | contig 17725 bp, 12 predicted proteins | sample AD_UKC055_MetaG_FD_184411 | JGI IMG/M metagenome (GOLD analysis project Ga0209201, IMG submission 184411) | Active sludge microbial communities of municipal wastewater-treating anaerobic digesters from USA - AD_UKC055_MetaG (SPAdes) (version 2) | ecosystem: Engineered > Bioreactor > Anaerobic >...
CGGAATCCGGCCTTCGCCGACCAGTTCGGCCCGCGTCTCCTGAAAGATGTCCGGCAGGAAATCCTTGAATCGGGGAAAGACGCACTGATCCTTGCAGTTGTCGCAGGCGACGCAGGAAAACATGATCTCGGCGAAGCGCGCGGAGGTTTCGATTTCGCCATTTAGCCAGGCGCGGGTCAGCCACATCCGGCCGCCTGGCGAGTAGGTATCCCAGCCGAAGGCCTTATAGGAGGGGCAATTGAAGTCGCTGTAGTCCGACGGGAACTTGCAGTAGCCGCAGCGGAAGCAGCGATGGACGATGTTTTCATGTTCGATGTGTCGGATGTAGGTCATGGGTTCACCTCCCAGTTGCCGGGGTTCATGATTCCCTGCGGATCGAGGTTTTTCTTGATCATCAACAGGAGTTTGCGCGCGTTGGGCTCCATTTTCTGAAGCAGCATCTTCTGCTCCTTGAAATTGGGCTTCCATGGGATGCCGCCCATACCCAGCGCGAAAGATGTTGCCTCGTCCAGCGCCTTTTCCACACGCTCCATCATCGCCGTGTCGTTGCGGTTGAAGGCGAAAGAAATGCTGTACATCATCGAGTGCCCGCCGGAAATGAGCCTGGCCGTGCTGGCATACAGGACATTGTATTTGGCGGCCAGCTCCACCACCTTGGCGGCGTACTGCGGGAAATGTTCGATCGGTGCGATGGGTCCCGAGTATTCAAACCCGCCGCCTTTGGGCACATCGGCAAAATCGGCGATGTTGCGGCCCGGCATTTCCAGGAGCATGGGCTTCATGTACGAAATCGACATGAAGCCGCCGTCTTTGGAATCCATGTATTCCTGGAGGCAGTCCCAGACCATCTTGCGTTTGAATTCAATTTCTTCTTCCGTATCACCGGTGAAGAAAACCGTGATGTGATAGTTTCCCATGAACATGAGCGGTTTGGGCTGGAACCAGACGTTAATGTCCTCCAGCATTTCCAGGTGCGTGAGCTTGTAGAGGATGTGCGGAATCAGATCGACACGGTCCGTGACGAAGAGTTCCGCATCCCTAAACTTCTTATTGGGATAAAGCTTGAGGCCGACCTTTGTGATGACGCCCGTACAGCCCAGCCAGCCGAGGAAGAGCCCCGACAGGTCCGGCAGCGTGGGGCCTTTGGAAATCCAGTAGGGGCCGATCGACGGCGAACCGATCCGGCAGATTTCACCCGTGGGCAGGACCACTTCCAGCCCCGTGACCATGTCCGAATTGAAGCCGTACTGGTTGGTGAGCCTTCCCTGGCCGTGCAGGGAGACGTTCGCGGCGATGGTGGTGGTGGACGGAGCGTCGGGAATGCTGTGCCGCAGCGTCGGATGATGCTTCTGCAGATAGGCCTTGAGCGCGCCCTGGGAGGTGCCGCCTTCAACGACCACGTAGCGGGCCATTGCGTTCACTTCCAGGATTTTGTTCATGCGCTTCATGTCCAGAACGATGCCGCCTTTGAGTGGAATCACGAGACCCGCCAGCGACATGCCGTTCCCCATTGGAACGACGGGGATATTTTCACGGCCTGCCAGTTGAACAATCTTCTGGACTTCTTCTGTGCTTTTCGGCGCGACCACATAGTCGGGCTTGTGCGGCGCAAGCACGCCGGGGTCCCGCGAATAAAACCAGAGCTCTTCCGGAGCGTCGGAGACGCCCCGCTCGCCGACGATATCCACGAGGGATTTTCGAATATCGCTCATGAGACAGCCTCCCTTTCTTTTTCGCCGATTGCCATCTTGCAAAGATCGATGATGTGCACGGGCTTCAGACCACGCTTGTTCACTTTTTCCGATAAAGAGGTCTGGCAGGCCGGACAGTTGAAGACGCAGTATTCGGCGCCAGCGGCCAGCATGTCGTCGATGTTGCGCTTCTGCACGTCGTCGGCCAGCTTGTAGCCGGAGACGGAACGGAAAATTTCCGCGCAGCACAGCGCGTTTTCGCCCTGATACTTCCGTTTGGGCGCTTTGACGCCGATCAACTGGAAGATTCTTTTCACCACCGGCAGTTTGTCGGGAATCAGCCGGTTGGAACAGGAGCGCTGATAGGCGACGGTGATGTTGAGAGGCTTAATTTTATCCTTGAGCTCTTTCATGCGCTGCAAAACAAAATCCAGATAGTAAACCGGGGTGAAGGGCACTTCCATGCCGTAGGCGGAGGCAATCGAAGTCAGCGTGCCGTAGCATTCGTCATGCATGCAGATAACTTTTTTGACGCCCAGCTTGCGGTAGTTTTCGATGACGACCGGGAGCCGCTCCTTGATGACCGACATGCGGGCAAAGTGGGAATGAACCGCCGGGCACATGAATTCCGCGCCGAACACTCCGGCCGATGCGACGTCCTTAAAGATCTCTCCCGTTCCCAGTTGCCCCAGCTCAGGGAGATAGCAGCAGGAAAGAGCCGTATCCTTTACGTTGCCCACCAGGTACTTGCCCTGCATCGACGTCATATTTTTCCACTGCGTCGTGATGGGGCGCGGCGCGGTGAACATGCCTTTATCCTCACGCTTCTCCGAGATGAGGTAAAAGGGGTGATTGCCCCGCGTGCAGTATTCCTCGCAGGCGTAGCAGGTGACGCATTCGGTCAGTACGCGGGAATCCTTGCCCTTCATGACTTTCATCATTTCTCCGTGTGCTTCCTTGTGCCCGCTAAACCTCATGTACTGGCATTTGAGCAAACAGTCGGCCGAGCGGCAGCTTGCACAAACCTTCTGATCGAATTTCAGTTGAACCATGAAGCACCTCCCTCGATGTTCGATATTGATGGGGTCAGTGGAACCCGCTTGAGCCGCCCGCGCCCGTCAAGAATTCTTCTCGCTTCCTGACGGTTTTTGTCCCGCGCGTTGAGATTGCATTCCGCTATTGAATGGCCACGTTCATATCACATTTGCTTTCCCGAGGGCCAGTTGATTATTTCTGATCAATTCTTCCGCAAGGATTGGGGCTGGCCCCGGTGGCGGGAGCCGTCGGGGATTTTAGCCTGACTGATAAAGCGCGGCCGTCCGGCTGATCTCTTCCATGATTTCCTTTCTCTTGTCTTCAGGCTCCAAAAGCTCGGCGTCCGCGCCAAAAGAAAGAATCCATTTTTGAACGTCGTACCATCCGGATGTGCGCAGGGTCAGGTGAAGCGATCCGTCCGCAAACTTTTCAATGTCCTGATTTTTGCACCATTTTCTTTCCTGAATATAGAGCGCCTGTTTCGGGCTGAAACGAATTTTGACGACCACCGGATCGTCGTAAATGATGCCGAACGCGTCTTCCAGGATTTCATCCGGATTGAAATCCTCGGGATAACAAAATTCTTTCTCCGAAAGAGAGATGCTGCTGATTCTTTCCACGGCCAGCGTGCGGATAATATCATATTCAGAAATACGCGCCGATACATAAAGACCGCCGTTCCATTCGAACAGCTTCAGCGGATCAATGTCAAAACGGCTTACTTTGCCGGAGGAATAGGAATGATATTCAATGCGGCATGTTATCTGCCGCAGGAAGGCGTCCGTCAGTTTTTCGATGGTTTCTTCTTTTCCGGTGTAATCTTTGGTGAGCTTGTCCGCCATCAGAAAGAGCGACTTGATTCTTTCCAGGTTTCTTGCGAACCCTTCCGGAAAGAAGGCATCCAGCTTGCCGAAGGCTCTTTCGATATTCTCCTCGATGTCCGTTCCGCGATAAAGACGGGCATGCCCTTTAATGAAGTAAAGGCTCAAGATTTCCGGAAATGTCAGATTCAGGTCCGCCACCTTGATTTCAGAAAGCCGCCGGATGAACTCCCTGTCCAGACGATACCGGATTTCCCCGCCGGTCAGGGGTTTTTTCTTATCGATCATGATCTTGAATTCACTCTGGATTTCATCGATCACCCGATAGGCCTGCCGCTTGTCGATCGCAAGCCTTTCACAAATCGCGGAAATGGTCGTTCCTGTCGGCTGCGCCAGCAGGGTAATGGCATCGACAAGCTTGCGAAGCAGTTTCAGCCTCATGATTTTTCACCTGACAGTCGATTTATTTGACGCGATAAACGCAATAATGATGCATACTTTACCGACAATCGCCCCCAAACGCAAAATATTTTTTTCAAAATGACCAAAAATGACACTCCTGCGCGGCATGATGACATCAAAATCAAGACGGGAGGTTTTGGCATGGCCACAAAAGAGAAAGAAAGGGAAGAAAAGGGACTAACCGATTACGGCATTATTTATCTGTCCGGGGCGATTGGAGAAGCAAAGGCTGAAGAAGTCTGCAAACAGCTCATTGAATTCAACATCAAGGGCAGCATCAACCAGGTGCAGATGGTGATCAATTCACCGGGCGGCACCTGTACGGCAGGCTTCTCCATCATCGACATCATGGAATGGTCGAACATTCCCATCTACACAACCGGAATCGGGATGATCGCTTCCATGGGGCTTTTGATCTTCATGACCGGTGAAAAAGGCCATCGCGTTGTCACGCCGCGGACATCCATATTATCGCATCGCTTCTCGGCCATGAACTTCGGCAATCACAGCCAGCTCATTGCGGGGCGGCGGGAAGAAGACATGCTGCACGAACGCATCCTGAATCATTACATGAACTATTCCGGCATCAAGGACCGCAACGAACTGGAAACATACCTTTTAAGAGATGTCGATACCTGGCTCACCACAGAAGAGGCCATCCGGATGGGCATTGTGGATGTTGTCGAACCCATGAGGAAAAGACTTTAAGGAGGGAATATGAATCCAACGCAAAGTGCCGTCATAAATCAACCAATACCGCCCAGCGGACAAGCCGGACAACGGCTTGCCATCGTCCCTGATGATGAGGCAATCCCAGAGGAAAGCATCTTTGCCGACAATTATGAATACCTTGCCGCACTGGAGAAAGAGGCTCTGCTGATGCTTGTTCTCTCAGCGGTCCGGTCGGGAAAAACCGATGGGTTGGAAAACGACAACGCAGGGATTCAACTCTGTGCCGGGCTGGGCCTGACGCCGCAAAATATCTCCCGGGAGCACATCGAAACGGAGCTGGTCCGGGTTCACAGCATCAACAGGGCGCGCCAAAACAAAACATTGCTCTCCGGCGTCAGGCTTTTCTTTCCGATGTTCTGCCGGGAAAACCAACTGGATGACTTTGATGAAAAAATTCTTCTGCTTCTGTTCATGCACGCCACCAGCGAGACCTTCCGCAAGGCTTTTTGTCCCTGTGGCCTAAACGATGATAACAGGGGCATAATCATCCGCGTCATTCTTTTCATCCTCAGTATGGACTATGGAGAACAGTTGGAGAAAAGAAGGCATTTCAGCAGGACCGCGCCGCTGGTCACCCGCGAGATCATTTTCTTCAAAAGCGATTATGAACGTAGAAGTTCGCACGTCATGGATGAAATCGTGACCATCAACGAGCGCCATGTGCGTTACATCGTCGGGGACAACCGTCTATACAACAGCACCTATGACGAAATCAGTATTGAGCAGAGCGCCATTGATCTAAAAAGCGTCGTTATGCCCGAGCACGTGAAAAAACCGTTGATTGACCACATTGCCAGGTATCTCCACAGGAAAGAAAGGAGGGAATGGTCCCGGCTGGATGACTTTCTGGAATACGGCACGGCGCTGACCTTCTTTTTCCAGGGACCGTCCGGGACCGGCAAAACGATGATGGCCAGGGCGCTGGCGCATCATTTCAACCGGCCGCTGATAACCGTTAACCTAAGCGACGCATCCTACAGATGGCAAACGGAAGCCATCATGATTCAGGCTTTCCGGGAAGCCGCCCTGCTCAACGGCTTCATTTTCTTCGACGAAGCCGACGACATCTTCAGGGAAGGATCCTATCTTTCCAGGGCGCTGCTCATTCGGATTGAAAAAGCAAAATGCGTTGTGATCCTGGCCACCAATAAGGCGGGGGTCCTCGATCCGGCCCTGGAGCGGCGTCTATCCATGAAAAGTCACTTTGCCCTGCCCGATGCGTCTCAAAGAATGAAAATCTGGCAGGCACTGCTGCCCGGTTTTATCAAACTGGCGCTGGATGTGAACCTGGAGGCTCTCAACGAGCGTTATCCTTTCAGCGGCGGCCTGATCAAAAACACCATTTTACTCGCCGCCAACGCCGCAGAGCCGGATGAAAGCGGCAGTCCCGTCATCACACAGGAGCTCCTTGAACAATCCGCGGATTTGCAGACACGCCGGATGTCACAAAACCATAAATACTGCAGGATTTACAGACCGGAAAGAAGAATCGATATGCTTCCGCTGGCAGCCAGGCAGCGCCTTGAACTGAAAAACATCGCCAAAGCGTTTCAGTACGCGCGGGAAAATGAAACCGGACTGAATCTTTTGATCAGCGGAACAAACCTTGAAACCGGCATCTCCGCAGCGGAGACGCTTGCCGCCGAGTGCGGACTGAATATCAAAACCTTCAAGTTCGGCGATATGGACAATTTTACAAATGATAATGAGACGATTGACATGGTATCACAGGAAAAAACAAGACTGATAGACTACGCGTTTGGTCAGACGACGGAAGAAGCCCACCTGTTGATGATCGTTGACTACAACGGCGTTATTGCCTGGCAGGATACAGGAAATCAAAATGATTTGGACAACCGCCTGTCCGCAAGAAACGCTGTGGCAGAACTTTTAAATAAACTGCGTGAATACCGGGGGCTTTGCTGCCTCGTCCTGCACGAATGCCCTCAAAGCGTCATCCCGCTGGAATTTCACGCCCATTTCAAACTGGATTACCCGTCGGAAGAAATGCAGATGCAGAAATGGCAAAAGCACTTGGCGCCGGGCACGTCAACCGACGAGAATCTTGTTGAATTGGTTGAACGATATCCAATGCACATCGCAGAAATCGACAGCATTGTTCACCGCGCATCCATCCGGTCAGTGATTGAAGGAAAGCCCCACCAACCGTCGCTGGAAACGGTGAAGACCGTCATTGAACGGTATCGGGGCAAGAATAAAACGCCGGTGCTGTTTGGAAAATAACATTGATTGGATATTTTAAGGGGGTTTACCAATGGAACTCATCAAGCGTTATGATGCATTGAAACTGAAGATAGAGGATCGTAAGGAACCTTTTGACCGCTTCATTACTTTTCTGGAGAATGAGACTACGTGGCTTACCTCACCGGCCAGCACACGGTTTCATCTGGCCCAGGAACGCGGTTTGCTGAAGCACAGCATTGGCGTTGCAGAAACCCTTTTGCGGTTTCGGGAATTTCTTGCGCCAAAGCTAAGCGAAGAAAGCTGTGTCATCGCTGGACTGTTCCACGATGTCGGCAAGCTGGGTGTGCCGGGTAAACCTTACTATTTGCTGAATGACAATACGTGGCTGGTGAAAAACCGGGGCATATGCTACAAGACAAACCCGGACGTCGTTACGATGGGCCTGGCCGTCCGCAGTCTCTATCTCATTTCACAATATATTACTCTTTCTGAAACTGAAGCACAGGCCATTGCTTATCATGACGGACAATACATTGATGAAAACAAAATTGTTGCCCATAAAGAGGAACCACTTACGCTGATTCTTCATTGGGCCGATTACTGGACCGCGCATATTTATGAAGAAAAGCGAGATAAAAAAATATTAGAATAACAACGGCAATGGAGAAATACCATGAACAGCAGACAAAAAGCGCAACAATGGCCATACCCTCGACACAAGCAGTATTCAAAAGATATTCGTGATGCGGCAGCAAAGTGGTTTAAAGAAAAAGATTTCGTAACGTATCAAGGTATGCCATTTTGTCTTGAGAAATGGAGCGATTGGAAGAAGAACATAATTTTGGACAAAGTTGCTGAATACATAGAAAAGCAAAGCAAGGATGCAAAAATGAGAAAAAAACCTTTTCCGTTACATAAATGGCTGCATCACGGAACGAGTAGTCAGGCCATGGCGTTCAATCTGATAGGTCCGCTCATAGTCCAAGAGAATTATGCACCGCTTTCCGATGTCTTGAAATCAAAGAACATTCCCGGGGCAGATGATATCCTTGAAGCGCTTTTTGAATACGAAGATAGAGATATCTTTAACGAAGACACAGGACAACCAACATCTGTTGACATCGTGCTCAAGAACTCAAAAGGTGAGCCACATATTTTTATAGAAAGTAAATTTGAAGAACAAGAATTTGGCGGTTGTTCTGTTTTTCGCAATGGAGATTGTAACGGCAAGAATCCTATTGGGTCTGAAAATGATTGTTTTTTGCATTTCATAGGTCGCGCATATTGGAATCTAATGGAGAAACATGGAATAATAGGATCTGTTCGCAATGATCGTCAATGTATATTTATTGCGCATTACCAATTCTTCCGCGAAGTGGTCTTTGCAATTGAAAAGGGAGGTACGTTTGTTTTGCTCAGCGACGAGAGAAGTCCTGTGTTTCAATGGCGATCAGGGGAAAAAGTGAATGGTCTTATACCGTTTCTTTCTGAATTGTTACCGTATAATCTGCGTGTAAAAGTAATGTCAATTAGCATACAAGAGCTTGCCGCAGCAATTGAAAAATATGAAATCCATCATAATTGGATAAGCGAATTCAAGAAGAAGTACGGAATGGTCTAGTACGATGTACTAGATATAAAACGCGATGCGATCTAGTGCGGCTTATGGACGACAGGATGCCGATTAATCTATTAAAAGAATGGGAACGCGAATTCCGAAGCACTGCAAAAGCAGACGACCTGGTATTATTTCGTGATCATCTGAAAAAGCTTGGATTGCCGGACAAACCGAAATATTTACTGGAAGGTACGATTTTGGCAGTCCGGGCCTGCTGTGCATATGCGAGCATTGATGGACGGGCTTATGATGATTTCCTTGCCATGCAGAGATACAATCCAGCAAGTCATGGTCAAACAAAATATTTTCTTACGTTCAAACTTTGTCAAAAAGCGTTTGCGCGTATCCTGACACCTGAAAAGATCCATCACTGCCTTGATCTTGCCGATTTGTATGGACATCCATGGCACAAATATAAAGTATGTGGATACCATGAAATATGGGTAACAAGATCGGATGGGAAGGCTCTAACGGCCAGGGAAAAAGGAAGGCTTGACGAAGAAGTGACCAATGACCTGCGCTACGATTATTCAGAAGATGAACTGAGCCTCTGGTTTGATGATTCAACAATCGAAGGCGGCCTCCGCGTTTGCGTTTATGACGTGGGGGAAGAAGAGAACGATTAAGGGTAAGAGGAAACAAAATTATGAAAAATAAGTATTTCGGCGATATCAATGATTATCGAAAGTATGGATTAATTCGTGTAATTCTTTGTTCTTATAAATTTCGCCTTCTGGTTGCGTGGATGCTTACACCAGATGATCCAAAAAATGACGGAAAATTTACTGATTATTTATCCCAATCAGATGATTGGCGTCAATATGACGAAGAGTTGTATGATGGATTAAAACATTTAATGAATACACCAGGCATCCGTAATGTCGGACGAATTGAAAAAACAAATCTTTTACCAGGTGCAAAGTACTTTTCCCGAGAGGTACCGGATTCTTCGGATGATAGAAGAGATTGGTTCCAAGATTTGTTATCAAACACAAAAGACTCTGATCTAGTCTTTCTTGATCCCGATAACGGGATTGAAGTAAATTCTAAACCGTATGGCAGAAAAGATTCTTCAAAGTATCTGTATTGGCATGAAATAAGCGGTTTGTGGGGACAAGGAAAATCACTACTTATATATCAACATTTTTGCAGAGAGAAGAGGCAATTATTCATCCGGCGCTTAAAAGAAGATTTGAAAAACAAGACGAAAGGCTCTTTGATTGCAGCTTTTACGACATCACGTGTTGTTTTTTTCTTGGTCTTGCAGCCAAAGCATCAAAAATATTATGATTCTATCATGGCGCATGTTGAAAAATATTGGGTCCGACATAAGGATAAGCAGCAAGCTGGTTATGGATTTGGTCGTATTTTACAGGAAGGGGAAGGGGACCTTTGATAAATGACTTCTAGTTTTTCATGGTTAGATTATTCGGAAGCGGAGCGTCGTAAAGCGCTGGAAATAGCAGATACGATAAAAAATAGTGACACTCGAGATGAGCTTGGAATTGGTACGGTCCGAGATGCTTTTGCAAACATTTTTTTTCCTGGTACCACTACCATTCAAACCCGTGCTCGATATTTCCTGTTTATCCCCTGGATGTATTTGGATCTAGAACAAAAAATAAGGAAAGGTTCATTTAAATCCAAGGAAGAACTGGCCAAGGCAGCAAGAAGAGAAGAGGTTGCTCTTATTGATGTCCTCAGTCAGTCAGATGATTCCGCGAATACAATTGGTGTTGACGCGCGTGAAAAACTTAAAAGACTACCCAGCAACATCTATTGGTATGGACTTGGTTCATGGGGGATCAGAAAAATTGATGTTTCACAAGATGAATATCATAAACAGCTCATCCAATTTGGCCCACCTGTTATTTCTACAAAGAAAGCGAATAACGATGACAATGAAGAAACCACAAAATATAATTGGCATCCAGCTTTATTGTCCATAAAGCCTAAAGAATTTCCTCAAATAGCTTCTTTTCGTCTGACAACTTTAGAATCTGAATTTCTTAAGGAAAGAATTAAAGGGAAAAAAGGACGCAATGCCAGTCTTTTATCTGTTTTTTCTGATGAAGATGGGCCATGGGATCATGTAGATTTTGTTTGGGAACATAAACTTATTATAAATCATAATCTCCCTCCAGAGTTGGGAAGAATAGTTTATCATGCGCGTAATTTCTCCGAAATTATGCATGGGGCATCTTTGCTTTATAATCTAATGCTCGCCAGACGATTCTATGATAAATTTTCCCAATGGGAAGATAAAATATCATTCTATGAAAATGAAATAAATAAGTGGGCGGGTATGGTATCTCTGCGCAAAGATGTATATGCCTCTTGGGACTACGAAAAAGAGTTTTGGCAAATCATTTATAATCAAAATGAAAGGATTCCTTCTAAGACACAAACGTTCATCAATAATTGGCTTCAATTGGTTTTTTCCAGTGCAAAACCGGCCGATGTTGCATCCGACGAAAAGGCTCATGCATTGTTGAGAAATAGAGAGCGAAATCACAAGCCTCTAGGCATGGCAAGACTTGTAGATGACAATGCTCTAAGATTATGGAGTGGTGCTGCTGGAACGGCCCAACTAGATTTTCGCTGGGGAATATCTCAGCGATTGTTGACAGATATTCTTTCGCCGATGGAGGATTCTCATGCTTGAACCGCAAACTCGCCAGCTACTCTTAAATTCCTTGCGTCCACCTGATGACTACGTTCTTGATTTTGCAATCGGTACAACCTTCTCACTCGACCTTCTGGCTCTGTTATCTGTCCCACTAGCATTCACATTTGCTGACTGGGAAGATAGTGAAGGAGAACCGACGGATGATAATTTGGCTCTTCTGGAATCGATAAAACGAAATGCAGACCGCATATGTATATTCTGTCAGGCCGGACAAATATATGTGCCGAAAAAAGACCAAAAATTGTTCTCCTATTTGGAAAGATCAGTATATGAAGTTAAGGCCAAAAAGAAGTACGGCGTCTTTCACCCGAAAATCTGGTTACTACGTTTTATAGGGAAAAATAATTCTGCAGTAAGCTATAGGCTTCTTTGCCTTAGCCGCAATCTAACCTATGATCGTTCATGGGATACGGCATTGGTCATGGATGGGACTTTACAGAATCGACAGAATGCCTTTAAGGTAAATCATCCACTGGGGGACTTCGTTTTTTCATTGCCAGAACTGGCAGAGTCAACGGGTCATTCACTTCCTGAAGATGTTCGTAAACGAATTAGCATAATGGAACAGGAGGTTAGGAAGGTTCAGTTTGAACTGCCAACAACACTGGATGAAAGCAGTCGTCCTCTCGCCTTCGAAGAATACCGTTTCTGGCCGTTGGGTTTTAATTCAAGAGGTGATTGGCCTTTTGACGGTAACAACATGGTTAATCGCCGTATGTTAATCATTTCACCTTTTCTTGATGAGAAGTTTCTTGAAAGAATCACAAAGAAGCGAAATGCTTGTATTCTTATTAGTCATTCAGATGAATTAGCTCGAATTCCTAAAAATACCCGTGACCTCTTTGGGACATCACTCTATACACTTTCATCGGGAGTCTCGCCTGATGAATCAGATGCGGATTCGGATGATCGGAATACTCTTTCTGGATTGCATGCTAAACTTTTTCTTATGGATGACGGATATAATGCCCGATTGTGGACTGGATCTGCGAATGCCACTGACGCGGCTTTCCCAGATCCAAAGAGAACGCAGGACAGAGATAAAGGCAATATTGAGTTCTTAGTGGAGCTAAAGGGGCTAAAATCAAAGTTCGGTATTGATAAACTTTTGAAAAAAGAAAAAGGGACAACTTCTTTTGCAGATATGCTGGAAGAGTTTAATTCAACCGATGACGCATCTGAGATTGATACTGAACAGGAAAATATTGAGAATGATTTAGATGATTTCCGGCGCTTAATTGCCGGCAGCATCATGCGTGCGGTTATTCAAGTTGGAGAAGAGAAAAAACTTTATGATATGCAACTTATGCGTGATGAATCGTTAACCATCCCTGGAGATATAAAGGTTAAATGTTGGCCAATTGCGCTTGATGAACGTTTTGCGCTTTGTCCTTCATTAGCAAACGGTGTGCTTGCTATTTATAAAAGACTAACTCTAGATGAGATTACAGCATTTTTTGCATTTGAGCTAACTCTTGAACGTAATGGTAAAAGAGCTAAGAGACGTTTTGCCGTTAAGGTTAATCTTGAGGGTGTACCAGAAGAACGCTTTTCATTCTTGGTACGATCTATGCTAAAAAACAGAAATCAGGTGTTACGAATGTTTCTTATGCTGCTGTCTGATCAGAATACACCTACTGTTAATGGAGGTGGAAAATCATTTTTGTTTGGGGAAGCCGGAAATTCAGCGGATGTTTATCATGAAATACCATTACTTGAAACGCTGCTTCGAGCGTTAGAGCGCGATCCAGAAAAAATTGACAGAATTAACGCACTCGTGAACGATTTAATGGCGACTGATGAAGGCGTGGAATTACTTCCTGAAGGATTTAATGATATCTGGTCGGCAATTCGGGAGGCGTGGGAGGCAATTAAATGAATTATTTAAAGATAAAACGTCCGAACGTTCAAAAGATATTATCCAAGCTCAAACCTTTTCAGCGGGATTCAGCAGAGTATGTTTTCCGTCGACTCTATTTGGACAATGATGCCACCAATCGATTTCTTGTCGCAGATGAAGCAGGTCTGGGAAAGACTATGGTGGCGAGAGGCTTGCTGGCCAAAGCAATCGATTATTTGTGGGATTCAGTAAAGCGGATTGACGTAGTGTATATCTGTTCCAATACCGATATAGCCCGTCAAAATATTAAAAGTCTCAATCTAAGCGAACAAGAGGATATCGGATTTGCCTCACGGATAACATTGCTGCCGATTTATTTAAATTCACTGAAAGATCGGAAATTAAATTTTGTTTCATTTACGCCGGGAACTTCTTTCGACATGAAATCCAATATGGGAATGGCTGAAGAGCGAAGACTTTTATATTGGATGCTTCGGGAAGGTTGGAAATTCGGGAATAAAAAAGGACCACAAAATGTAATGCAGGGTTATGTAACAAATGCTGATTGGTGGGAAGGTTATTTAATTAAAAAACCAAAGTATGATCCTAATCTGTGTGATAAGTTTATTGATTGCCTGAATAAATTTGACGAAGAGGAAATGAAGGTTGGAAGAAAATCTGTAAGGGAGCGGTTTGATGCACTTAGTGATTTTTTGTTTCGCTCTGATCGGCGTATAGATAAAGATGTTTCGTTGGAACGTAATCGGGTGATCGGCATGCTGCGAAAGATTTTGGCACGAACATGCATCAACTTATTGGAACCTGATATTGTAATTCTTGACGAATTCCAACGTTTCAAAAATCTGCTGTCCGATGAAGATGAAGCGGGACAATTGGCTCAGGAGCTTTTTAACTATGCCGATGAACACTACAAGGCTCGTATTCTTCTTTTATCTGCGACACCTTACAAGATGTATACACAATATAATGATCAGGATGATGACCATTATAAGGATTTTATCGATACGGTTGCATTTTTAGAAAAAAATAACACCACGGAGATTGAATCGCTTTTAAAGGAATTCAGGAGAGAATTGTTCCGTTGTCATGATGGTGACTTCAAGAAACTTGTCGACATTAAATCTCAACTGGAAAAAAGATTAAAGAAGATTATGAGCCGCAAAGAACGTATAGCCGGCTCAATTATACGTGATGACATGCTGGAAGATAAATCATATAAGCAGTATCCTCTTTTGACTGCAAATGACATTCACCATTATATGTCATTGCAGAAAATCGCTTGCTGCCTCAACCAAGGCGATATGGTCGAATATTGGAAATCAGCATCCTACCTTTTTAATTTTATGGATAGTTATAAGGTCAAAGAAGAACTGCGTGCTGCAATTATGGAAGGAAGGACGAAGGACATTGGTGAAGTCATAAAACGTGACCCAACTTTTTTACTTAACTGGGATAATGTCAGGCAATATAGTCATCTGGCTCCAGCCAATCCGCGGCTAAAAAGTCTTCTTGAGGATATAATAGAGAATGATGCATGGAAACTTCTTTGGCTGCCACCATCTCTCCCATATTATTATGTTAACAAGGGACCTTATTCAAAGTTTTCAGAAGCACAATTAACGAAGCGATTGATTTTTTCTTCATGGAATGTCGTGCCGAAGATGATTGCTACAATGGTAAGCTATGAGGCCGAACGCCAAATGTTTAGACTGCTTGAACCTAATCCGGAATATTCATCAGATTGGCGTAAAAAACAGGGAAACCTTTTGAAGTTTGCCGTAAGTGAAAGACTGTCCGGTATGCCAGTCCTAGGTATTCTCTATCCCTGTTTCACACTCTCTCTGCATTGCGACCCTTTGAAAATATATTCTGAAAACATCGGAAATACGCAGAAGATTCCTACTCTTGACGAAATGAAAAAGGCTATCTCATCACGGATTAAGAAATTATTAGACAACCTAGATGTTCGGGAAAATACTTCAACCTCAACGGATTTAAACTGGTATTGGGCTGCTCCTATTCTTCTTGATTTGCAGGAAAATAAAACAGCCACAAAGGAATGGTTCAATAAGCAGAATCAGGGGCAATTATGGAGCGGTGCAGTAAATGCCGATTCCGAAGATAAAGAGTCTAATTGGTCTGCTCATGTTGAACAAGCAAAAAAAATTCTTGACGGAAATCTTTCTCTGGGCCGCCGCCCGGATGACCTTGTTGATATATTAACATTAACTGCATTGGGAGGGCCTGCGGTATTAGCGTTAAGGACAATTTGCAGAATTGGCGAGGACGATACGCTTCACACGAATATAAATTATAGAAATGCTGCTGCCGATATAGCTTGGGGATTTAGAAATTTCTTTAATCGTCCGGAAGTAACTTGCTTATTGCGTGGGTTAAATCGAGGAGTTGTCTATTGGCAAAGGGTACTTGAGTATTCAACGGAGGGAGGGTTGCAGTCCGTTCTTGATGAATATTTTCATATTCTGCGAGAAGCTCTTCGTATAACAAATTTAAGATCTGAAAAGTCATTAAATGATTTAGTGACTTCTGTATTGGCATCATTGCAGTTGATTACTGCACGAATTGATATTGATACATTTAACCATTTATCGATAAAAAAGGAATCTATGCGAGGACACTTTACCTTGCGGTTTGGAATACAGGAAAGCGAAGATGGTGGAATGGAACCGACGCGTGAAGATCGTGTTAGGCAGGCATTTAATTCCCCGTTTTGGCCATTCGTGCTTGCCTCTACATCTGTAGGTCAAGAAGGTCTGGATTTTCATCAATATTGTCACGCAATTATACACTGGAATTTACCGAGCAATCCTGTAGATTTGGAACAGCGTGAAGGAAGAATTCATCGTTACAAAGGACATGCCGTTCGAAAAAATATAGCAGAGCAATATGCCCACGTTTTAAAAAATCTTTCTATACAAGATCCATGGGAGCAGATGTTTTCTGAAGCAGTAAAAGACCACGGTCCTGGAAGTCGTGGTTTATCACCTTTTTGGAATTTTCCTCAAGGTAGCGCCCGTGTGGAACGCTATGTTCCGGCACTTCGATTTAGCCGTGATCAAATAAAATTATTTGCGTTAAAAAAATCATTAGCAATTTATAGAATGGTGTTTGGTCAATCACGTCAGGAAGATCTTGTAAATTACCTTTTGCAACATTTGCCGGAAGAAGAGATTCAATACATTTCTGAGCAATTAAAAATGGACCTTTCTGCACCATACAGTGAGTTATGAAAAGGATAATTAATGCAATTATTTTTGGTTTTATAAGCGGAAAACAATAAGTCCCTTTTGGTGAATTCAGGGGACACAACACTTTATAATCTTAAGCGCCGTGCTCACATGTGCAGTATCTGGCCGGTTCGCTCAATCATTTGAGAAAACACACGTTCTGTCTCCAATGAGGTGAATTTATGGGCACAATCCTGTCAGAAAAAGACAAGAACAACGTATCCGCAAAAGCAAAGTCCGGCAGCTATCTCAGCAAATCTCTGTATATCCGGGGGCTGCAATGCCATAAATCCCTATATCTGGAAAAGTTTCACAGTGATGTAAAGGATGAAATTTCCGCCGAAGCGCAGGCGCGTTTCGACAACGGCCATATCGTAGGTGAAGCGGCGCAGGATCTGTTCCCCGGTGGCATTCTTGTCCCGTATCTTGAAACCGAAGACGGCGTCAAAGAACAGTTGCGCCTTACGGAAGAAGCCATGAGCAACGGCGTCGAGGTGATCTATGAAGCGTCATTTCAGCATGACGAAGTCTTCGTCAAAGTGGACATTCTGCGCAAAGGAAAGCGGGGATGGGAAATCTATGAGGTCAAGGCGGGGACAGAACTTCAGCCTGTCTATGTGGATGACGCCGCTCTACAATACTACGTTCTTACCGGTTCGGGGGTAAAGGTCGGCAAAGTCTTCATTACCCATGTGAACAATGAATATGTCAGGAAAGGCGCTCTGGACGTTCAAAAGCTCTTCATCAGCGAAGATATTACGCAACAGGTCAAAGAGAAACAGGATTACGTCGCCGGGCAATTGAAGAAACAACGGCAGATGCTTGCAAAGAAGCTTCTTCCAAAAATCGACATCGGACCTCACTGCTTGGAGCCTTATGAATGTGATTATCGGGACTATTGCTGGAAACAGATCCCGGAAGACTCTGTGTTTGATATCCGTGAAAGAGGCGTCGATCCGTTTGCGCTCTATTCGCGTGGAATTGTCAAGCAGAAGGACATTCCCCTGGATATGCTCAACAAAAGGCAGCTTCAGCAGGTCGTGGCGACTCTGAAGAAGCAAAACACGATTGACAGGAAAAAAATTGAGGATTTTCTTGAAACGATTTCATATCCCCTCTACTTCCTCGACTTCGAGACATTCATGAGCGCTGTTCCGCTTTATGACGGCATCAAGCCCTATCAGCATGTGCCGTTCCAGTACTCGTTGCACTACCAGAAGACAAAAGGAGGAGAGCTTTACCATACCGAGTTCCTGGCTGATCCCGGCACGGACCCGCGCAAGCCGCTTCTGGAAAAACTGCTGAAAGACATTCCGGAGAATGTCTGCATATTGGCTTACAACATGGCTTTTGAGAAGAGAGT
>Ga0209201_1002562_pt1 | contig 17624 bp, 14 predicted proteins | sample AD_UKC055_MetaG_FD_184411 | JGI IMG/M metagenome (GOLD analysis project Ga0209201, IMG submission 184411) | Active sludge microbial communities of municipal wastewater-treating anaerobic digesters from USA - AD_UKC055_MetaG (SPAdes) (version 2) | ecosystem: Engineered > Bioreactor > Anaerobic >...
GCAAAATACCTCGGTATTATCCAACATAGCACTTTCAGTATGAATCAGGTTGATAATATAACCTCGATTCGGTTTATAACGATCAATGAACCCGCGAAAAGACCGCTGTATTTCAATCTTCTTCATTGCGCTGTATTTTGCTTCAAACGGTGTTATCGTAGCCCCTCTACGCACTACAAAATCAACCTCTGCCTTGTCTTTCGTGCGCCAATAATTGATCGTTGTGTCCGCAAGGGAATAGCGTTCTTTCAGCAAAGCGCAAATCAAGTTTTGGAAGGCAAAACCCACATCATTGCCGGATAGAACACCGAAGCTGCCTGCGGCGAAATTTCTCAATCCGACATCGCAGAAATAATAGACGGGCGCTTTTGTAATCTCTTTCCTGACATTAGTAAACCATGGCAATACTTTCCAAATAATGTACGTTTTTTCTGCATACCACAGGTAATTCTTGACGGTGGCGACAGAAATGCCAAGAGTGGCTGCCAACTCCGAATAATTAACTATCTTCCCGGATTGGCTTGCCATCAATCTCACCAAATTGGTAAAGCTCTCGCTTTTTTCCACCTTCAATAGACTAACAATATCTTTTTCCAGGTAGCTGCGGTATATTTCGTTGATTATAGCTGTTTTTCCCTTGTGCGTATTTGCAATAACTACCCTCGGATAACCTCCATACATAATATATTCCCGTAACAGTTGATCTGTCCTGGCCGTTTCCACCTGGAAAAACTCACGGAGCCTGCCCGAGTAACGATACTCTGTTCTAAAATCAACGAATTCACCAAAAGATACAGTTGAAAGCTCGAACATCCTTTTCCTGCCGGCCAGGGATTCGCTGATTCTTTCCTTCAGTTCCATGCTTCCTGACCCGGAAACGACCAATTTCCAGGGAAGCCCCTGATCATAAAATCCCTTTAGAAACAGGCCGGCATTTTCCTTTCTCTGTATTTCGTCCATGAAAACTATGCCCGTTTGATTTCCCAGTTCCAGACGGATTTTCTGTAAAAGTGCTCCCTGTGAAGAGACATGGCGGTAATCGTCCTCAAAGTCCAGATTCAACCAAAGAGTTTTTACTCCCTTTTTGCGAACATCGGCTTCAAGTTTCTTGAGAATGGTGGTTTTGCCAGATTGACGCGCCCCGACAAGCATGGTGATCTCTGGGTGATCAAGATGCTGTTCCAAATCAGCCAACATACTTCTATGTATAAGCAGCTTTTTTCTATTCATAGTTTGATTTTAGCACGAGCAAACGCAAAGTCAAGTTCTTTTGCCCAACCAAAAACTTTTATGATTATTTCTGCCGATCATCCCCTTCCCCGGAAGTAATATGGAATAAAGGAGAGATACATGGAAAACGAAGAAACTGGTCAAATCAAAAACCCCGTGGAAACACCATCGCCCCAAGCATCATCCGCCCCTCCCCCCTTCCGCCCCGACAGCTTCTTCCTGGGCCTGTGCATCATCGTGTCGATACTGGCGGGATCGTTGAGCGGCTGGCTGTTTTCCAAGGCAAATGCCGTGGATGTCTATGTCGTCGATGTGAAAAGCATTGTCGATGACAAGCGCCGCGAGCTGGTGGAGATGTACAAGAAAAATCCGACTGATGAAACGATCGCGGTAGCCGACAAAGATCTGTCCGATTTCCTGATCCAACTGGAGAAAGGGATAGCGCGTCTGGGCAGCGGTACGGGCAAGATTGTACTGCTGAAGGATGTCTATCTGGCCGGCAACGCAGAAGACGCCACGGACTATCTGAGGCCAAAGAAAAAGAAGCTCCCGAAAGAAGAATCCGACAAGCCCACAGAGGATAAGGAATAAGGATGCCGCCCGCCGCCAATACGCTCAAGACCATTACCGCCTGCCTTGCTGCCCTGGTCGTATTTGCTGCGTCCGCAATCGACGCTGTGGCAGACTCGTCGAGGCATTGGTGGGAGAAACATGACGAGGGGTGGTTCTTTTACAATGAACGGATAGCTCCCGAGCAGCAGGAGGAACCCGCCGCCCCACCGCCGCCGGCCGCCAAGCCGGACACCAAGGAAGCGCCCCTGGCGACGGAGCTGATCAAAAAGGAAGGGGACCGTCTTCTCAGCGAGGCCATGGTGAACCCGACGGAGGAAAACGTGGTCCGGTACATGCGCTACCAGAAAGAGTCGCTGGACATGTCCACAAGGCTTGCCCATATATGGCAGCGCATGCTGATGAAGTATCCCGATCTTTACATGAATACCGGCACGACCCAGGTAGATCACAACATGAAGGAAGCTGTAGATCGCCTGGGCCGCAAGGCCGGCCTGTTCTTCATATACAGTTCCGGCTGCTCGGCGTGTCAGCACGCGGCGCGGGTGGTTGCCGACTTCAAAATTGCCCATCCCGGCTTTAACGTCGTGCCCATAACGATGGATTCGGCCCTGCCCGGCCTGGAAAATTCAAGGCCCGACAACGGGATAGCGGCAAGCCTCGGCGTTACGTCCGTGCCTGCATGGTATCTCGCTTACCCGGACGAAGACCGTTTCGAGCATATTGGAACGGGATCTATAACCCTATCGGATCTCGAAAGGAGATTGTACCATTATGACCTTACCCAAGATATGCGCCATTACTCTTCTTCTCGTTCTTCTGGTGACGCCGGCGACAGCGAACCTTAACGACTCGCTCAACGACATGTTCACACGTTGGGGCGGGCGGGTGAATGTCACCGATCCGGGGGCGTATAACGCGCAGACGCGGGGCTTCATTATCGGAGGATCTCTCTCGGCGCGGGTGCCGCGCACAACGCTGCAACCGTTCACATGGAAGGAGCCTTACATCAAGGCCGGCTGCGGCGGTATCGACATCTTCGGCGGGTCTTTTTCCTTCATCAACGCCGAGCAGTTTACTCAGTTCCTCCAGGCCATAGGACAAAACGCTTTGGGATACGCCTTTTCTCTGGGATTGGAAGCCGTCTGCCCGACCTGCAACGCCACAATCAAACAGCTTCGTCAGTATATGAACGATCTGAACAAGTATGGCATGGACTCCTGCATGGCTGCCAAGGCCCTGGTAAATACCGCCGGGGATGCGATGAACTTGTGGGACATGAAATCGTGCGAAGCGGACAAAGGAGCGATAGCCAATGGCGGTTACGATCACATTGCCGGTTATCTCACCTGTGCCGCCGGCAGTGAAAGCGAGGTGCGACAGCAGCTACGCAACAACGCCCTCTGGCGGGCGCAGGACCGCACCGCCGACAACCGCAAGGGCGCCCCCAAGGGATCCACTACTGATCAGGCACTCAAAAAATTTCAGTTAACCCCCGCTGAACGACAAGAGATCATGTCTCTCCTCGGCACCTGGTACACCCGTTCCGAGGAGGGGTCCGCCTGCGAGTACGCCCGCCCAACGCTGACCCTCGCGGAGCTTGTGGAGGGCGGGTCGGTAAAACTGCTCAAGTGTGGAACCGGCGGATTCGGAGACGGCGAAATTTGCCAAGATGTAACCACCGAAGATAGCAGTCTGGACGGGTATGCCAAGAAAGCAAGCGACACGATGAAGGCCATCTACGAAAAAATCAAGAAGGATCCGGAAGAGGCCCTCAGCGATGATGAAAAGCAATTCATCAACGCCGTTCCCATACCGGCTATCGGGGCCATGCTCCGATCTGTTTCCAAGGAGCCCCCTGATTTGGCAAATGCCCTCATCAACCTGTCATCCCAATTGGTTGGAGCTACGCTGGCATGGCATCACATAGAGAATTTCATTGAAATCTACGAGGGCGGCACCATGAACATCACCGCCTGTGGAATGAAGGCGGAGGATGTGCGTGAGCAGCTCAAGGGACTCAGGGCCTCCCGGCAGGAACTATACGGCAAATACATGAAAGGATTCCAGGTTCAGGTGGACGCGATCAAGTTCCAGGCAAGCATCAACACGGTCATAGCTACCAAAGCGAAAGCGTTGAAAAAGGCTCTCGACTTCAAGCCGGGGCAATAGCCGCCGCAATGCATAAAGGGGTATCATCTTGAAAGCAACTGCAATATCCAGAAAACACGCTCTCGCCTGCGTATCCGCGCTACTGACGTCGCTATTGCTGCCCGCTCCATCCTTCGCGGATACCGCCTACGAGATATATTCCTACGGTTCCGGAGACTTTCTGGCCGCCGTGTTCAACGGCATAGCCATGATCACAGGGGGCGGCGCTATACACTCCCTGGTCAAAATGTGCCTGATTCTCATGGTGCTCTATGCCCTGATGACCACCATATCAGGATTTATAGGATCAGGAGGCCAACAAAAAGGGGGTGGAGGAGACATCTATCGAGGCGAAGGGCCGGTGACTATCATTTCCATGGCCATCACCGCCGCCGTAGTTATCGGGCTGTTTCTCACCCCAAAGTCAAATGTGGCGATAATTGACCGGATAGATCCGCAACAGTCCCAGGTTGTAAGCAACGTGCCGTTCCCGTCCGCCATCATCGCCCACATGATGTCCAGTATCGGAGACACCATCGGCAAAGAATTTGAACAGGTATTCAGCCTGCCCGATTCTATGCAGTTCCGCAATGGAGGGGTCGCCCTCGGCGCGAAATACACCGATGCGCTCATGAATATATATCCGCCAAACAGCAGCACAGAAAACATGCCGGCGGCGGCATCGTTGATTTCCAAAACAATATCAGAGTATTGCATCCGTTGCGTATTCCCTAACTATTCCAATCTGGACGGCGTTAACGGAAGCAAAACGGCAGCCCTTGACGAGCTAACCACAACCGACGACCTCATGGCTCACCTGCAAAGACCTTTATACAGGTCCCCGAATGTAACGATTATCGCTCCCAATGAGGACGGTTATGCGTCGTGTGCCGACGCCATCGTGCTGGCGGACAATCTTTGGAATACGCACATGCCTGCCTGGAAGAAGGATCTGGAAACAAAGTTATCCGGAAATAGCGGCATATCGGGCATTGCAGCCGTGGGCAATCCCATAAACCTCGGTAGCGGGGCCTTGACCAACGAAGTCTTGTCAAGATACTTCCCCAACAGCAGCACCGATTACGATGAACTCCTCAAAACCCTGGCGCTGATCAATCTGATCCGCGAATCATATACAGCGTATCATGAGTATATGAGCGGGTCATCCAGTGCCGCAGACGACATATCCCGTAAAGCCACGACCTCTGGATGGCTGACGGCGGCCAAGTTCTTCAATAGCCTTGTCCACACCACACGGGCCATCGCGGAAGGGCTGATCTACGGCATGTCGGTATTGCTGCCTCTGTTTATCATCTTCGGCGGCCTGTCCGCCCTGCTCTTTTATGGGAAGCTGGCCTTGTGGCTGCAAATGTGGGTGCCGATCTACATCCTGATCAACCTGTACGCCGACATAGAGGTCCAGAGGGTTATCGGCAACATTCTGCTCACCGACGCCTACAAGGGACCATCCTTCAAATCCGTCGATCAGATAGCGCGACAGCTTGAAATGACCCTGGGATACGTCGGCATGCTCTCACCCACCGTTCCGGGACTTGCCTGGGGGCTGGTGTCCGGTGGAGCATACGCGGCGACACAGGCAGTCCGTACCTTCGGCGGACAACAAACCGTGGCAACCGCCCAAAGCACAGGCACGCAGGTCATGGGCATGGGCAATATATCCATGGGCAACCACGGCATCAATAACGATACCATTGCCGGAAGCTCTATTCTGTCAAGCCAAATGGGGCACCAGGCAAGTGTCGTCAAGGGCGAGGAAACGGTGAAGATGCTGACCCAACAAATGAACAGATTCGGTGGCGCAAGCGCCTATACGGACCTGGCAGGCACGGCGGGCGCGACCATGGACCTACAGAGACTTGGCGGTGCGTCCGGGGGCATGATGGCGGCGGGAGGCGATTGGCAAAAGCTCCTTAATGCAGCCATGGCCGGAGGAGCAGATCAAGTAGGTGCGAACATAGGTAGGCTGGCTGCAACGAAAGGGAGCGTGACCGAAGTGGCGGCCGCCTCCGGCGCGAACGCTGCCTTCACAACGGGTGCCGGGGGGGGGAAACTGGAGGCGGCAGGCGGTAGCGCGGAAAATGTGGGGAAAGCAGGCTTTACAGAGGGAGGCGCCCAGGTATCATCGCTGACAGGGAAAAGAGATGGTGCGGGTGGCGACGCAAACCTCCGGGCTGCCGCATACGCAGAATCGTATGGAGCAATGCACGGAACAATCGAAGCGGCCAAGAAGAGAGCGGAATTGACCGGCAGAGGCGATTGGAGGGCCGCCATGGCGGACCACAAGATGGTCCAAGCATTCACGGAATACGCAAAATCCCTCGGCTTCGAGGGGTATCTAAGGGAAGTGGGCATGGGAAATGCGTCGCAAGCCATGACCCTGGGGGAACTCCAAACCCATTTCGACCGCATAGGCACATTGGCCATGGGCAAACTGGCCGGGCACGACATGGGCACGAAAGAAGGCCGGGAAGGATTCTACACTCAATTACGCACTGCCCAAGGCGTGGATGTAGCCGTCACCGACAAAAACGTTCACGCGCTCAATAAACGGATTGAGGCCCAGGGCGGAAAGACCAGGCTGAAGGTAGGCGACGTGGCCAGAATTCAGGGAACGGAGGACAAGATAACCAGCATAGGCGCGAAAACGGGAGTTGATCGGGTACGTACTGATCACGAACAAACCACCTTGGGAAATAAAACGGATATAAACAACGGTGCGGTAAATATAACAAGCGGAACCCTCAATACCAATAGGCATAATACGGAAATTCATACAGACGGGAAGTTTACCACAAATTACGGGGACTATACGCGAAACTTGAGCGGTACAGAAACCAGAGATTTCCAAATCAACCAAAAACTCAGACCGGAAGGCACATACAACTTAGACGAAAAGGGAAATCTTGTTAACTCCGATACCAACTATACTCAAACGGAAAGGACAACTGACCCCGTTCACGGTGCTGTGACAAAAATTAAAGATCAGCAAGGCAATGTTGTTAGGACAGAAGGCAGGGCAGGTTCCCATCTACACGAGGATGTGGACAAGGTAAGTAAGGACGGTGGCGTTGATTACAGAGGCATGGGGAGCGCGGGTGCGAGGGAGGCAGTTGAGTGGGCAGCTCAAAATGTTTTTGGTCAAAATAAGGAACAAGCCAAAAATTGGGGCCAGGACGTAGCGGGTGTCGGAGGATATGCCGTAGATAGCATCTCAAAACTTGCCGGTCAATGGCTGACTGTCCGACCCGCCTTAATTCCGAAAGGCGGTGCTACTGGTGCTGGTGCTGCTGGCGGTGGAGGCATAACAAAGGAAAAAGGTGAAGAGGCTATGCGGCATATGCAACGTATTGCGGAAGAATAATGACCAACACCAAAAAGAATAGATAATGTCAAATTGGATATTGCCGTACAAACTGATTGCGTCTGATTATGGTTTATTCGTTATCTTCGATCAGGGCATACAAGCAGAAGAAGATCGTGTACCTGAGTATCATCTTGCCAAGAAAGACAACCTGTTTCTTTTGCAAATCGGCAAATGGCATCTTATCCTTCTCGATATGCTTGTCTTGGAATGCGTCATAAAGACGAGAAAGATACTTTTTGCCGTTAGCAGCAAAGAAGAAATCAACGGAAACATAATAGGCGTTTTGGAATTAGACGAAATGTCGATTGGAAAAATCGTAGCTCATCTTGAAGCGGCCACCTTTGCCGAACGAAAACATACTTGATTCCAAAAAAACAAAGGCCGCTTTCTCGAAAGAAGCGGCCTCTTATCGCCTGTTATTGTTGAACCACCATAACCATGCGTAGTTGTAATTCCCACCGCCTGGAGACAAGAACACCCAGATAAATCCGAAAAGCATAACTGTCAATCCCAAAAGGGCGATTAATCCTTTAAGGAAATCACCAAAATTATTGATGACATAATTCAGCCAAGTAGCCCAAGAATGCCCTGAATCCAAGGCCATCATAATACTCAGCCCCACCACCAGTCCAACCGAAATCACCAGGGACGTAATCCACCTGGCCCTCCAGCTCATATCGGAGATTTGGAACTCACAGGCGTACCTGATCCTGTCACCTATCGTCGGGCGATCCCAGAACTTCTTTCCAAGCAAAGCATGGCATTTCGGGCAGGTAAGGTGAACTCGCCCATCGCTAAACTGGCACGAAAATTCTTGAACCACATGAAAGTTCGGTTTGATGTCTGCCAGAAAGTATTTGCACTCCGGGCAGGAGATGTAATCCCTGCCATCGTCAAACTGCTGCTTCAGAGCATCGACCGGCGTCCATCTCTGTTTTCCGCGTACTGCCATAATTTCACCTCCTTTCTTTTCTTTTTCTTCTTTCTTGTCTGTCTTCTCTTGCTGCTGCACGTTGTGCATACAGCATATTTGACCGGCACGGTACACGCTAATTGCATATCGTGCTTGTACCGCACACCTCATTTTGTATTACTTTGAGGCATGAAAAAGGGTTTGTCAAGCATTATTTTACACAAAATAGCATATATTGTGGTTGGCGGAGCGGGACCACAAGATGTGGTGGTGGCGGTGGCGGTGGCAATGCCCGGAAAAGACGGTAAATAGCCGCAGTATTTGCTTGTAACTATTTCATGGTTTTCTCTTTGCCTTATCGTTCTGCTTCTGATATTCTTCTATCCATGAACAAGAGGCAAAGGAAGACCCTTGCGGATATATACGAAAAGCCGACACGTTGCGATGTGTCATGGCGTGCTGTTGAATCTCTTTTCAGGGCAATCGGCGCCGATATATTTGAAGGCAAGGGATCGCGTGTGTCTGTGGTTCTCGATAAGCGAGTCCTGGACATCCACAAACCGCACCCGAGTAGTCAGATAAACAAGTACGCAATCGAAAAAATAAGAGACTTCTTGGCAATGATAGGGGTAAAACCATGAGTAAAAACTATTTAAAATACAGGAAGTATGTTGGAACCGTCCAGTTTGACGCCGATGATCGAATCTTTCATGGGCATGTCCTGGGCATCAATGACTCCATCAGCTTTGAAGGTTCGTCAGTGGAAGAACTTGAACAGGATTTCAAGGCGGCCATCGAAAACTATCTTGAAACCTGCCGGAAAATTGGGAAAGAGCCGGAAAAACCTTTCAAGGGAGCCTTCAACCTTCGCCTTGATCCGTCTCTTCATGAAATGCTTGTTGCCGGCGCACTTCAAGAAGGTAAGACATTGAACGCCTTCGTCAAGGATGTGCTGAAGAAAGCTGTTTCCGAAATGCACCTGTCCTAATCTTGATGCCTAATGCTTGGGAGAGGTTATATGCCGTCAAAGATCATAAAATTAGGTGACGAAGGGCTAAAACGTCTTAATCTGCCTCCTGCCAGTGCCTTATTGTCTATTGATTCCCAAGTGGCCTGCAATTATGCCATCCTCGGTCAGTGTCTGGATACGATCATTCGGGGCAAAGAGCCCAACGAATTTCATAAAAACAAGCTCCCCTATGCCATCAAAGGTGTGCAATCGTTGTCTGATACCCCGCCCCCACCAAGTCTAACGGATATTGCTTCCGCAGAAGCATGGATTGCGTGGCTAAAAGCATCACCTCAACTTCAGAAAATTGAACTGAAGCGTGCAAATGAAAAAAAGGGGATGGATGCCCCGGTCATTTTGCGATTCCTTGCGGAATTAGCCAAACTTCAGGACATGGACGCCATTATAAACGCGAAAGATGCGCTTTCGGTTAGCCTGGCAGAGTTACGGAGCGGGCCTATTAAAACTCCGCTTGATTGCAAGGAGGCTGTTCTGGCCTTTATGATCCCAAAGAACAAGAATAAGCCGAATTCGTATTCAAGGGTGCTGCTGACGGTTACCTTAACGCCCGATGCAGGAGATGCCTTCAATGGCTACCTTGGCCCGAATGAATCATCGCAGTTAATGGTGTCAAAATCGGAATTCTTTAATTTAGACAATGAACCGTTAGGCGACTTTAGTGAAGAATCCATTGCCGAAGTCATTGGCCGCCCATGGCCTTCCGAGGCCTTGGCTGGTTGGAAGGGGTTTTTGAAAGAACTCGATGTGCGTTGTACCGAGATGTTTGGGGGACCGCTGCATGAGTTTGCGCAGAAAGTTTTTGGTAACTATGAGCCCAACCTAAGTGCGCAGATCGTTGATAAAGAAAAGATCCAGGCAACACAATGGCGAGCCATATATGAAGAAATACTTATGGGGGATCTAAAGTCGATTGCCGTTAATACGATTGTGCAAGGTGTTGTTAATCCGGTTAACATACGCCTTGCGACAGCGCCCCGTAACGAATTTATGGGAAATATGGACATTTGCCAAGATAACGGTAACGATAGAGAGGTTTCATTCCCACTGGATCCATCGCAACGGCTGGCTGCCATGCATGCGGCTACGCTTGAACAGAAGGAGGGTCAGTGCATTCTTCCGATCAATGGACCGCCTGGAACAGGTAAGACGTCTTTTCTTCGGGCCGTTCTTGCATCTCGTTGGGTGAAGGCGGCCTTGGACCAACTGCCTTCCCCTCCGATTACATATGGTACTGGCGCAACGAATAAGGCAATAGTCAACATCATAGAAGCGTTTAGTAAAGTGCCTGGATGCGATTCAGGGGACATTACTGGCCGCTGGTTGGACGGATTGCCTAGCTACGGGTGGCTTTACCCTAGCAAGCAGGCTGCGGAAGACTACCCGGAGTTTATGCAGTTGTCTTGGGATGATAAGACCAAAAATCCGTTTTCACCGCAAGCTGCTGCAAGTGAGTTTAGCGAGATCCCTATCAATAGGCATGTAGAGGCTTATCTCAATCGTGCCTGCAATTTTCTCAAGATTCAACGAACTGCAAATCTGAAAGTTGCTACGATTGTCGCAGAACTTCACCGCCACATAGCCGAGCGTGTCAATTTGATGCAGTCCGAACAGGCCAAGTTTGAAAAGTGCCTGGAAAACCTTGTAGAAAACTGGCGTGGGGGGTGTCGTCTGGCCGGAGCGATTCGTTCGGGAAAAGCACAAATAGATAAGCTAACTACGGAGATCCGGAAGATCGAAATTGAACGTGATCTATTATTTAAAGTAATTGAAATAGGGAATATTTATCTCAAAGAAGTTGAAGATCTTCTTGTTGGATGGCGCTCATGGCTACCGCAATGGGCGCGTCGTTTCTTTTTCAAGAAACGCCTGGCAGATTTTGTCGTTTTGGAAAACGAGGCACGAAACGCCTTCGCTAATGCGGGTGTGCCGGGTGTGCATTGGTCGGACACCATACCGTTGTTGAAAAACAACTTGGCATATCTTGTTCGGCAAAACAACCTGGTGCTTTGCGAACATGCCCGGCTTTCAGAAAAATTGGCAAATGCCCAAGAGACATACAATAGACATCTTGAACTTAGGGCACGTCGAAGGAAGTCTTGGCAGGAAATTGACGCCATGACGTGGAAGCCGAATCGTCTTTTGCCAAAAGAACTCCCTATCCATCGCTATGTCAGGAACTTTTGCGGGACAAACGAAGCACGTCGGATACATGCACGGGATATGTTGTGGGCACGGTTCGATTCGTTGCAGGATCTTGAACATCGTGTTTATCTTTTCCACCTGGCAGCACGCTACTGGGAAGGGCGTTGGTTGCAAATGCAGATCGAGAACATACCTATAAAAAATGACGTGGATCGCATACGGCAGTTGATGATGCTTGGTGTTATTGTTGTGGCAACCACACATAAGCTATGCGACTTGGGACGCAAATGCCCGGCCGATTTGCTGATTATGGATGAAGCGGGGCAGTGCACTTCTGAGGTCGCCGTAGCTGTCCTGGCATTTGCCAAAAGTGCAGTGTTTGTGGGTGACACCAAACAGTTGCAACCCGTTTCCGTTTTTAATATGGCACGGGTCGAACATTTTGCGCGTTCAATAGGCATTGATCCGGTCGATGTTCCGTCAGAGTTTTATCCATGCAAGGGTTCGGGCATGCATGTTGCGCAACGTGCGTCTATCGTTAATGATTGCGAGGAAGCGCCAGGCATCACGTTGCTTTATCATTATCGCTGTCATCCTACTGTAATTGGGTACAGCAACGCAATGATGTATAGCAACAGAATGTCTATTGTTCGTCTTCCAGAAGATTCTCCGGCGGGGCTGCCGCCGATGAGTTGGGTTGCGGTCGAAAGCGTTCCTGCACGCGAAGGTTCATCATGGATCAATAGAGGAGAATTAGAAGAAATTGTACGTTGGATAAAAGCTGTTCACATTCGCCTAACAAAGTCCTATGGCAAACCGTTGGATCAAGTGTTGGCAGTAATTACGCCGTTGGCCGCACAAGCACGCTTAGCCAAAAACTTCCTAAAAGACAGGCTCGGGCCACTAATCGGGGAAGACGTCATTGATCGTATGACAATCGGCACTATTCACCGGCTACAGGGAGCAGAACGGCCTGTGGTCGCGTTTAGCCTGGTGCAGCAAGACGGTAGCAATACTTCGCTGTTTGCTGATCGCGACGGCGGGTATTTGATGAATGTGGCAGTGTCTCGCGCTAAAGATTGTTTCATTGCGTTCGCTTCGCGAAAAACTTTACGGCCGGCGCCGACCGACGAGGCCCGGAAGCGATACATAGGAAATAGTCCGGTAGCGAAATTAGGCGCATATTTGCGACAACACGGCACGCGGCTTTATCCTCGCGTGTTGGTTGTGGTAGAGGCAATAAATAAAGTTTGTTCCATAAAACGCGCACTGGGATTCAACGTAGATGTGATCGCCACCGGTGGGTCATTTCGCAAGTCCAGTATGGCTGCAAATGGTTACCTGGAATGGTCGCCAGTACCACCAACATTTTCCGAGGCGCTAAACAATCACAAAGGTCTTTTAGACGAAGTGATTATTGCTACCGATGATGATATGACGGGAGAACTGATTGGCATGCATGTTGCGGAAGTTTCCGCAGATATTTTTGGTGAAGGATTGAAAGTGCGCCGTATGCGGTTCCATTCAGTGACGCCGGATGAACTTCAACTGTCGTTTCGAGAAGCAGGCGCTAAATTTGACGCTAATCTTCTTGCAGCAGCATTATTGCGTGAATATGCTCATCATGTGGATCAGCGCCGATTTAAACGAATTTTGCCCTATGAACCTTATGTTAGTGCTGCCAAACGAGACATTGTTGCTCTATCATCAGACTTGGGGAAGGAGCATCAGTGGGAAGTGCGAGCGTTGTTGTCTAATGGCCAAGGCAAGACGTATGAAGCATTCGTGCCGGAAGGCGACTCTACCTTGGCCGGTCCTCGGCGATTCGAGCGCGAAGAAGACGCAAGGGCGTCGGCTGCAAGCCTAGTCGGCTGCAAACTTGAGAAAATATTCGAATCTCGTGCAGTGCAGGTGCCAGGGCTGTATCCATCAAGCACTACGATGCGTATTCTGGCAATTGCCGCCGACGAGTTGAACATAAAGCCGGCGGAGGCACAGGATCACCTGAACGCAATGTATCAGGAGGGCGGTCATGAATGATCCTGACCTGTTTGTCCTGGCGCAAGAATGTGCTTCTTTGTCCCGGCAAATCAGCGAGTTGATGTTGGGTCCCATATCCGATGAAGCCAAAAGGTTTATCGCACAAGGTTTTGTCATACCTGCTCCTGAAGCTCTTGCGCATGCAGCCAATGTTTTTGGTGAAGTCGCCAAAATGCCGGGAAGCCATCGCGCTTGGAGCGACGATAGCAACGAAGAACGTCTGGACCTGATTTGCGCTTTCGCTTCGGCCTTGCAGGGGCTAAAGCGGGAATTCGATCTGGACTGGTCCGAACAATGGCGATTATTTGAAGAAGGTAAAGCGTCCGATACACTTCATAATGCACGGCTGATATTGGGAAGTTGGAATGCAGGAAAGCGCATGCAGTTATTGGAACACATGGCTGCCAATGTGGTTCGGCATCGCGCACGGGAAGGATGGGAACGGTGAGCGGAATCACCTACTCCAGAACATCAGGATCTGAAGTATTGCCGGGAACAATAGCTTATATACAAGCGCGAGGAGACGTGCCTGATGCCGAAAAATTGGATCCCGCCTTCCGGTACGATTACGATAACGCCACCTCTGAACAGCGGGCGGAGTTTAATCGGCTTATAAAGAATTCTTTAACCCGTCCGCCTTCATGGTTACGCTTTGCGTTGGCCAGTTCGGCCGCTCATGTCTATCCCTACCCAGGTGAAGCGCCAGAGTTATCGGGGTATCCCGCCAACGGAACGCTTAATTTCAATCTCAGGCAGGCAGCCTTGAAGCTTGGCATCCCTCTCGACAATCTGATGGAAGAACTTCTCAACTTCTCTGGTTTGGTTCAGCTAGTTACCCTTCCGGTAGGAACACCTATGTATCGGACCGTTGGTCTGACAGTGGAAGGCGTTATTCATGGCAGTGTGATAAATAAGTTATTAGGAAATTATTGGGAACCTATGTGTCCTAGCGATTATGCCGATGAATCTTCTTGGCGTGCTGCGACAGCGGTACTTGCGGAGTGGAATGGAGACCTTGGATACGTGCAAGTCGAACTGTCTCGGCCAGTAACGGTATTATTTGGAATGGCAAGTATGCAAAAGATTGGTCGTAACGGTAATGCCGTGCTACCTGGTGGGGGGATGCAATACTACGTGCCTTGTCTAAAAGACACAGACCTGGTTAAGTCTCTAACAGGGCGACCGCTTACGGAAATCATCAAAAAAACGGAGTTTGGCAAAAGGAGGCATCCATGAACGCACACCCCATGCTACAACCAACAGATTGGTCTCGTTCACCTGAATCTATCGCGGAAGCGATTCCGGAGAAACGACGACGTTTGTATAAAGTGATATGGGACTGTGCTTTGGCTTGTACTCTCGTTCCTCCTATCTTGCGGCATACACGTTTTATCTATGGTGATTCTGAGATGCTGCTGGCGATTGCTTGTGTTGAGGCAGATAGCGAGCGAATCGGCTATTGGCGTTTTCGCCAAGATTATCCTAAATGGGGATTCCCCGTCATGACGACATGCCTTCCATCTGAAAACGGCCTGCGGGTAGAGAGCGTATGGGCGGAGCAGCCCATCACAACCCTTGGCTATCTTTTGGGTGCGATGGAAGAAAAAGGCATTGGTACAGCGGCATCAGTAGCCAAACTGATCGAGGATTTAGTATCGAAAAACAAAGGGGAACCGCTTTTAACACTGGATGAACAGACTGAGGGATCAGCCTGTTCGGTAGTGTTAACTCGTAATGGGAAAAAGCAACTTGAAAAATGGCAAAAAAATGGCTTGACCGGACAGTACGCTGAAATGAGAATGACCGTCGATATGGTGGCCAATGGCAAGATGGGATACAGGGATGCGTTGGAAAAGTTGGCCAAAGATGATCCGAATTTGCTTCAGGAAGCCAGCGACTATCTCGACACAACATGTGGACGGTGGGCCGGTTTAGGCCGAGGCGAGGGTTTAGCTTCACTAAAGCATGCCGAGGCTCCACATCACGCAGGATAGTCAAGGAAACAACAGCAAATCAAGTGTATTCTTCATCAAGCGAAAATACCGGCAATTGGTTAAAATCCTGGAAGAAAACGGTTGGATTCTGGACAGAATTTCCGGTAGCCATCATATCTTAATAAAAAAGGACTGCCGTTCCATACCTATCCCGGTACACGGGAAAACAGATTTGCCAAAAAGTTTGGTTCAGACCATTTTGAGGCAGGCAGGAATAAAGGAGAAATAAATATATGTTGAGGTATCCCGCAAGAATCAAAAAGACGGAAGGAGCCTATATCGTCAACTTTATTGATTTTGAAAACATCAACACCTGGGGAGATACGCTTGACCAAGCATTGATAAACGCGGAGGATGCACTCAATGGTTGCCTGGAATCCGATTTTGAGCGAGGCTTTCAGATTCCTGATCCATCTGACATTAAGGGGCGGAACATTCATTACATACCTCTCAAACCAAACATTGCCATTTCTCTGATTCTACGCAAGCTGAGAGGCAGGCGTACTCAACAGGAAATTGCCAGCAAGCTGAAAATATCGTTTCAAGTGTATCAGAGATTAGAAAATCCCCGGAAGGCAAATCCAACACTCAAGACACTGGAAAAGGTTGCCTCGACCTACGGCAAGCATATTTCTTTGGATTTTGTATAATGTAGCGTATCGTTTTGATTGTATCACGCCTTGTGTCCATGCAGTATGCCAAGGCTTTCCCGGAGGTAAAAAGTGTCCGAAAATTATCTGTACTATGGTGATAACCTTGATATTCTGAGAAGGTATATCAAGGATGAAACGATTGATCTTGTGTATCTTGATCCGCCGTTCAACAGCAACGCCAATTATAACGTGCTTTTTGCTGAAAAGAATGGATCCCAAGCCGCTGCCCAGATAAAAGCCTTTGAGGATACTTGGAAGTGGGACTCGAATGCTGCCCAGGCTTATCATGAAGTTGTCGAGAGTGGCGGGAAGGTATCTCAAGTGATGCAAGCCTTTCGCACCTTCTTGGGCGAAAACGACATGCTGGCGTATCTCTCGATGATGGCTCCCCGGCTCGTTGAGCTTCATCGCGTTATGAAACGGACGGCAAGCATTTATCTTCACTGCGACCCCACGGCAAGCCATTATCTCAAGCTGCTACTTGATGCCATATTCCTACCTGTTAATTTCAGGAACGAAATCACATGGAAAAGGACAAGCGCACACAACGACCCTAAAAAGTACGGCTCAAATGTAGATATTATTCTTTATTGTTCAAAATCGGACAAGCCAACCTGGAACCAGCTCTACATTCCCCATTCTCAAGAATACATAACAAGATTTAGAAACACCGATCCTGATGGCAGAAAGTGGCAAGACGACAACCTAACGGCCATAGGTTTGTCAGGTGGCGGCTATGAATATGATTACAAAGGTTCGAAATCGTTGTGGCGTTGCCCGATAGAAACAATGAAAAAATTAGACGAGCTTGGAAAGCTGCATTTTACCAAAAACGGTGGCATACGGTTAAAAAGGTATTTAGAAGATACAAAAGGCGTACCCCTGCAATGCCTTTGGGACGACATACCTCCAATCAATTCTCAAGCCCAGGAAAGATTAGGCTATCCGACTCAAAAACCGGAGGCATTGCTTGAAAGAATCGTGGCGGCTTCAAGCAACGAAGGGGAATTCGTTCTTGATCCGTTTTGCGGGTGTGGAACGACGATTGCTGCTGCTCAAAATCTCAAAAGAAATTGGATCGGGATCGACATAACATATTTGGCAACAAATTTGATCAAACACCGTCTGTTCAACTCTTTTGGTAAAGAGGTAACATACAAAGTTATTGGTGAGCCGGTATCATTGTCGGACGCCAAAGAACTCGCCAAACAAGACAAGTTTGAGTTTCAAAATTGGGCGCTTGGATTTGTTGGCGCCCGGATAAGCCACGTCAAAAAGGGAGCGGACAAGGGAATTGACGGCAGACTGTATTTTCACGATGATCCCAAAGGACCGACAAAACAAATCATCTTTTCTGTAAAAGGCGGGGACACAGTGCACGTAAAGGAATTACATCCGTCCCGGCGGGAAAGCCTCGCCTTTGAGGCGGGGATGAAAGGCGGCCTTTTTGATAGAATATAGTTGACATATATTTCCCCATATGATAAGAAATAACAAATGAATAGATCATCGAATA
>Ga0209201_1002565_pt1 | contig 17618 bp, 11 predicted proteins | sample AD_UKC055_MetaG_FD_184411 | JGI IMG/M metagenome (GOLD analysis project Ga0209201, IMG submission 184411) | Active sludge microbial communities of municipal wastewater-treating anaerobic digesters from USA - AD_UKC055_MetaG (SPAdes) (version 2) | ecosystem: Engineered > Bioreactor > Anaerobic >...
TGGCCAGGGAAGCCATCCTCCGGATTTATTGGGATGATGCGGAGGAGCCGAGCGTGAACTGCCCTCTCGTGGACTTCTTTTGCGACCCGGCCGGGCAGTTCGAGTCGGTCGAAACGGTGGTTCTCAACAAACGCCGGGGCTTCAACTGCTATTTTCCCATGCCGTACCGAAAGTCGGCGCGGGTCGAGGTAGCGTATGATGGAGAGCTTCCACCGGGGCAAGAACTACAGTCCAAGATGCCGTGCTACTCATACGTGATGTACCGGACACTTGAGAGTCTGCCGCTCTCGACCGGGTATTTCCACGCCAACTGGCATCAGGAATCCCTGCCGCTCGGGCGGGCGGAGTATATCGCGCTCGACACGCAGGGCAAAGGGAAGTTCATCGGCTGGAGCGTCACCATTCGCAAACCCGGCGCTCCCGCCTATATGGTCGATATGAACGAGATGTTCTACGTGGACGGCGAGGGGACGCCCTCCGTCGAGTTTCAAGGCATCGAGGATGCCTTCGGCTTCAGCTGGGGGTTCCCCGAGACCGAAAGCGAATTCCTCGTCAGCGGGTACCGCAAGTACTTCCAGGGCGCGGCAGCTTACAAGTTCTTCTTGAATGACGCGATCCCTTTCGAGCAGTCGTTGCGCGTAACCATCGACTTCGCGAAGAACGAAAACGAAACGGTGAAGGCCATGGTCGGCGATGAGGGGTACTATCACGAGCTGTCGAGCGTCTGTTATTGGTACCAGGCGCCGGCGTCCCCGGTCTCAGCTCTGCCTTCTCTCGAAGACCGGCAGCCCGCGCCCGACGACAATCCCGCGTGGCCGCACGAGGAGGTCTTGCCAAGTGCGGAAGAATTGCGCAGCCAGGGGACGAAGTTCTACATGCTCTGCGGCAGGCCCGAGAAAGAGGTCATCCATGCCGAAGAGGGATACGCCCTTGGAAAAGTCGACGGATATTCGTATGCGGGGTGGCCGGGACGTGTCTATCACACACGGGCAAGCCAACGTGTGCTCGCAATCGAACTCGAGGTCCCGCCCTCCAGCCAGGGCATATTGCGGCTCTACATCGCCGATCCCGACCACTTCATGGGAGGCAGAAAACAGGAAATCCGTGTAGGCGGCAAGAGCGTCGGGGTATTCGATGATTTCCAGGAAGGAAAATGGATTGAGACGCCCGTTGACGCCACAATGACTCAGGGAGGAACCATTCGCATCGAGGCCGAAAACCTGCGTACGCAAGGCAACGCGGTCATCTCCATCGTCGAATGGCGTGAACAATAGCCCGCACAACCGAGAAAAGCGTCGATCACGGTCACGAGTTCAGTCAGCCGGGCGCTCGACTTTCAGCGTGACTATTTCGAACGGAAGAATGGTGATGGGGCGAGCGGCTTCCTCGATTGCCGCCCCGTCGAGATCGGCTATCCATGCCTGGAGCGGCGCGCCATTAGACGTGTTCAACGTAACCTGTTCAGGCCGCCCTGATGCGCCGAACAGGCGCAATAGCCACGCGCTCTCGTTCGGTATCGGTTTGAGTGCGGTGACGACAATGCCCGGCGGAAGCGCGCCTATCGGAGACGCGAGAAGCGGGGCATCCTCTTCGACCGGAACGGCGAGCAACGGTTGGCTTCTCTCGATACCGAACCGCGCGGCTGTCCCGGCGTCGAAACGTCGATGCGGTTGCACGGAATAGCGGAACAGGATCGCTCCTTCTTGATCATGCCGGTAGTTCGTGGTCCAGTAGTTGTTCATCACATACGAATAGAATGTTGTGGTCTGCTCGATGGAGTCGCGCCACACGCCCTGCGCGAAGGGATCGGCGGGTTGGGGACTCATCATTCCCACTTCAATGACGGGGGCGTCCATGCTGGCCCACGTGATCCCGTAGTCCTGGTTCGAAATGTCCACCCAGCGCTGGACACTTAACCAGTTCTTGCACGACCCGGGAAGCTGGTCGATTTCGGGGCGCACAACCGACCACGGCATATCGATATGCATCACGCCATCCGGGACACCAAACGCAAAACCAAAGTGAAATCCTTCCTTCTGAGGCTCGGGCTTCAGCAGGTTCTCGAGCGGAATAGCCTTCTTGTCGGCCAGATTGAAGATATCGACGCGGTTCAGCCCGTCGATCACGCGCACCTCGCGAAGGAGACGGTTACATCCCGGCGCATCCGACTCGGCGGCGATGGATGCTACGAGCGGCCCGCGATCCTTGATGGTGACTGTCACCGGCCCATTCGAGACGGCATTTTCCGGATTGAACCCCGCGATATAGTGGTAACTGTTGATGCCGGCGCTTTCGCTCTCGGCGAGATCGACGTCCAGGACGTTCCACCGCAATTGGCGAATGGCGCCGGTCGTTTCGTCCAGCGCCACCTGAACAAGGCCGTTGGTCAATGTGGCGCCCTCGGCCCAGGCCGCTCCTGAAGCGCGTGCCGTTCCCGGCTCGAAGATCAAACGCAGTGTGCCAAAGGGGGGCACGTTCTGTACTATAACGGCCAATTCACCGGCGGCCAGACGTTGCGCGGGAAGCTCGTTGCCATCGATATCGTGAACAGAGTCTCCCCGAACGGGAAAATCCTTGGGCAGTATGAGCAGGTCCGAGCGCGGCCATGAACACGTATTCACGACATCCACAGCGGCGATGGGCGCGGATAAAGCCCGCCGTTCCGCCAGTGCCTTTTCCAGAAGCGCGTGCGATTGGGTCTCGGCATCCAGTGCGAACGCCTGTTTGATGCGCCACTGGGCATCGTATTCTTCCGTGCCGGGAGAGAAGGAACTGCTCGAGCCGATATAGCTGCGTGCGCCCCAGGTGTGCTCATCGTACAGAATAACGTTTCGCCACGCGTCCCGGAATTCTTCTTTCGGGAACGGGCCTGCGTTGAAAAGGGCCCAAAGCGTTTCGGCCTGGACGAGGCGTTCCGCGGCAGCTCTGTTGATGGCTGTTTCGCGTGCCGACGAACACGCTCCGTCCTCCCAATAAGGAGAGAAGTCCCCTCTGGCCGAGGGGATACTTTCTCCATAACGGTTCTCGAATGCGCGAAACAGCTCGGCCGTTGTGGCAATGACCAGCTTCGGAGATGCGTACCGTGCGTTCCAATCGTTCACGAATGCAGAGAGAGCCGGGTCTGGGCCCTGGTTATCTCCTTTGCACTGGCGATAGTAGAGGATGTCGTATGGATACGCAGAGATTTGACGTTCGGAGTCCTTCAGAAACGCAAAGAGTTCTTCCTGGTTATTGAATATGGGCTGGTATGCGTTATCCGTCTGCCAGCACAGAACTTTGTATTTCCCGCAAGGTGACACCCACCAGAAGGGGCGGTTGTCCCATGCTTCGCGCGCATGCCCCGTGCGGTGACCGATATTCGGTCCGAGCGAAAGGTATTTCACGCCGCTCTGTGCCAACACAGGAACTGCCCCCCAGGTCAAGCCGGGACAGTCCGTGACCATGGCCGATTCTATGGAAACACCGAGGGCCTTTCTCATTTCGCGGGCGAATGCAAGCAGTTGCACGAGTTCCTCGGGACGGCAAAGGCCGGCAAGTTCGTGGCAGTAGAACGCGTCCAGCCCGATCTGTCCGCGTTTGACGGCGTCGATGAACACGGCGCGGCTCTCGGGGGAGGCTTGTTTAAGATAGCCTTCCACGGGCCAAAGCACTTCGACATTCCATTTGAATTGGGCCTTGGCAGGCAGGTTCTCGGCCTGTTGTGCGGCGGCGACGGCTTGTTCGATGAACGCCCACTGGTCCTTTTCGACCTTTGTCTGGATGTCGGTGTAGCCGATGTCGACATGCGAGTGGGGGAGCAGGTAGATCTCGAGCATGCGGGCCGGTCTCAACGTCACGGATTCCTCTGCAACTACGCCATCGGGAGTGCTGAATGTCAAGAGGAGATGCTGCTCGGCCCCGGATGCGGCCACCAGGAATTCGGCGTCAGTCGTACCGGCATCGATGGTCTGCTTCCCGATCTCGCGGCCCGCAACAGAAAGGGAGAGGTCGGCCGGCGGGCCGAAGTGACGAATCGTGGCCGATACCGGCCGGAATAAGGCGTCTTGCTGCTCTATGAGGAGATGAGGTGTGGCCTCGCAATCGGAAAGAAATGTCCCGGCAACGGCTTCGAGGGCAGCCCCTGCCGGCGCTTCGAGCCCAAGCCAATCGTAGAGGATCATGCTCCCGGAGAGCGTCGTGATTCTGATTTGGTTTCGACCGGGTTTGAGGAGGCCCGCATCAAAAGGAACGCTGAAGCAGTGTTCCTGGCCCTTGGCGGGTTCTCCGTAGTAGGCGGAATCATCGCCGCCGAGCGGCATCTGTTGCCGGAACCTGGAGTCGTTGATCGCAATCTCCAGTTCGGGGGGCTGTTCGTAATGGGTATTGATGAGGTCCACCTGCAGGCGGCATTCCCCGGCCAGACTGTTCGGGCTCAGGCCGAAGACGATGGTGAAGGTGTGCGGCCTGCTCCCGAAAGCGAGGTCGGCCGGTCCGGGCTGGAAATACGGCCAATCGTGCTTTGTTTCAGACTGGCCTACCACAAAGAAGCCATCCCGCTCGTACCGGGAGTAATCCGCTGGGGACAACGCAAACTCGGAATTGTCGTTGTCGCGAACGCCGATTTGCCACAGGAAACCTGTATCTGGGGCGCTAGCTTCGGCATTCTCCGCCGCCGGAGCCGAGAAGCACGCCACGAACCACGCGGTCACAAACAGTTTCGGCAGGAGAATTCGTGTCATGGCTCGCAACTCCCTCAATCTCCGGTCCTGTTGCTTAGGCGATGCCCTCCGTGCCGGTGCATACGTGTTCGGAGCAGCCGAAGGCATCGCTTTCGTTTCTCCTAATCTAATCGAAGCGTTAGCGGCAACTCCGTAACCGTTTGTGACGCTGCGCAATCTCCCGCCACGATGGGCATCAGCCTTCTATCTGCTCGAGGAGCCAGCGGCAATTGACCACTTTCTCCACGAGATCCAGCGGGAGATAGAAGTACTGGCACGAAGGTTCGAAACCGATTCGTGAATCTTCCCGGGTGATTGTGAAGAGCTGGCGGGCGAGGGCGAGCTCGGATTCCAGACACCGCCTGAGCTCGGCCCTGTGCCGGTCCCGCTGCTCGGGAGTCAATGCCTCCCGCGGGCCAGCCAGCGCGTCGCGTGCTATCACATACCGGGATTGGTTAGCCACCGCCTGAAAATGGATTGCGGCGGCTCGGGCCAGACGAAGGTCTCCCTGCGCTTCGGCACGCAAGTCTTGGGGAGTCTTCTGCACTGCGGCTTCGAGTTCCGCGATGCCGAGCTGCCAGCCCTGTGCGACTTTCTCGAACTGCGCGGCGAAGATCTCTGGCGGATATGGGCCGCGCCACCCGTTCAGATCGTCGTAGGGGAAACCCCACATCGTCGCGCTGTAACCGGTCTTTGTTGGATAAATGGGATTGGCGGGGCCGCACTGGACGGGGCAGGTGTACACAACGCTGATATGAAATGGGTACTCGCGAAAAGCTTCGCTCATCAGGGTCCATGCCTTGCGGGCATGGGGCGCGCCTTCGGAGCCAAACCGCTCCGCGGCCAATCCATCCAGCACGGAATCGGCGCTCGGGGCAGGGGTGAGGCTCAACCGGTGCGCGAGCTGGAAATTGGGGGAGGGGAAGCCGCCCATGGTCCAGCCAATGAGCATAGCGTCCAGTTGGGCGGCCTGCCGCAAGTTGGTGCAATGCTCCGCGATCAAATCCATTACCGGAAGATAAGGGATCGTGGCGATTTCGCAGGTGTTGTTGAACTGGATCTCCGTGCCCGTCTTCAATCCTGTTTCGCGCGCCACTTTCCATTGGGCAAGCGAACGCGGACCAGGACCCACTGATGAGATCGAGTATTCGCCTACCGTAGACTTGATACCGCCCCGCTCGATCGGCAAGTGCCACTCGCTCACGGACATCAGATACACGGATTTGGGCAGGCGGGCGATGATGTCGGGCGCGTCGCCGTGGCCGCGCCAGCCCCAGTCGGAGATCAAGACCGCGGCATTCGGGTTGCCCCGGTGCACGCCCTCCTCGATGACGCTGACGACTTCGGCAAGGATGTCGCCATCGCTGCGTGTTTTGCACCGTTCACATGACGTCCAGGCGCCGTGGGATGCGCAGTTGGTGAGGTTTTCCGATGCCGTGATCGCATACACGCCAGCCAATTCCGGCACTTCCCGGAAAACGTAGGCCAGAGCTTCGCTCATCCAGGTGCGGATAGCGGGCTGCGAGGTGCAGAGGGCGGTCAAGTCTCCTTCCTGAACGCCCGCCATGTCGGGATGGCCCTTGAAGAACGAGCTGGGCATGGCCCGTGGCTCGTTGATGTAAAGGTAGATGCCAATGCCGAACGTTTTCGCGCGCTGCACCAGTTCTCTGAGGTTTGCCAGGCGTTTTTCGTGGTCAGCGCCAAACTCCGGAAATGCGCCGCCTCCCGGCGCCAGATCTCTCAGGAGACCCTGAAGCCAGACGCCGTTGATCCCGGCTTCCGACAGGCGCGCCAGCAGTCCGTCGGGGTAGGGGTTCAGTTCGGGGGTCAGCAGGGGATCGCCATATACGGCAACGTACGAATAGACCAGCCGCCGGGGATCAGTCGTGATGCTTACGGAAGCCGGCGGGGTGTAGGAGGGGGGAAGCTCCCTGAGCTGCCGGACGAAATCGAAGCGAGGCGCTTCCGGAGCGCTGATTTCGCTGCCGAACACTTCTTCGACCACGCCGCGGATCGCGGCTGCCCTCGACTTTGCCGCCTCGCTCGGCGTCTCGTAGTGAATCGGGTCACACTTGGGTTTGAGGCGGCCCAGCTTGATCCATAGGAAGTCCTCCTCACGCAACGTGAACGCCAGGCGCTCGGGAGACATCTCGACAAGCTGAAGCAGTTGCTCATATGGCAGAAGATGCCAGTTTCGGCGGATCAGGGTAGCGTATCCCCGCTTCTTCAGGTCAGGCGATACCGCCGGTTCGGCGGGGAGCCCCATCGATGTCGCCACCGCCGTGACCTGCTCGACCGACGCGCCGAGAATATCCGCCAGCTTCGCCGGCTCGACAGCATTCCAGTTGCGCCATATGAACTCATGCAATCGGTCCGGGAAATGGCCGATGGAGACTGGCTGGGGGGCATCGCCATATGGCAGCACGGTCTCTTCCGCGGATGCCTTGGCCGCACAAGGTATTAGAAAAACGCATGTCCAGGTGAGAGAAGAAAGAATTCGCGACATCGTCAAGACCTCCATCGCCAGATTGTCAGCCAATTGCACAAACAGGGAGGTTACGGGCGCCCGTTGCCCACGCCTCACGCATCTTGGTAGTTGGCCGGTAAAGACCAACGGGAGCGTGCACTATGCAAGAAACAACGGGCTGATTCAATCATGCCAGGGCGGGGATCCGGGTCCGGGACCGATTCCCGAAGAGCCGTCAGGTCTCCCCCTACTTCCTTGCCTCATTTTCATCCATGCGCTTGGCCGTGACGCGTTTCTGCACCCTGATGAGGTTATATCCGGTTGCTTTGAAACCTTCGTCGCATACAGCGAGGGCTTTTTCATACTGGCCGAGTTCTGTCAGGCTCTTCGCAAGAAAGAGATACGACTCCGCGAACAATTGTTCCTGGTACTCGTCAAGATTGCCGTGAGCCTTTTCGACACGCGCTTTTTCGTCTTTGCCGCAACGGATGGCCTCCTCGAGAACCGACGCGGCCTTTTGATAGGCTTGTTCAGGAGTCATGCCAAGCCGGTCGTGATAGTCGAAGAGATGCCTGCCCAACGCGGCACGGATCTCGAATGTCCACGGATTCGCTTTGACGCCGGCCTCAAGCAACTCGAGGGCCTTCTGTGGTTCACCGGCGAAATCCGCCATGATGAACCCTCCCAGCGTATAAAGGCGTTCGAGGTTGGGATTGAGCTTCAATGTCAGCTGGTACCAGGGGATGAGTTCGGTGGGGTTGCTGTGGCCATGGATTTCCATGCTGGGCGTAATCATTCGATGAAGACGCCCAACGGGCCCCCGCCAGTCTGTTTCGTCACTCAAGGCGACAGGCACGCCGCACTTGTGACTCAAGCCCGTGGCTACGTCCGTTGCCTCATGGGCATGAAGCCCCCGCGCTTCTTCGGCTTCGGTAGGTATTCGCAGAGCCACACCGTTGTGTAGATATTCGAGGGTCTTCATCCAGATAAGGCTGTGCGCGGTGAACTGAATTTGCCCCATCAAACTCAGCGCGATGGACTCTCTCGCGGCATCCATTTCCTCCGCGGTGAATTGAGTGTGCACCTCTTCGACCTGCGCATTGTACAGCCGGACAAAGAGTCCGCAGAGGGCAAAGCCGGGGATAAGCAACAAGGGAAACAGCTTTGACCACATATCAGCACTCCCGGAATCCTGGAATATGCGTCACAGGGCGATACGCCGAAAACGCCACGACCCAAGGCCGATGAAGATGGCCGCGTACAGCACCGCATACGCCGTCAGCGCCGCCAGGGCCCCGGCGGGAATTGACGGCCATTCATGAATCACTTTCTTTGAAAGGTCAAAGAGCTCCAGATGAGGCGCCACCCAGTAAACCCCCTCTGCAACCCGGCGGGCCGTCCCCTGCAACTCGTCGTGCACCGCGAGGATCGTGTTCGCGAAGGTGCTCATGGCCAGGCAGAGCAAGAGCGAGATGGTTACGTTTGCGCCGTGAGTAAGGAAGAGGGACAGGGTTATAACAACAGCGGCAATCAGCCACATCGAGAGTATCCGCAAATACAGGGCCTGAAAGAAGATCGCTCCCGGGGAAATTCCGAATGCCAGGAAGAGGAGCTGTAATTCCGCCCAAAACAGAACAACAACGGCTGAACTCATCAACCCAACGCCGAGGTACTTGCCCAGGAAGACGGTTGTCCGGTTGACAGGCTTGGCGAGAAGCGGATAGAGCGTGCGGTTGGCGATTTCGACCGGAAGCTGGCGCGCCGCCGCGACAACGCATATGACGATGCATAGGATATTGGTTACCGTCAAGGCAACGTCCTTGACGAATTTTTCGAGCCCCTCGATGCCGAACTGGTTGAACAGGCCCGCGCCGAGCACGATGGCAAACCCCAGAATGAGCACGACGTATGGGTCTTTTCGGCGGACAGATTCGAGAATGGTGGCCTGCGCGATGCCAAGCAGTTTTTCCATCGTCTTTCTCCCTTGCGCGGAGCGCCCGGCCACGAGCGTTACGTCGTCTTATGCCCGAGTTTCCGGACGAAGTAGTCCTCAAGCGAGGGCGGCTCCTCTCGCACGTCAAGGATCCTGGCGCCATGGGCCTCCAGGCGCGCGCGAAGGTCCTGGGCGGCTTCCCAGCTATCGGCCGCGTAGACCTGCTCGCCGTCTCCGGACGCCCGGACGATCACGCTGCCGGGCAGCTCGCCGGGCGAGCCGGTGAGTTGCGCACGTACGACTATGGACTTCGACGAGGCCAGCATATGACCGAGTTCGTCTTCTTCAATGACCTTGCCCTCATCAAGAAGGACGATGCGATCGCACAACAAGGCCACTTCCGTCAATTCATGAGAGGAAAAGAACACGGTTTTGCCCCGAGACTTGAAATCCATGAGAATCGCCCGGACATCGTGCCGCGCCACGGGGTCCAGACCGGAAGTCACCTCGTCCAGAATCAGAAGTTCCGGTTCGCCCATTATGGCTTGGGCGATTCCTACGCGCTGCAACATACCCTTCGAGAATCCGCTGAGCCGTTCGCGCTCGCGGCCGGCCAAGCCGACCTTTTCCATGAGCTGGCTGATATTCTGCTCCCGGTCGCGGCGCGGCATGCCGGCGAGTTTTGCGTACAGGCGCAGGGCCTCGCGCGCGGTCAGAAAGGGATAGTAAACGGCCACTTCCGGGAGATATCCAACGCGGCGCCGGGCTCCAATAGAGCCGGCGGCTTCGCCAAATACGCTGACTTGGCCCCGGTCAGGCTTTAGGAATCCCATCAGCACCTTGATGGTTGTCGTCTTGCCCGCGCCGTTGGGTCCGATAAAGCCCACGACCTCCCCCTGTCTTACTAACAGATCGAGCTTATCAACGGCGGTCACAGACCGTCCCAAGGGTGTTTTGAACTCCACGTGAAGGTCTTCTATCGCGATTACCGGCACTCTGTCGCGAGTCATGGTCTGCCCCTCTCGCCCAAGGCCATGTCCTGTCAGAACCTGCGTTCTGGAAAGACACCCTCCGCAATCGCCATGATACGGGACAAGGCTGGCGCACCCGTCCTAGACGGCGGAGAGCGCCTGGTCCAGGTCTTCCAGGATCCGTTCAACCGGTTCGATCCCCAGGGACAAGCGCACCGTATTCTCGCGCACGCCGAAAATGGTTCGTCTTTCCGGGGGAAGGTACAGCATCGTTGTCAAGACGGGAATGCAGATGAGAGACTCCGTTGCGCCGAGGCTTACCGCGTGATAGATCACCTTGAGCCGGTTGATGAACTCCTTGGCATCGTCCTGGCTGCTGCCTACGTCGAAGGCCATCATGCCCCCGAAGCCGCGCACCATCTGTCTCTTTGCGATCTCGTGGTCGGGACAACTGGGCAGACCCGGATAGGAGAGGCGCGATATCTTCGGCTGTGTTGCGAGAAACTCGGCGGCCTTCTGGGCGTTGTGCGCCATGGTTGCTGCGCGCAGCTCGAACGTCTTCAGTCCGCGGCTCAGCAGAAACGCGCTATAAGCGTCAAGGGTGGTTCCGATGGCCTGGCGGGTAAACCACAGGTCGTTGTAATGTTCTTTGGAACTGGCAATGGCGCCGGCCATGATGTCGTTGTGTCCTCCGAGCGCCTTCGTTGCGCTGTGGATCACGAGGTCCGCGCCGAATTTGAGCGGAAGCTGGTGGTAGGGAGTCGCAAACGTATTGTCGACGACCATCAGGGCGCCCACCGTGTCGGCGGCGTGGCGGACGTGCTGCATGTCAATGGTCTTACAGAGCGGATTGGTGGGGGTCTCCAGAAAGATCATGCGCGTGTTCGGTTGAACGTGCTTTTCAATTTGTTCGGCGTCATTGTCATCGAGCCATGTCACCTGGACGCCCAGCTGCTCGAGGATAAGGGCGACCTTATAGTTGGCGCCGTACGTGTCATGAAAAATGATGAAATGGTCGCCGGTGCGCAGATAGGTCAGATACGCCATGGTGCAGGCAGCCATTCCGGTAGTGCAGACGATGCAGTCTTCCGCTTCCTCGAGCGCCGCGATTTTGTGTTCCACCTCACGCACGGTCGGGTTATCGTCCCGGTGATAGGTGTACCCCTCGACCTCGCCGTCCGTAATCTGGCGCAATACTTCAAACGAGGCGTATTCGTAATTCACCGCGTTGACGATGGGCGTGACCATCGGGCGGTTGCCGTATGGTGTAAGGGGATCATTAGGCATATTAAGACTTCCTCTTGTTTGCGATGTACATGGTGCACGCCTTGCTACGGTTCCGGCGATGTCCCCTTCCGTTCGAGACGTTCGGTCAATGAGCGGAGATGAGAATTGCAGCCATCGACTCCAGCCAGCAGCAACGTATCATATCAAAGAACTTACATGGGATGCCATAGCCGAGCCCATCTTCCTTGCTGCAATAAGGGCTTGCCCCGCAGTTGGGCATCTGCGCAGCACACCCCTGGGCTCACTGGGCGGCGGGGTCTGCATCTTCCCGTTCGCGCTGGAGGTGGTAAGCCAGCTCGGCGAGTCCCACGACAATGTGTTCGTGACGCACTACGACGTTTGGGGGAACGGTGAGGGTGGTAGGCCCGAAATTCCAGATACCCGATATGCCGGCGCGCACAAGACGGTCAGCGAGGTCCTGGCAGGCCTCGGCCGGAACGGCCAGAATGGCGAGCCGGACCTGATTCCGCGTGATGACTGTCTCGAGTTCGCCGGTGCTGTAGACAAAATGGCCGCCAATCGTAGTCCCGACTTTCCCCGGGTCGTCGTCGAACAGGCCCACGATGCGCAATCCATACTTCACAAATCCCCGATACGCCGCGAGTGCCCCTCCCAAGCGTCCGGCTCCAACCAGGATGGCTTTGTGAATCTTGTCGAACCCGAGGACTTCACGGATAGCTTCTATCACTTCCGAGGTGCTGTACCCGACACGGGGAACGCCCCGGACGCCAATGGCCGCCAGATCTTTGCGAACCTGGGTGTCGTCCATGGCGAGAAGCTGGGCCAGTTCGCGGCTGGATACGGTGGCCGCTTTGCGGAGATCGGACTGTTCGCTTAGAAAGTGGAAGTAGTGGACCAGCCGCTCGAGATGCGAATGGCCGAGTTCGTATTTTGCCTTGGACCGCCCCATACTGCCTGCGCACTCCTGTAACTGGGAAAAACAGCGATTTTCTCATTTAGAACCGTGAATGCGTCCTCCCGGTCCCCTCCCTGGTTCGCGACCCATGGCACGGATGCGCGCCAGCATGTCCGTGTGAAACGCCCGCGAAGTCTCTTGGATGCAAGCCTTTGCGGGATAGATCTCGTATTGGCTTCGATACTGCGGCGGCGTTAGGTTCGGCATAATGACATTTGCTCCCCGCGCTAATCCGAGTTCGCGGCCCTGGACGCGGTTCAAGGTGGCCAATGCCGTGGTGCTCGGAATATTGGCTTCCGGACAGACGATGCGCGTCAATGCTACTACCTTGTACGTCATCAACTCGGTATTGGGAACCGGTTCGCCCTCGGGGTCGGGACAACGCCATTCCCCCCTGCCCAGGGGGGTTTCCGGATGCTCAATATACGGTCCCACGCCGATCATGTCCAGATCGAGGGTGCGAAACATGTCGATGTCGTGGGCGAGACTGGCGTACGTCTGTCCGGGAATGCCTATCATTACCCCGCTTCCGGTTTCGTAGCCGAGGGCGCGCAACTGCCGGAGGAGGGCAACGCGGTCAGAGACCTGGCCCCGCGCGTCGGGGTGGATAAGCCGGTAGAGTTCGCGGTTGGAGGTCTCGAAACGCAGGAGGTAGCGGTCTGCGCCCGCTTCGCGCCACGCCCGGAGATCCTCGATGGGGCGTTCGCCCAGGCTCAATGTGACCGCAAGAGGCGTTTCGGTCTTGATGCGCCGGATGATGTTTGCCAGCCACTCGGTCTGGATGCCGTAGTCTTCACCCGATTGCATGACCACGGTACCGTAACCAAAGCGCAGGGCTTCGGCAACGCAGTCCATGACCTCCGCTTCGGTCATGCGGTAGCGCCCGAGCGTACGGTTGCCGGACCGCAGACCACAGTAGCCGCACTGGCGGATGCAGTGGTTGGAGATCTCGACAAGGCCCCTGAGATGAACCTCGTCACCGACATGGGCCCGGCGGACGGCGTCCGCAAGGATCCACAATTCTTCCAACCGTGCGAGCTCGTTTTCGCGAAGCCAAACCAGAATTTGGGATTCGGTGAGCATTTCCGGGCTGTTTGATGATTTCGTCGCCATGGTGTACCGCGTTTCCCGGGGTTCAGCGGTCGTCGGCCGCGGCTGCCGCGTCCGGGACGCGCTTCCGCGAACCGGTTCCGAGCGCTGCCCGCGCTTCGCGGTAGGCGTCCAAGGCCGCCGGGAATGGTTCCAGCGCCCGCTCAAAAATGCCCAGACTGTACGAGATGGTCAATCCGTAATTGGTGATTGGCACGCCTGCCTGGCGGCACTTGAGGATGCGGGTCAGCATTTCACGGCGGTTTGCCGTACATGCGCCGCAGTGAATGACCAGCTTGTAGGGGGTGACGTCCTCCGGAAAGTCATGGCCTTGCACCCATTCAAAGTTCAGCTTGCCGCCGGCGTATTCCGTGAGCCAGCGGGGGATCTTGACGCGGCCGATGTCGTCAGCAATAGGGTGATGGGTACAATGCTCCGCGACGAGGATACGGTCGCCTGTCCGCAAGGTGTCGATGGCCATGGCGCCGAGGGTTTGCTGGACCAGATCGCCCCGGAACCGGGAGAACAAGATGGAGAAGCTGGTCATCGGGATGTCCCGCGGCGTGTCGGCGGCGACCTGGAGGAACGCCTGCGAGTCGGTCACCACGAGTTTTGGCGGCTGGTTGAGCCGTTCGAGGGCTTGGCGCAGTTCGCGTTCCTTTACGACCATGCAGAAGGCGCCGTTGTCCAGCAGATCGCGGATCGACTGCACCTGGGGCATGATGAGGCGGCCTCTCGGGGCTTCCTTGTCGATGGGGACTACCAGAACAGCCATCTCTCCCGCGCCGACGAGGTCGCCGAGTATCGTGGGACTATTGATGAACTCGTCGGGGACGCTATCAAGCAGGGCTTGGCGAAAATCGAGGATTCCGGCGCCCGTGTTCGCGGCGGTCAGGACCACGGGGACGCCGCGTTGCTCGAGGGTTACGAGCAGGCCCGGGTCGGGCCGGCACAGGTCGCTCTTGTTGAACACGACGATGGCGGGGACTTGGCGCTGAGCGAACTCCTCGAGGATATCATGCTCGAATTCCCCCCACGTGCCGGGTTCCGCCACCAGGACGCCCAAATCCGTGCGGTCAAACACCTGTCGTGTGCGCTGTGTGCGGAGCTCGCCAAGGCCTCCTGAATCGTCAATCCCCGCTGTGTCGATAAACAGGACGGGGCCCAGGGGCAGCAATTCCATGGGTTTCTCGACCGGATCGGTCGTCGTTCCTGCGTGAGGCGATACGATTGAGACCTCCTGCCGCGTGATGGCGTTGAGCAGGCTCGATTTTCCGACGTTGCGGCGTCCGAACAGGCCGATGTGCAATCTGAACGATTTCGGTGCGCTTTGCATTGCGATCATCCGGCTACTGTGGGCCATTCGTGACCAGGTGCCACAAGGCAGGTACAGGCCGCGCCCACAGGAGCTGGTTGTATGATACGTCAACGCGCGAGGGCTTTTCATGATTTCCGCAGGGCATGACGGCAGCCATACGCCTGGCGGCCGTACGCCTTGTATATCGAGACGATGAAACGCTATGCTCGCGGATGCTTGAAACAGGGGGAAACGCTTATGAGGCCTACGATGCTGATGATCCGAATTGCCGTGGCAATGGCGCTTGCGCCGTGCTGGGCCGTGGCCCAGGAGAACGTGCGCCTGGCGCTGCCGAAGACCGTTTACGCCGCCCCGGGAATCGAGTGTAACCTCTATTTTGACAACGTTGTCCTTGTGCTTGACCCCGGCGACTACACGTTCGACGTGAACTGCTCCAAAGGCGTGCAGCTGGCGGAATGCTGGCGCTACGCGCCTGGTGCGGATGATGCGGGCGATTATCCGCTTACGCTGGTAGTGCGCAACGGAGAAAACGAAACCGTTGCCGAGGGCGCTACAACTGTTCGTGTGGCGCCTGCAGGGGCGGGCTCTGGCGGCGAGGTGTCGATGCTGCTGATAGGCGACAGCCTTACCCACGCCTCGGTTTATTCGCAGCACCTGCTGGACCTCTGCGCCGGCGACGGCAATCCCAGACTAACCCTGGTTGGCTCGCACGGAATAGACGAGCCCCTTGGTGCAAATCGCCACGAAGGTTATGGGGGCTGGACGGCCAAGCGGTTCGCAACACAATGGACCGGCGTTGCCCGTACCGGTCCGTATGCCGAACGCGGCAGCCCATTTCTGTACGAGACCCCGGAAGGTAGCCGGGTCCTCGATTTCAAGCGGTACTGCGACGATGTCAACGGGGGAAAGCTGCCGGATTTCGTAAGCATATTCCTGGGCTGCAACGATACCTTCGGCGCGGATGAGGGGAACATCGAGAACGTGATTGACGACATGTTGGTGCACATGGACGCGCTTGTTGCGATGATCCACGGCGCGTCCCCGGCCATCCGCATCGGCTTGATACAGCCGGTGCCGCCGACAACGTCGCAAGACGCCTTTGGCGCCGACTACGGGACTGGCCAGACGCGGTGGCAATACCGGCGAAATCAACACCGAGCTGTCGAACGCATGGCTGAGCATTACGCCCAGGCGCCCAATGTGACCTTTATCCCCGCTTACGTCAATCTGGATTGTGTGCACAATTTCCCGGCCGCGAGCCAGCCGGTCAACGCGCGCAACGACGAAACCGTTATTCGCCAGAACAACGGCGTACATCCCGCTGAGACCGGGTACCGCCAAATCGGGGACAGCATATACGGCTGGATGAAGAATCAGGTTATGGATCACGCCAAGCCCGAGGAGACGTCTCCATGAGTCGCGTTTCTGTCATTGCCCTGGCCGTTGCGGTTTTGGGGGCGCCTTGCGTTGCCGAAGCCGCCGGTACGGCATCCCCGGACGTGCCTCGCGTATCGTACGATGTGCAACTCGACACCATAACATCCGGGTTCGACAAGGAGACCTGCTGGGTGCATCCCCGCGCTGGCGCGATTCCGGGGGAGCCGCCCATCGTTGTGCTCACGATGCAGAAACTGCTCTTGAGCGGTTCCGACGTGTTCTACGCCCTCAACGAGATGCGGACGGAAGACTTGGGTAAGACATGGGCCGGGCCCACCGAACACGAGACCCTTGGCCGCCGGAATGTCGAGGATGGTATTGTCGCCGTTGTATGCGATTTTACGCCGAAATGGCACGCCAAGACCGGCAGACTCCTGGGCACGGGCCATTCCGCTCTGTATCGAGACAACAAGCTCATCGAGGTGCGCAAACGCTTCACGGCGTACTCAGTCTATGACCCGGACCAACGCTCGTGGGCTCCCTGGAAAAGCATGGTGATGCCGGATGTTCCGAAGTTCTTTAATGCCGGGGCTGGTTGCACCCAGCGCGTCGATTTGCCCAACGGCGACATCCTGCTTCCCATTTACTTCAAAGCCGAGGGCGAAACCCAGAACGCCGCGGCCGTCGCGCGCTGTTCCTTTGACGGCGAAACGCTGTCCTACGTCGAACACGGCGACGAATTGACCATCGCGGTGCAGCGGGGTTTTGTCGAGCCGTCCCTCGCGTTCTGCAACGGCCGCTATTTCCTCACGCTCCGCAACGACGAGGCCGGTTATGTCACGAGCGGCAGCGACGGACTCCATTTTGGCGAACCGGTAATGTGGCGGTTTGACGACGGGGAAGAGCTGGGGAACTACAACACCCAGCAGCATTGGGTTGTTCACAACGACGCATTGTTTCTGGTGTACACCCGGCGGGGACTCAACAACGATCATGTGTTCCGCCATCGCGCGCCCCTGGTGATGGCACAAGTCGATCCCGCGCGGATGTGCGTCTTGCGCGATACCGAGCGCATCCTTGTGCCCGAACGCGGCGCCCGCCTGGGCAACTTCGGGGTCGTCGAGGTCAGCGCGGAAGAAACGTGGGTTACCGTGGCCGAATGGATGCAACCTGTGGGATGCGAGAAGTATGGCTCTGACAACAGCGTCTATGCTGCTCGCATCCGCTGGAAAGACTGAGCGGCGCTGACGTGCGGCCTCTGCCGCTCCTACGGGGCTGGATGATGACGACGCCAATATCCCAGGGCTGCGTCACGTGGTCCACGTGAGTTGCGTTGGGCGATTCTCTGGCGCCCCCGGGCTTTGAGAACGGCCTTTTCAGGAACACCGCTTTGGTTGCTGCTTCAGGCTGCGCTGCGTTCCTCAGGACCCTGCGTCTTTCACTCTTCGCCGAGGGCTTGGAGGGCCGCGGTGCGCATGGCAGGGAGAGGGGCGGGGCGCCCGGCCCATCGCTCGAATTGCAGCACGGCCTGGTTGAGGAGCATCTCGATGCCGAGGACGACGG
>Ga0209201_1002567_pt1 | contig 17615 bp, 16 predicted proteins | sample AD_UKC055_MetaG_FD_184411 | JGI IMG/M metagenome (GOLD analysis project Ga0209201, IMG submission 184411) | Active sludge microbial communities of municipal wastewater-treating anaerobic digesters from USA - AD_UKC055_MetaG (SPAdes) (version 2) | ecosystem: Engineered > Bioreactor > Anaerobic >...
CAAAACCATTTCCGGTTATTTTCCCCGAAACCCCGCAGGTCGTGACATTGTAATTAATGTTATCCGTTCCTTTTTTCAATTGGCCTGCCGTGGAGCCGCCCGACGTTTCGCATGTCACATTGGGTTGTGACGCATTGGTGCATTTGACGGTCGGCGACGTGCCGTTGGCAGTTGTACTTGCCGTAATGGTGGTATTAAGAGACGGATCGATGTCGAAATTCATCGTGCCGTTTGTCGGCGTACCGCAGGCGGGAATCACCGTGACATCCGAAACATTGACATAGGCCGAAAGCGAACCGCCGGCCCAGTTGATCTCAACCGTTATCGGATTGCTGAAGGAAGAGACGCCTTCAACAAAACCGGCGTAGCTGGTAATTGCCGAATTCATGGTCAGCAAAGGAATATCCACGGCACCCGCGCCTGTACCGTTAGCATGCAGGCCCAACGTAAACGGAACGGTATTTGCGCCGGTCAACTGTAATTGACCCACGGGATTTGTAACCGCAATAGAATATGCCAAACCGGCGCTGCATTGAAAATTAACCTGCTGGGTGATTATATTATTGACGGGAGCCGGATAACCTGAAGGATCAAGATTTCCGAATGAAATGCCCCCCGTATCGGTTCCGTTCAAAACGCAGCCGGCCGCGTTAATCACGATTGTGGAAAAGCATATTGGATCCATACCGGGCTGTCTGTGGTTAATCGCAAACCAGTAAGTCCCGGCAGTGGTCGGCGTTCCTGCAAGGGTGACGGAATTCAGGGATTGATTAATTAAACTCAATCCGGGAGGGAGCGACCCCATTACGATCCGCCACCACGGAGACCCGCCGTTTCCGTTTGTTGCTGTAAAGGTATAGGAATAAGCAACCCCGCGAGTCCCTTCCGGAAGAGTTCCCGGACAGTTAATTGCTGCATGCACAGTGGCGGAAAGAGTCAGCAAACAAAACAATACCGGAATCACACACGCAATTTTCAGATTTTCAAACCGCATCTTTCGATACCTTTTTTCTTATTATATTAGAAAAAGCAAACCGCAGCAAAAATATTTTTCAGACGGATATTCTGCACAAAGGGATTTGAACGATTTTTTGAAACTAATAAGTGATGGTCAGTGTCACCGTATCCGAATAATCATTATGGGCGACAGCGGCTTGAGCATCGGCTGCGGCAATTTTGATGCCGATGCCCAATGCCTTATTGGTGCTATACCCGGCGCCTGTAAAACGGCCGTTGCCATCCGTATCGCCGCCACACGTAAAGGTATAGCTGATCACGTCTGAAGGCCAGCTGGATGATTGAAGAGCCATATCACCCACGCCGCCGGACGTGCAGGTTTCGTCCAGCGCCGTCCCGTTGGCGCTGGATATTTTAACGGTAAAGACCGTGCCGCTGGTGCAGCGGACCAATTCATCGGCGCTGTTCGGAAAGGTCTGCTCGGCCGCTGTCTGGGTATCGATGAGCAGCGGCGATGGAAACGATCCCTTCTGGATTTCCCTGCAGGACACGCCTACCTGCGCATTGACTTTTATCTCCGCTGATGTAAAACCCGCAGGACTGGCCGCAAATACCGGATTTATTGCGAAGCTCATGGCAGCCAGCGCTGCCATGAGCAAGATAATTTTTTTCATTGACGCTTGCCTTTACGTCAGTTTTTTTAGTATTCTACTGTAATTGTCACTGTATCGCTATAGGTTCCTTCCTCCGCGGCATTGGCATCCACTATCGCAACCGTCGCCGCATTGGCGTTAAGCAGCGTCGTCGGTGTTGCAGAACCGAAACCAGCGCCATTAAAGCTGCTCGTATAAGCCAGCGTATAGGGTATGGTAGCACCCGGGCCCGTTAACACACCGGCCAGAGAGCCATCATTGTCTTCCGCACCACCCGCGCCTGCACTTGCAGCGGTTACTGTAAAAGCTTTGCTCTTCGAACATTGTACCGTGGTAGCGCTACCGGTGGAAGTGACAGCGCTTTCTGTCGCCGGATCAATTGTAAGGGTTAAATCGTTTGCGGTAATCGCATTACACTTACCTGACACGGTAGCGTTGATATCAACATCACCTGTAACATCTGCCCATGCTCCGCCAGCCATTACAACAACAAACGCCATTGCCGCCAAAACTGCCATTAATTTTTTCATAACTACCTCCTGATTTGTGTTAAATTGTTTTTATGATCCTTAAGTTTCTCAACTTTTATTCATCTTTTCGTCAAAGATCCCTCAGGAACTCACCGCCTCACAATATCTGCAAACACCTTTCAAATGGATGTTTACCGTGTCCACCTTATGTCCTTCTATTTTTGTGCTGCTGTGCAGATCGCCTGTTATCGTTGATCCGTCGCAATCCACATCGTAAACATTGTCGCAAACCCGGCAGTGGAAATGATTGTGATCCTCGGTGCAAATATCGAATCTCATTTTATGGGGGTCGATATCCAGTTCCTTCACCATTCCCGCCTCCACGAAACTTGCCAGTGTCTTGTAGACCGTCGTAAGAGAGATGGCCGGATATTCCTTGGTAATCTCGCTATAAATTTTTTCAGCCGTCGGATGCACCCTGTTCTCCTTTAAGTATCTCAAAATTGCCAAACGCTGCGGCGTCACTTTAAATCCTTTTTCCAAAATATCTGTCTGCAACTTATTCATTTCAAATCCTATTAAGAAACAATCATTGTTATGTTGTAGCATAAGCAATAGGCAGGCCATATTATATTTATAACGTAAAATAATTATATATGCTTGATATTACTGAATTATAATCGATGTTTCGTTTTTCAGAAAGGAGGCGGCTGTCTTTTAAATAAAGTATTTCTACGAAATACGGTATATTTGATGATCTTTAGGATGGGGTTTTCTGCAGCCGGATGCCCAGTTTCTGCATTCGTCCGCGCAGCGTATTGGGATGCAAACCAAGCAGAACGGCGGCGCCTTTGGAACCGTCGATCCGCCAGTTGGTCTTTTCCAGGATTTTAATGATATGCCGTTTTTCAACTTCGGCAAGATTCGTGACTGCATTTTCTTCCATGAGACCCAGGGAGTGATCCTCCAGCTTTTCCGCAAGCTGAAGGCTGGTGCCGTGCGTAACAATAACGGAACGCTCAATGATATGCTCCAGTTCCCGGACATTGCCCGGCCACGGATACTTCATCAGTTGCGCCATGATTCCTCCGGGAATGTTTTTAATTTCTTTCTGCATTTTCCGGTTAAACTGTTCCACAAAATGCTCCACCAGCAACGGAATATCGCCGAATCTTTCCCGGAGAGGCGGCATGGTGATGGGAAAAACGTCCAAACGATAGTAAAGGTCCTGGCGAAACCGTCCTTTGGAAACTTCTTCCTTCAGATTCCTGCTGGTCAGAGCAAGAATGCGCACATCAACCCGGATGGTCCGGGGAGAACCAAGCCGTTCGAATTCCCCTTCCTGGATGGCCCGGAGAAGTTTGGCCTGCAGATCAAGGGGAAGTTCCGTAAACTCATCGAGAACCAGCGTTCCCTTGTCGGCCAGCTCAAAGCGGCCGATCTGCATTTCGGTGGATCCGGTATAGGCGCCCTTTTCCCGGCCGAATAGTTCGCTTTCGATCAGATTGGGCGTGAGAGCGGCACAATTAACGGTTACGATTCTTTTTTTGTTTCTGTTGCTGAGTTCATGGATGGTACGGGCCAAAACGCCTTTTCCCGTTCCCGTTTCGCCGAGGATGAGAACAACGGAATCGGTCGGCGCAACCTGCTCCATTTTGATAAAAACATTTTGCATTGCTTCGGAATTACCGATGATGCCCTGATATCTGAATTCTTTTTTCGTGTCTTCCCGCAGCGGGAAATCCTCTGCCCGGGCCGGACCGCTCTGCTGACGCATGTCGCCAATCGACTGCTGATACTTTTCCTCGATTTTTTTCCGGTAAAAAGCGCCGGTGATGATTTCCCCGATCAAATTCAGCCGGGAAACAAGCTCCGGTGAAAATTCCCTGTCCTCTTCCAGGGTGGAAAACGTCATGCCGGCAACGGCTTTGCCGGCGATATGAAAGGGGCTGATAATGAAAGACTTGCCCCCCAACAGCAACAAGGCGTCCTTGTTGGCTTTCGCTCCCGAGACTGAATCTTCGTTACGGACATTGCACGAACAATTGCCGTTCCATTGATCTTTGGAAATCCATGGGGATTGCTGAGGGGTAACGCCGTACACCTTCTCCAGTTTTGGAACAACATACTGGCGGATACAGCGCAATTCGGTTTCATCTTCCGATACTTCCCAAAATGTGCAGCGGCCGATATCCAGACATTCGACAATTTGCTGCAATGCCAGCCCTATTTTTTTCTCGATTTCAGTTGCGGAAGATCCGGCAAACTGCTTGGAAAGTCTCAGAATCAGTCTGTCGAGTTCGAAGAACTGTTGCTTATTTTCATTCTTTAAGGAAGATTCCGCTTTCACTTTTTTCATTTTATGATTGCAAAAAGGCTGTCATGTTAAAATCGGCTTTTTCCCCGTCTGAATGATACGTCCAAGCCGCTGCAATTCAACCCTATCTTTTATTCGACAGGACTCACCGAGAGGACCAGAGGCCAGGCATACGTTCCGGCCCGCGAGTTTCTGTCGAAAACAAAACGATAGCTGAACGCAATGATGTTGGCGCCGAGGAGCTGGTGGGTTATGATTCCCCCGTTGGGTCCCAGTGCCACTTCCCGGCCAAAGCCGCTGACCAGAACTTCTGAAAACGGCAGGCCATGAGTTTCAAAAGTCAGATCGACGCCCGCTCGGGAATTGTTTTTTATTTCGACCAGAGAGCCGGCGCTGATGTCGAGGTATCCCCGTTTAATATCGGCATCCGTCACCACAATTTCGTTCGGTTGACGAAGAACATGCATGCTCGCACGCGCCAGCACGGTTGCAGTCACTTTGATATTGGTGGTCATGGCCGTGGAAGACGGATTTACCGAGGATACGGCTTCCTTGACCGGCGCCAGGGATAAAGCGGCAATGAGCGCAGCAGCAACCAGTTGCTTTTGCATTCGCAGACCGTGCTCGACGTGATGCGGTTTACATCGGCCGGCATCAACAAGAATTTCACCCAGTTTCTTGTTGCTTCCCTTTTGACGCTCCAGAGCGTCTTCAAGATCATCGTGCGTGATGTATCCTGCAGCGATCAGGAGTTCGCCCAGGGACAGGCAGGACGCATACCCCGCGTTCTGACGGGATTGAAACGACAGCGCGATATCCATCTCCGTTGACGAGAAAAGCCCGAGCCTTACAAGAATTTCTCCTATTTTCTCGCCTGTTCTTTTTTGCTCTTCAAGCGCTTCCTCGATCTGATCACGTGTAATGCGCGATGAGGCCAGAAGCAGTTCCCCCAGTATCATCCGGACACCTGCGGCTGCGTTTACCGCATCTTCAATGGTCGAAAAATCACGCTGAACCATCAGGGCGGCATTCAGGTCGGCAGGATCCAGCGTGCCCATGTTCACGAGAATGTTTCCCAAAAGGTCCCGGGTTTGTTGCTGTTTCTCAAGAGCGGCATCCAGGGTTTCCGGCGTGATGAATTTGCCGTCCACCAGAATGGTCCCGAGCGGCCGTTTCACGGGAAGAGCATACCGGACAGGATTTTTTTGTTCCTGGTCCGGAGCCTGATCCCGGTTTTTATTTTTTTCAGTCATCTTTTATCCTTTTGGCGGGTTAAAGATTAGAATAGCTTACCACGGACAATCAGTGAAAGGTTGAACGCATCGTCTCTATCTCACGCTATTAGAATACTCACAATTGCTGCGGTTGTCAAGAATTTGGAATAGCGGCTTGACGTTGCATTGATTTGTATGGGGAAGGTAATGGATTGGGCAGCGAAAGAAAATTATCCCGGAAAAAGCCTGTACGGAAAATTGAACATCAGAAAAAAACATAAATGCGCAAAGCGGCCGAAACAGGCCTTCTCTGAACTATAAAACGTAAGCATCACGCGGGGAATGAAACGACGGAGCTATTCAATGCTCCGTCGTTTATTGACGCTAGAGTGTATATTTCAACCCGAACATGACCTGATAATCAATAAAAGTGCCGAATTCCGAATCTTCTTTTCCGGTATTCAGCACACCGGATGAAAACAATTCGACATGATTGCCGAGGGAATAGGATAAAAGTCCCAGAAACTGAGCCGACCCGTCATCCACATTCTGTGTCCAGCGCAGCGTAGTTTCCATTCTATTGAAAATATTTCCCTTGTAATACTGAAGCATTGTGTAATTTTTACGCAAAAATCTTAAGCCCGTATTGCCGGTCTGATACAGCGTAAACTGGCCCAGCAGTCCCGGATAGGCTCCCATGTCAAGATACGCATAGGCGGCCCGGCCTCTGAGCGAGTAATAGAGATCCGCTTCATCTTCATCATAACCTTGCGCATGATACATGTATTCCAGGGTGAGGGTACCGATATCTTCAAACGTATAGGCTCCGCCGACCAGAATTGTCGGATAAATCTTAGAGTCATCCTCCCGTGTTTTATCCATATACGCCGACCGAAGCGAGGTGTATCTGTCCAGAATCGGCCTCAATTCGGAATTCGGCGCAAACAAAGCTTCCAGGAACGACTGACCGAGTGATCTTCTCTTAAGATTCGGATACAAAGCATCGCTTCCCTGACGCATGCTGCCTTCACTGTAAAGCAACAGGGCGTCGGAAACCGTCCAGCCGCCGAAATACCCCAAGGTCGTATCATCATCCTTGTGAGATAAAATCAAAGAAGCGTAATTCTGGTTTCCCGTGTAATCTATTTTAGCGGCATATGTTTCCTCAAAAGGATCGGTGCTGATAAGAGTATTACGTCCCTGATCCGTATTGACCATGAAAGAGACCGTCCAGAGCATGTGGGGAACAAACACGACACGGGCAAAATCCATTCCGGCAACTTCCATCTGGGGGTTGCTGCGGCCGTTATCAAAGAAAAACGGATTCGAGGGAGAATAAAGGAAAGAAGGTCCCCATTGCAGGTTTTCCCGTCCGTAGGACAAGAAGACTCTCTCTGCGGCCTTCAATCTGACCAGCCATTCATTGACATACCATTCATCGTTCCAGTCATCCTCACCTTCACGCTGGCCTTCTTTCCAGTAGCGATAGTCAAACATCGCCCGCGGCTTGAAAACCAGATCAAGGTATTTGGTATTGAAACGGAAATCCGGTCTGACATCAATATTCCCGATGTAATTGGGAAATCCAACCGGATCGTTGTTCGGGTTTTGCGTTGATTTGGCGGGATCCTGAAGAACCCCGTACGTTAAAATCCGGAAATCCGCATTAAAAGCGCCCTGTAATTTCCTCAGGTAAGGCCGGTCCGCATACTCGGCATCGGTCGCCGTGTACTGTTTGACGTTTGACTGCAGAAAAGAGGCGAAAGGATCTTCGGCGGCCAGCACCGCTGAAGGCAACCATGAACAAAAGAGGATGATGAGAAAAATACCCGCTCCCCTGATTATGGTATTGTGCTTTTTTTTCATAAATAACCTCTATTTTGTCAGTAAATTTAAATTAAATGTTGCATCGGAAACTTTTTTCAGCACCGGCCGGCTGTATTTCACGACCGTGATATCATCCTTCATGATCGCATTGGTGATGGTCATCTGGGAAATGAATTCCTGAGACTTACCCTCCACCGTAATTCTGTTTTTATACTCGAATATCGCCGTCTTAAACATCTTTCCGGAAATCGTGTAGAATTCAGCTTTCACGCCCAAAACCCTTTTTTTGGATATCCAGTACTTGATCCGGTCATACGTGGCTCTCTTGTCCACTGCCTGTAAATTCAAAACGACGCAATCTTCGTTGTTAAACTGCCCGTCTTCCGATCCGATAATTTTATAATCACCCGCATAGTTTGTGGCCGCAATATCGCCGTTGGACGCATCGCCCATCAGTTTCTGCCGCGGTGAAATAGGAACGGGTTTGGACAGACCCGGTTTTGCAAACCACATATTGCGATCCTGCATCAGCAGCTTTTGCCCCTTCAGATTGCCGGGTTCCAGCGTATCAATGAGGGAATTATAACCGCTGGCGCTGTTTCCTTTGGCAATAACCAGCAAGGTTCTATCCTGCACACGTCCTTTTTCCACGGAATGCATTTTAATTTCCCACTGAATGCCTTCCTCGTTGCCCCGCGCCTTGTCGGCCTGTTCCAGCATTTCCTGATTGGTCATCGCCTGCAACGGCGCAACATTGAGAAAGAATAATACAACAAAACTCCATAGGGTAAAATAGTTTTTCTTTAAAAATCGACTCATCATTTTCTCCCTGATCTATAATTTTTATACATGTCCCAGCGCGTCCACAATATTCTTCCTGGCCGCACCTCTTGCAGGAATGATCGCTGCAATCATGGACAATATTATGAAACAAAATACCAACAGCAGCAACATCCACGGCACCATATCAATAAACATGGGCACCGGCTCCGAAAAGCCGGGAGGAACATAATGAGGCGGAAACAGCCGGATAATGACCCACACAACAATGTGCAGCAAAATACCCACGATACTGCCCAGAAATCCGAGCAACGCTCCCTCCAGAGTGAAAAGCAAGGAAACACCCTTGACTTTGAGTCCCAGCGCCCGCAGGGTTCCGATCTCTTTGGTCCTCTCCAGAATGGCCATCCCCATGGTATTGATGGTTGTCATTATCACTATCCCCAGCACAATGGAAGCAATAAAAATAAATATCATGTCCAGATAGGACTTCATTTTTAAATAACCCAAAGAGAGTTCTTTCCAGGTTCTGATTTCACAATCAATGCCGGCGGCCTTCAGCTTCTTGAGCAGACGATCGCGCATCATTTCAGTGTCTTCCCATTCTTTCAGCAGAACCACCACGCGTTCCGCTGATTGCGTATCCAGCAGAGACTGCGCAAATTTAAAATTGAAGCGCATAAATTTGTCATTGGAAAAATCATTGCCGGTATCGTAGACACCGCTGACCTGCATATCCAAAGCGTTCACCTGACCGGCCAGCGTCTGTGCCATGACAATCCCGTTGCTGCCCGCATTCATGTTCAGATAGGCAGCCAGGTCCTTGGCCATTTCAACTCCGTAGAGTACGTCGTCGCTTATTTTGTGCCCCGCGCGCGGCTTAAAAACCACCCAATCCCCTTTGATGATGACTTCGTCTTTGGGCACAACCCCCTGAGCGATGAAAACCGTAGACGTTGCCCCGTTTGTCACCGTTCCGACGACCTGCATTTGCGGTGTGGACAAGACGACATCTTTTTCCTCTCCGACAAGTTTCATGATCTTTTCGGTTTCTTCCCGGGTAAACATGTATTTTTCAGGTTCCAGCTTGCCCTTGGCGTTCCACCCGGCCTTGTTAATTCTCAAATGGCCAAGTCCTTCGCCGCGAATCGCAATAACCCGCAGTCCGGCATAAGCATTGTGAATGTAGCCGTGGTAAAGGCCGATCGCGGCAAACCCTACTCCGATGGCCACCATGGTCACAAAGGATCGCCGCTTGTTTCTTAAAATATTCCGGAATGCCAGTTTCATCCAGTTCATCATAGGTTTAATCCAGCCGCCTTTCAGAAATGTTCAGTTTATCTTTTTAATCCAAAAATATTTCAGGGATGTCCCAGTGAATCTACAATATTCGCTTTTGCCGCTGATTTTGCGGGAATGACGGCTGCAATGGTCGATATGATGATGAAACAGACTATCAAGAGCATCAACGCCCAGGGCGCCATATTGACTCTCATGGCCACGGGCGTTGACAATCCCGGAGGTGTATAGTGCAGCGGGAAGAGCCTGATCAGCGACCATTCAATCGTATGCAAGACAACGCCTGCCATACTGCCGAAAACGCCCAGCAAAGCGCCTTCCAGAGCAAAAAGCTTAGCCACGCCAACGCGTTTCATCCCCAAAGCCCGCAGGGTTCCGATTTCTTTCGTTCTTTCAACAATGGTATTGCTCATGGTATTGATAATCGTCACCAGCACGATCGTCACCACGATGAAAAAAAGAAAAATAAAGATCGTATCCAGATACGATTTCATTTTATTATAAGCGATGGAAAGATCCTGCCAGGTTCTGATTTCAGCATCAATACCGGCGTTTTTAAGTTTTTTTGCGATGACATCATGCATTTGTTCCGTATCTTTCCAGTGTTTGAGCATGACCACAACCCTCTCCGCCGATTGCGTATCGAGCAGGGCCTGGGCGAAATTAAAATTAAACCGCATAAATTTGTCATTGGAGAAATCGTTTCCGGTATCATAGACGCCGCTGATTTGCATATCCATGGCATTCATCTGACCGCTCAAGGTTTGCGCCATGACGATTCCGTCGCTGCCCGGTTTCATCTTTAGATAACTGGCCATGTCTTTGGCCATCAGCACACCGTAAGTTTTACTTTCGTTCAGTTTTTCACCGATGACCGCATCATACCCCTCGTCCACATAACCGACGACATCAAACCAGAACTGTGTAATAAATTCCTCATCTTTCGGGATAACGCCCTGGGCAATGAAAATAATGGAGGTCAGACCGTTGGTTACCGTGCCCATCACCTGAATCTGCGGTGTAACCAGCACGACATCTTTTTCTTCCTTGACCAGTTGAATAATTTTATCCGTCTGCTCTTTCGAAAACATATAGTTGTGCGGTTCTAGCTTGCCCTGTTCCTCCCATCCCGCTTTATTGATTCTTAAATGGCCCAACCGTTCGCCGCATATCGCAAGCCACCGGAGTCCCTCATAAGCGTTATTAATATAGCCGTGATAAATACTGATGGAGGTAAACCCCACGGCAATGGCAATCATCGTCACAACAGAGCGGCGTTTGTTTCTTAAAATATTCCGGTAGGCCAGCTTAATCCACTGCAGCATCAGACGTTATCACTCCTGAATAATTTTGCCGTCTTCCAGACGTACCAGCCGTTTGACTTTATCCAGAAGCCTCTGGTCGTGTGTGGAGAAAATGAACGTGATGTGGTCTCTTTCATTCAGTTCACGCATAATATCGATTACCATATGGGCCGTTTCCGAATCGAGATTGGCCGTCGGTTCATCGGCAATAACCAGTGAGGGATTATTGACCAGCGCCCGGGCAATTGAAACTCTCTGCTGCTGACCGCCCGACATTTTCGCCGGACGATTATGAATGAGATCCTTCAGGCCGACCTCTTCCAGACGCATCAGCGCCTGTTTTTTGGCTTCCGCCACCGACGCGCCTCTGATCTGCATGGGCAGCATGACATTTTCCAGTGCGGAGAGAACAGGCACCAGATTAAAGCTCTGAAAAACAAAACCGATGGTCTCATTCCGATGCTCGCTTTTCTGATCGTCCGTCAACTTCTGGACATTTTTCCCTGCAATGGCCAATTCTCCGGATGTGGGATCATCAATGGCACCGATGAGATTCAGGAGGGTTGTTTTGCCCGATCCGGACGGTCCCCAAACGGCCACAAATTCTTTCTTGTCGATCTGGAGATCAATGCCTCTCAGCGCATGGACAACCGTCTCGCCAAGATGATAGTCCTTGGTGATACTCTTCATTTCAATTAAAGCCATTTTATACCCCCTGGAAAAACTCAACGGCAAACCGTCATGGATTGCGGCCGACACTTTGCAAAGCAATCATTTTTTTGGCTTGCGGAGCATATAAAGAAATGTCCTATATGTCAATTAAATATCAAAAAAAAATAGATAAAAAAATAAAGGCGGTGGTTAGGATGTTATTAATTTTCAATTGAAAACCGCTTCACACCGGCTCTCAATTTCAACCGATACGATATACCCATTATTATGTATGTTGAGAATGTGATTTTGATTCCAACCAGGATTTTATCCGGTTGGCATCGTTAATGCGTGCCTTATTGTTTCGGCAATCAAGCAGAACGATCAGCAGCGGACGTTTCGCCACTTTGGCCTGCATGACCAGACACCTTCCGGCTTCATTGGTAAATCCTGTTTTGGACAGACCGATTTTCCAGCCGCAACCGTCCCGGACAAGCTGGTTGGTGTTGCGGAATTTCAGCATTTGCCAGCCGGTAAAGATCGTGGCCTTTTTACGGGTCGTAAAATCACGGATCATCTCATACTGATAGGCGGTATCAACCAGTCGCGCCAGGTCTTTTGCGGAAGAAACGTTATTGCTCGACAGGCCAACCGTATCTCTGAAACGCGTATGGGCTAATCCCAACGCAGCGGCTTTTGCGTTCATCGCCCGGACACAGTTCCAGTAACCGCCCGGATACGTTCTCCCCAGTGCATGGGCGCAACGGTTATCCGAAGACATCAGCGCCAGCAACAACGCTTCCTCGCGGGTGAGGTCGGTGCCCACGGCAAGCCGAAAGCTTGTCCCGCGAACCGCTGTCGCGTCTTCCTCCTCAATGGTGATCGTTTCATCAGGATCCAGTCCGGCGTCAAGAACCACCATGGCGGTCATCAGTTTGGTGATGGATGCAATGGGCATGACGGCTTTGGCCTGTTTCTGAATCAACAACTTACCGGTTTGCTGATCCTTCACAATCACTGCCGCCGAACGCAAAACCAGCCCGCCCTTTTTCTTCTGGACGGATTGTGATGTGGAATGTTTTCGATGATGGGACGATTTTTTGGAGGATTTTGCAAATACGTCGTTAAAGGAAAATAATAAAAAAACTGCACATAAAATGACTACAAAATAATTTTTACTGAATTTACTTGCCATGCATTCTCCCGATCTTCAAGATACGTCTTTAGTTTTGCAACAAAGACCTGAGTGTCAATTTAATGCCGGCATTTGCTCTGCCAACTTGTGTTTCAAAGTTAATTTTTTGGAATCATACAGAATTTTTTCGAATTAGTCAATTTTGAATTTGATTTTTTTGCAAAAAATTCCAGGGATGTCAATCAATGTCTTCTTTTCCGAAACGCCAGAACAGCAGTGCGCCGATAATCATGCAGTAGATGCCGACATTCAGGATCGGGACGGCAAAAACCGGTCCGCCGAATCCTTCGGCGCCGATCCGGGAAGCGGCAAAGGACTGCACGCCGAAAAGTTTCGGCCACACCGTATAAATTATTTGCCAAACGGAAAAGTCAGATGGCGCATCGTGCTGCATCATCGCCTGTCCGATCGGACTATGGCGAACCGCAAAGACGCCGTCGGCTGCAACACCGATCATCCCGATGCCGATAACGCAAAGCAACGCGGCAATATCAGGCATCATCATCGACAAAAGAAGCACGGTCAGCACCACGAAAAGCACATTCAGCGAGCACCAGATCGACGCCGAAAAAAATTCCGGCATGACCATGTTGGCGCTGACGGATGTGATCAAAAAAACGATGCCATGCAGAACAATCATGACGGCCGTCAGCAAAACCCACAGGCCGAGAATTTTTCCGGAGACATACTGCCGGCGGCTGACGGGTTTTGAAAGGATGCAGGATTGCGTGCCGTCACCGCGGTCGCGGCGGAAAATGCGCATGGACAGCAGAGCCGCCAGAAACAAAACGCCCCCGGCAATGATATGGAATGTGATTTTCGAAACCATGATGATGATTTTTGCTGAATCGACGACCTGTCCGTTCATCATGTAATCGCCGTGATAACAACCGCGCACCATCAAGATAAACAAAGCGCAGATGATCAGTATCGCGATAAAACTTTTTTGACGGGCTTCGTCCGCAATGGTGAATGAGGCCAGGCGGATGACGGAAGCCCAGTTTTCCGGAACTCTCATGTCAACCTTCCTTCACAAAACGGATAAAAACATCTTCCAGGGTATCGCCGTCCCGGACGAGAGAAGATATTTTATCCCTGACCATCAGCCTTCCGCGACGGATCACCGCGGCGTTATCGCATATTTTTTCCACTTCCGACAAAAGATGGGAATTCAGAAAAACCGTCATACCGTCCTTTTTCAGCGATTCCAGTAACCGGCGTATGTCCCGGATACCGATGGGATCAAGTCCTGCGGCAGGTTCATCCAGGATCAGCAGTTTCGGCCGGCCGATCAGAGCGGCGCCCAGACCAAATCGCTGAATCATACCCTTGGAATAGGTTCCGGATTTGTCATGTTCCCTTCCCTGCATGCCGGTCAGTGTGACCGCCCACTGGCACTGCTTATCCGCATCGGCACCTTTGATATCGAGCAGTGCCGCGCAGCGCTTCAGATACTGCCACCCGGAAAGATGCGTCGGGATACGGTGATTTTCCGGCAGATAGCCGACAAAAGCGCGGCTCTTCGCGTTTGTTGTGGAAAGACCGTTCAACGACAAATGTCCTGCAGTCGGGCGGGTAAAATCAAGCAGCAGTTTAACGATTGTCGTTTTCCCCGCTCCGTTCGGTCCGAGAAGAGCAAAACACTCGCCTGCGCCGACGGAAAATGAAACATTATCCACGGCAACCAGGGAGCCATACTTTTTTGTCACGGCGTCGAGTTCGATCATCACGAATGAACATATGGTCCGAAGGACATTCTGTCAACAAAATTATCATAAAAACGCCTGCCGCTCTTTCCGTCCCGTAAACAGCTCTGGAATTCTTCCGGCCATTGGGCTATATTAAAAAAAGTTTGGAAAAGAAGGAATTTTTCCATGAAGACATTTCCGACATTGATCCGCATTCTTTTGTTTTTCTTTCTGACCGCTTCATCCTGTTTCGGTGCGGAACAGGTTCAGTTTCGGATTCTGCATCTGAATGACTTTCATGGTTTTGCCGAGCCGCAACGCCTGTCCGGATCGGCGCAGACCGCCGGCGGATTATCTTTTCTTGCCGGATCAATCAATCAGTTCAGAAAACATCAGCCGACACTGCTTCTGGCTGCCGGAGACTTTATTCAGGGGCATCCGTGGACAAACCTTTTTGAAGGCAAATCCACCATCGAGGCGATGAATGTCATGGGGTTTTCGGCAATGGTCCTCGGAAATCACGAATTCGATTTCGGACAGGATGTTCTCAAAAAAAGGATTGCCGAAGCAGCTTTTCCGGTTCTGGCCGCCAATGTCCGCGGTTTCCCGTCCGTCAAACCGTATGTGATCAAAGACATCTCCGGCCTGAAAGTGGGGATCATCGGATTGATCACGGAAGAAACATCCACCACAACGCATCCGAAAAATGTTGAAGGCCTGATTTTTTCTCCGGTCATTGATACCGCGCAACAACTTGTCCGCGAGTTGAGAAATAAGACCGATTTGATCATCATTCTTTCCCATCTTGGCCTGCCGGCCGATGTGGCCCTGGCCGGGGCCGTTGAAGGAATTGACATCATTGTCGGCGGACATTCGCATACCCGCGTTGAAAAACCGATGATCGTTCGTAACACACTGATTGTTCAGGCGTGGGAACACGGCAAAGTGCTGGGGGTTCTGGATGTAACGGTCCGCAATAAAAAAATCAGCGGACATGAAGGACGGCTGATCGTCATCGATCCGGTCCAAAACAAGCCGGATCCGCCGGTGGCACAGATTGTTGATCGCTATCAGACACAGGCGGCCGGCATTCTCAACCATGTGATCGGCGAAGCCCGGGTCGATCTGCCGGGGAAGGAGTCCCGCTGCCGGGAAACTTCTCTGGGCAATCTGGTCGCCGATATTTTAAGACAGCAAACCGGCGCCGATATCGCTTTGATCAACGGCGGCGGCATCCGGGCGGATATCTGGAAGGGTCCGGTTCGTATGAACGATATTCTTTCCGTCCTGCCTTTCTCCAATCGCGCTATTGTCCTGAAGGTCAGCGGACAAGAAATCAAAGATATCTTCGAACACGGCATTTCCGATCCGGAAGGGAAGGCGGGACGTTATCCTCAGGTTTCCGGAATGCAACTGACCTACAATCCCGCCAACCCCGCCGGTCAGAGAATTACCGGCTTTACGATCAACGGGAAACCGTTGCAGACCGACCAACGGTACACACTGGCGACCAGTGATTTTCTGGCCGCCGGAGGCGACGGCTATGCCGCGTTCACCCGAATTCTTAAGACCATGAATGACGGGGGACAAAACACCGCATCGGAAAATCGCGCGCTGTTTTTTGCATCCGGACGGGACATTCGCGACATGGTCATTGATTTTATCAGAGACAATAAAATGATTTCCGCCGCCGTGGAAAACAGGATCAGAAAGGAGGATTGATTGATGCGTGTCTGGTTAAATAATGAACCGGTCGATGTGGTTCCCGGAATGAAAGTTCGCGAAGCCCTGATTCAAGCAGGCTTTCTGCCGGAAGTGGAAAAGGGCGGAATCGTTCTTGACGAGTGGGGCAACGAAGTCGGTCTGGACGGGGCTCTGCAGGACGGAAGCCGTTATGCATTTAAAAAAAAGGCAGATTAAAAAAAGCGGCAGAGACTGTAAACTAATCTGTGTAAATGGATAATTTTTCATATTGCCGCCAAATCAAAACGGCCCTCGTACATAACAGCCAGCTGAGAAATTGTCAAAGCCCAGTTGGCCAAAGGCATCGTCCATTTTTTCATGACATCCTGAATCGCCAGATATAAGATTTTGGTCAGCGCCTCATCATTGGGAAAAACAGACCGGTTTTTTGTCACCTTGCGCAGTTGCCGGTGCAGTCCCTCCAGAGCGTTGGTCGTATAAATAATTTTCCGAATGTGTTCAGGATATTTAAAAAAAGTGGATACGTTGGACCAGTGATTTTTCCACGGATTCACCGCCAGAGGATATTTCTGTCCCCATTTGGCAATCAGTTTATCCAGTTCGTAAGCAGCCTTGTCTTCACTGGGCGCTTTATAAACCGTTTTCAGATCGGCGATAAATTCTTTCTGATATTTTGATCCCACATATTTAATGGAATTACGTATCATATGCACAATACAGAGATGCGTCTCTGTTTTCGGAAAAGCGCTGTTAATCGCCTCCGGAAATCCCTTCAAACCGTCAACGCAGGCAATCAAAATATCATCAACGCCCCGGTTCTTTAATTCGTTCATAATACCGAGCCAGTAATGGGCGCCTTCGTTTTCGCCGACCCAGAGCCCTAAGACATCCTTGCGGCCTTTTAAATCAACGCCCAGGCATGTATAAGCCGCTTTATTCACCACTTTGCCTTCATGCCGAACATGGTAGTGGATCGCGTCAAAGAAAACGATCGCATAAACCGCGGACAACGGTCTGGCCTGCCACTCTGCCGCCACGGATATGACTTTATCGGTGATATTGGAAATCGTGGTCGGAGATATTTCTACGCCATAAATATCTTTGATGTGTTCCTGAATATCACGGACGGTCATCCCCTTGGCGTACATCGAGATGATCTTCTCATCAAATTCACTGATATCGCTCTGACGTTTCTTAACGATGGCTGGTTCAAAGGTGCCCGTCCGGTCCCGCGGTGTCTCTATCTTGACTTCACCATAATCGGATCGAACGGTTTTTGCTGTTTTCCCGTTGCGGCTGTTTCCGCTGTTGTTCCCCTCTGTTGAATGTTTCTCATAACCCAAATGGTCGGTCATCTCCGCTTCAAGGATTTGTTCTGTCATCTCCTTGAGCATCCGTTTTAATAAACCATCTTTCCCGGAAATATCTTCCAGGGTCTTACACTGGCTCAATGCCTCCTCAACATCAAACGTCAACTTCATGAAAATCCTCCTGTCTGTTCTGGTTTTATTATCTATCTTATATAAAACCATTTACACAGTTAGATTTACACTCCC
>Ga0209201_1002569_pt1 | contig 17610 bp, 10 predicted proteins | sample AD_UKC055_MetaG_FD_184411 | JGI IMG/M metagenome (GOLD analysis project Ga0209201, IMG submission 184411) | Active sludge microbial communities of municipal wastewater-treating anaerobic digesters from USA - AD_UKC055_MetaG (SPAdes) (version 2) | ecosystem: Engineered > Bioreactor > Anaerobic >...
CCCGGCCGGGTTTTACCCACAGGGCCGATCCAGGCGTCAATACGCCCGCTTGGACTGCCCGCTCAGCTGCGCTGCCGACCCGGCCACAATCCAAATCCGCCCAAATCACTTTCTCGAATCCGGCGTGGGGTTTGAAGCCTTCGGGCTAGAACAAACTCGCCTGCTTTCCGCCCGGACCCTTTACTCCCAGCTTCTTGTAGCTCAATTCGGTCGCCACGCGGCCCTGGGGCGTGCGCTTGAGGTAGCCTTCCATGATCAGGTACGGCTCATACACCTCCTCGAGAGTGTCCGGTTCCTCGCCCACCGCCACCGCCATCGAGCTTAGCCCGACCGGCCCGCCGCCAAACTTGACAATCACAGTCTCCAGGATGCGCTTGTCCATCTCGTCGAGGCCGTTCTCGTCAATCTCCAGCATGGCCAGGGCCTTGTCGGCAACCTCGAGGGTTATGTGGCCGGTGTGCCGGACCTGCGCGTAGTCCCGCACGCGCCGCAGGAGGTTGTTGGCGATGCGCGGGGTGCCGCGGCTGCGGCGGGCAATCTCCCGGGCGCCCTCCTTCTCGATCTCGACGTTGAGCAGCCGGGCGGAGCGCACAACAATCTGCTGGAGGTCCTCGGCATGGTAGTAATCCAGCCGCTCGCGAATCGGGAAGCGGGTCAGCAGCGGCGCGGTCAGCAGCCCGCTGCGCGTGGTCGCGCCGATGAGGGTGAAGCGGGGCAAATTGAGCCGCACGCTGCGCGCGTTGGGCCCCTGGTCAATGATGATGTCCAGCTTGAAATCCTCCATCGCCGGGTAGAGGTACTCCTCGATGGTCTTCTGGAGGCGATGAATCTCGTCTATGAACAAGACGTCGCCCTCTTCGAGGTTGGTCAACAAGCCGGCCAGGTCGCCCGCCTTCTCGATGGTCGGGCCGCTGGTGCTCTTGAGGTTGGCGCCCATCGCCTTGGCAAGGATATGGGCCAGCGTCGTCTTGCCCAGCCCGGGCGGCCCGCTGAAGAGGATGTGGTCAATGGCTTCCTGCCGTTGTTTGGCGGCGGCGACCGTGATCTCGAGGCGCTCCTTCACCTTGAGCTGGCCGGTGAACTCGGAAAAGAGCGACGGGCGCAGCGTCATTTCCAGCGCCATGTCCGGCTTCGCCAGCGCCTCTGAGATCTTGTGTTCAGCCATCGCCCAAAGGATGGGCAAAGGCCCGGAACGCGCAAGGCGGAAAGTCGCCCCAGCCCCAATACACACGCGGCGGGCTTGTCCCACACCCTGCCAAAAGCCTGTCCGCACGGCCCTTACTTCACTGCCAGCAAGCCCACCACGGTGCAGGCGATGGCAATCAGCGCGGCGACCAGCGACTCGCCCGCGATCAGGCCCGACGCGACCGGCACGTAGTAAAGGTCCGATGCCTTCTTGTGCAGTCTGCTCCAGATGCCGGCCAGCACCGCTCCGATGGCAAAGGAGAGGCTGTTGGCAAACGGCATGACCCACGCCAGCCCCAAACCCATCGCCGAGGGCATTCCCTTCCAGCCGCCGTCGCCCACCGGCGGCTATCCGTGAGCTTCCCTCGCCCAAAGCAAGGGCCGGGACAGAGCCCGGCCCCCACAGGCAGTTTCTTCTCGGACCGGTTGAAGCCGGTTAGACGGTTACTCGGCCACCGTGTAGAACCTCTTCGGCTTGTTGGCTGGAGAGTTGGTGTCCACCCAGAGCGTTCCTCCCCCACTCTGTATGAAGGTGGCGTTCGTCGTCCAGGCGACGGGCGGGGTGAGGTCCGTAGTGGAGAGAATCCGGTAGCTTTGGCCCGGCACGCCGCCAGACATGAACAACCCGGCATACAGGTCAATCGAGACGCAGACCGGCGTCACCATGAGCAGGTTCGTCCTGCTGACAAGGCTGCCCAGCGCATTGGCCACCCGCACCGAGTAATGACCCGCGTGGTTCGACTGCACATTGCTGATGGTGTAACAGGCGTTGGTGGCTCCGCCGATGTCCACGGGCGCGCCTGTCGGGTTTGTGCCGTGGAACCGCCACTGGTAGGTCAGCGGCTGGCTGCCGGTGGCTCCGACGCAGAAGGTCGCCGATCCACCCACACACGCTGTCACGTCCTCCGGTTCCGAACGGATCACCGGGGCGGTACAGGACCCGCACACCCAACAGCACGCCCCCGGCCCGCCGTGCGCCCCGATATCGTTTCGCACCGTGCCGAGGGACGAGAGGGCGAGAGGGTCGCTGCAGTTAACCTGGGAGAAGCAGGCATCGTTGTACGCGGAGAGCGGGTTGCCCGCATCTACGCACTTGGACCCTGGCACGATTCTGAGAAAACTTGAGCCGCAGAAGATGGGCGCAAAGTTGATGTTGCCCTGGCCGGCAAAGCCACCTTGCACGTCGCAGTAGGTAACATTGGTTGTCCCAACGAGCTGGGTTCCGCCGCCAGCATTGAAATACAGGATCGAGTTCATAACCACAGTGCCGGGGGCAGAAGAATTGAGCCCCTCGATGTTGTTGTAGGCGAACGTGCAGTTAACCACACTAGGCGAGCTCACACTGGAGTTGATATACAGCCCGCTGCCATAACTCCCGCTCATTGAGCTAACAGCGTTGTCGGAGAAGATGGAGTTGGCTACAGATAATGGTCCCGCCCCCGAAGCCATCATTCCCCCGCCGTAGGCATAAGCTGCGTTCCAATGACCGCAGCCCCATTCGTTGGCAGCGTTTCCTCTAAAAGTGCAATTCCTGATGTCGGCGTTGCCCTCAACGTACAGACCGCCGCCATTGGCATAGCGAGTAGCTTCACGTTCGGCGCAGCCTTGGACTAGATTGGTTGCGACCAAGCAGTTTCTCATTAGCACTCCCCCAACCACATAGACGCCGCCGCCATAATAGGTTCCCGAATTGCCACTTGGGTTCACTGTATTCCCGCGGATTTCACAGCATTCAAGGATCAGATTACCTGCCATCGGGCTCGCATTAATTCCCCCGCCCTGATAAGGGGCGCTGTTGTTCGCAATCGTGCAGTGTTTCAGATATGGCAGGCTGTACACGAGCCGCACACCACTGTTCACAGAATTGGAGACGATACAGTAGTGCATCTGTGAGCCCGGACTGCTGTAGTTGAAAAAGATACCCTGCCACCCGACTGCCGGGTCGCAGGCCTTGAAGACAATCGGCTCGGCTTCCGTGCCGATCGCAGTCAGCACCCCCTGCACCTCGAAGGTGTAGTTACTGGCGCAGATCGTAACCCCCGGCTCAATCTCCAGATCGGCAGCGAGCACATCACATGTAAGAATGTACGGGGAGTTGGCCTTAGTCCACGTTCCCCAGACAGTTCCGCAAACATAAGTTTGCGCCCATGTTGTACAGAGCCCGCACAGCAGCAAAAGAAGGCAGGCGGTGATCAACCAGCCCTTCCTCGTCCAACTTGGCTGGACATCTATATATTGGTGGTGATTGTCATGGACTTCGACTCGATTCTCCTGCTGCTCTTTCATAGGTATCTCCTGTTCTTGTTTAGTGTTTGTTGTTGGCGGTAATCTGCTTGTCCCCCAGGCATGCCCTTCTCTCGCATACAATGGTTTTTTTCGTCATAGCCGCTGCACGGTTCTCACTTCGGCGTGAAGTATGACCAAACCGCGCGATGCTGTCTGTTGGGCAAAGCACTGATTTTTTTGTAGGGCTTAACCCTACAAGTGGCCGCATGTGGAGCCCGCCGGCCACCCCCCGAGCCGGCGGGCCGGGCTCAGTGAGTCGGAGGCGAAGCCGCTGCGGGCCGCGCGACCTTGCGCCCCAGGAACCATGAGCCCCCTCTGAGGAAGCATCATGGCGGCGGCTCAACTGACGGCTATCTGTCAGCCCATGCACTCCGTCCACTGCCATGCACTGTATAATTCGAGAATGGCGGTGGCGGGGTTACGCAGAAAAATGCAGAAGGACCGGGTGTCCGGCGCGTCGGCTGGTGACAGGCTCAGATCTCCTCGTCAGGAGTCCTCACTACCCAGGGAGGGTGGGTACCCAGTAAGTACCCTACCCATGCGCGCTAATCCGGGCAGGCGGGGCTAACCTCTGGCCGCGGGCCTGGCCGTCTGGCTCGGGTATTTCACACCCAACGCCGCGGGCCTCCACGCGGCGTTGGGCGCGAAATATCCGGGTTGGGAACGGCCCAAGCTAGACGCCGCCGCCCCGTGGCCGCCCTGTTGGATCATGGCGATTACCTGCGCCCACTGGGTCGCGGGAAAGCAGCTCGCGAGTGATGTGCTCGGGCCGCTCATGCGGTGCTGTAGTGCCGGCGAGAGCATGGCAAGTCATGCAAACAAGCAGGGCCGGAACACCCGTCCCGGCCCTGCGAATGCATGATGGCTTGCTGATCTACTGGAGCAGAACCGCGCGATAGAACCGGCGCACTGCGCTGGACGAATCGGGGTCGCTGCAATACAGCGGGCTTGTGGTCAGCGTATTTGTGACCAGCGGCGTCCAATTGCGCAGGTCGCTGGAGGTCTCGACAACCACCGTCTCGCCGACCGCAGCCGACACGTTGAATCCGAATCGTCCTCCCGAGAATCCCACGGGAGCGACCAGGGCGAATGGCGGCACAGCAGCCTGATGTAGTCGGACCCGGTAGAAAAGACGAGGGGCGTTCGTTGCGCCTGTTGCAAGGAAGGGCATAACGCCCCAGGAGTTCGTCATGAACCCGGCGCTGGTCCAGCTGGTCAGATCCGAGGACTGGTACACCTCATACTGATCACCCGCGCAACCGCAAACCAGCATCTTGAAACCGCCAAGCTGCTGAATCGGCGGATAGGCGCAGGGTTCGCCGCCGAGATGAATCCATGGCCGGCCTCCCGGCATGCCCCCCGGTAGCGGCGTCAGCCCGCTGACGCTCACGTTGCAGAATGTGTTGGTCGCCAGCCCCGTGTGCCGATGAGCGGTGACCGCCAAGCCCCATTGGAGGGTGGCGGGCATTTCGGCTACTGTGGTCCACCACACCAACTGCCAGTTAAGGCCGTTGGACGAGCAGTGTCCTACAAACGTATCGCCCATGCGCATCAGCCTCAGCCACGTGACATTGGTGCCGCTACACCCATTCTCCAGGCTCTCGTAGTTGGCGATGGGGCGGCGGCGGAACAGCATCCGCCTTTCCGCGTTCAACGCCAGGAACACATTCCGGTCTCCCCCCGTGAAGCCGTCGCGCACCATCACCCCGGCTTCCGAGAGCGGGTTATCCGGCACCAGCCCCTCCATCCGGGCGAGGATCTGGCCATCCCCGGTCCATTCGGTATTCACAAAGAAGAAACGGTCTTCCGTGCCTTCGATGTCCTCCCCCGAGCCCCAGGCGACGTAACAGCCGTTCAGGTTTGTGTAATCCCCCATCCCCTCGCCGCGGGGCACGAAGCCGCCGCCGATGACCACGACCGTGGCATTCGCGCTCGTCGCCGGCACCCCGGCCGTGTTGTTCACCACCACGCTGTAGTCACCGGACTGGCTGGTTTGCACGTTGTTCAATACGAGACACGAGTTGGTGGCGTCGGCAATCGCAGACCCGTAACGCCGCCATTGATAGGAAATGGGTTCACTGCCGGAGACGCCCACGCACAGGGTCACCTGGCTGCCTTCCGCCGCTGTCTGGCTCTGCGGTTGGCTCGTGATCGCCACCGGCACGGCGATCTCCACCCGTGCCACAGTGCTCGTCACCGCGCCCGCTGTCGTCGTGACCACAGCCCAGTAGTCCCCCACGTCGGCCGGCTGGACGCTGGTTAGAGTCAACGTGGCATTGGTGGCATTCGGCTTAACCAGGCCGTCCTTCCACCATTGGAAGCCCAGGGAGCTGGCAGTCGGTGTCACGCTCATGGCCGCACTGGCCCCGGGGAAGACCACTTGCCTCGGCGGTTGGGCCACGAAGTCGTCATTGACGATGGTGACGACGGCAGTGGCGTTGCTGCCCACAATGAGGCTGCTCAGGTTCACCAGGAACCAGTCATCCGGCTCCTCAACCGTGTCATTCAACAGTTCCACGGTGAACGTCTTCACTCCGCTCTCTCCGTCCGCCCAGGTGAGCGTACCATTCGTGGCCACGTAATCGGTGCCAGCGGCCGCAGTGCCGCTCCCGATGCTGAAGCCCGCGGTCACGACACCGCTACTCGCGCCCGTCCGGCTCACCGACAAGGTGACCGACGGAACGGACTCCAGCGCCGCCACGCTCGTACTGACGAACTCAACTGACCAGGGATCACCGCCAATGATGTCCGCATACCGCGTGGGCAGCAGGGCGTAGTTGGTGGTATAGGGTGCCGCCGTATCGTTCTGGTTGAGCACCCCCACGATGTTCACCGGCACCGTCGGCTTGGGTTTGCCGCCAATGTCCGTCTTGGGATGGATCGTCAGGTTAAACGTCAGCCCTGCCTGGTTGGTGATCAGCAGGTTGGTCAGCACCGTCGGGAAGGACGCCCCCCCGGATTGGCTCACCCAGACGTTGGTGGCAATGAGGTAGCGCGCCTCGATGGCTTCCATCACCGGCACGTTGGCGCCCGCCGTGAAATCCAGCATTCCCGGGGTAGGCAAGGCATTGCTGCTGCTCAACCGCCATACGACGTTCGTCAGGTTCGCGTAATTCGGCGCCAGCGCCAGCAGGCCGTTGATGTTCGTCAACGACGCCGTAACCCGTAGCCGGTCGCCCGCGTCCGGCATAAACTGGTTCGTGCCGCCACGGAACAGCACAGCGATGCCATTCGTGCCGTCCTGCATGAAGAACAACTCGTCCGCCGCCACCGTGCTCAGGTTCGTGTGCGTGGTCACGGTGCCCTCCACGGTGAAGAGCGAGGTGATGTTCGTCGGCACCCAATTCGTCGTGCCCACCAGCGACCGCAGGAAGGCGATGTTCGTAACCATCGGCGGCGGGACAACCTCGTCGTCAATAATGACCAGAGTGGCCGACTCGCGGGCCACCGAGGACGCCAGCGCACCCGGCACAATGAGTTCCAACGACACTGTCTCATTCCCCTCCACCAGCACGTCCTGATGAATGGGAACGGAAACGGTCTTCACCCCCTCCTCCCCATCCGCCCAGTCAATTTGCTCCACCACGGCATCATAATCATCGCCGCCCACAGCTATTCCATCCGTAGCCCAGAAGGTGACGCTGGCCGGCCCGGCGCTCCCATGCCGCCGCGCCACGGAGATGACGGCATTGGCCTCGGCTTCGTTGATGAAATACCGCGCATCCGTGAACTCCACGATCCCGGAGGGGGGATTCACGGCCGAAATGGTCACGTCGTCCACATACCAACCTGGACCGGGGTCCAGCAGCCACGGGTAGGGGTAGGATCCGCTCTGGTAGCCGTGCGATTCAAAGTAGAAGCCCAATTGCACAGCCTGCCCCGCATACGGGCTGAGATCAAACGGCGGCACTTGGGTCCACACCCCACTGTCCGCCGGATTATAGCGCGTCAATGGCTGCCAGTCTCCCTTGGCCGCTTTGATCTGGATCTCGCAGAAGTCGTGTCCGGCAATACTAAACCAGTGCCAGAAGCGAAGCGTGGGGTGAGCACCCACCTCTGGCACAAAAAAGGGCGGACTGACTAATCGCCCATACGTGTCGTCTGCGTAGTTACTGCCCAAAACTGTTCCTGCGCAGTTCGTGCCGGAATGCGCACGTAATCCCAAGCTGTTGGTGGGCGGACCATAGGTCGGCACACCGATCTCCCATGTGCCGTCCTCTGCATACCAGTCTCGCCAGCCAGGCTCGAATACCTCAGCGACATTCAGTGTGAGCGTTTGGAGCGGTCCTGTGACCAGCGCCACTTCGTCGACGTACCACCCGGGGCCGGGATCAAGAACCCACGGGTAGGGGTAAGAGCCACTTTGATAGCCGTGGAATTCAGAATAGAATCCTAGCTGCACTGTCTGGCCGGAATAGGGCGACAGATCAAACCCCTGCCGATTCCATACTCCACTGCCAGTCGAAGTGTAGCGGTGCAATGGCTGCCAGGAATTGGTGCCAGCCTTGATTTGCATTTCGCAAAAGTCGTGTCCGGCGATACTATACCAGTGCCAGAACCGCAATCGCGGCAACTGATCCGCACTTGGCACCACAAACGGCGCGCTGAACAGGCGGGCCGAACGATCGTCCGGGTAGTTCCCGTTTAGAACAGTCGCAGCGCAATTGGTGCCGTGATGGGCGCTGCCGGGACCACTGGTGGGCGCGCCAATCTCCCAGATACCAAAGTCGGTCACTTGCCCGCCGATGTAATCCACCCGCCACCCTGTCCAGCCATTCTCGAAACTATCCGGGAATGTCACCACCGGCAGTGGCCCCGTTTCGACCATCACCTCGTCCACATACCATCCTGGGCCGGGATCCAGGACCCACGGGTAAGGGTAAGAGCCGCTTCGGTACCCGTGGGATTCAAAGTAGAACCCCACCTGCACGGTCTGGCCAGCATATAGAGTCAGGTCGTGCCACGCCCGCGTCCACCGATTGAAGCTGTCGAGCGTGATCTGGTCGCCCAGCGCTTGCCAGGCGTTGGTTCCCACCTTGATCTGCACTTGAACGTAATCATGCCCGCCAATGCTAAACCACTCCCAGAACCGCAATCGCGGCAACTGATCCGCACTTGGCACCACAAACGGCGCGCTGAACAGGCGGGCCGAACGATCGTCCGGGTAGTTCCCGTTTAGAACAGTCGCAGCGCAATTGGTGCCGTGATGGGCGCTGCCGGGACCACTGGTGGGCGCGCCAATCTCCCAGATACCAAAGTCGGTCACTTGCCCGCCGATGTAATCCACCCGCCACCCTGTCCAGCCATTCTCGAAACTATCCGGGAATGTCACCACCGGCAGTGGCCCCGTTTCGACCATCACCTCGTCCACATACCATCCTGGGCCGGGATCCAGGACCCACGGGTAAGGGTAAGAGCCGCTTCGGTACCCGTGGGATTCAAAGTAGAACCCCACCTGCACGGTCTGGCCAGCATATAGAGTCAGGTCGTGCCACGCCCGCGTCCACCGATTGAAGCTGTCGAGCGTGATCTGGTCGCCCAGCGCTTGCCAGGCGTTGGTTCCCACCTTGATCTGCACTTGAACGTAATCATGCCCGCCAATGCTAAACCACTCCCAAAACCGCAATCGCGGCAACTGATCCGCACTTGGCACCACAAAGGAAGGACTGATAAACCGACTGCTGCGGTCATCTTCATAATTCGCTCCGAGCACCGTCGCCAAACAGTTCGTGCCGCTGTGAGCAGCGTTCGGGCCACTCGTGGGCACGCCCACCTGCCAAGTCCCAGTTTCGGCATGCCAATCGCCCAGGCCCAGTTCAAAGCTCTCGGTCAGGCCGTTGGTGAAGCCCACCGTATAGTCGCCCTTGATGACGCGGACCTCATCCACGTTCCAGCCATCGTTCACGCTGCCATCGGCGGCGATGCGGAAAGCGATCTGGACGGCTTTGCCAGCGTAGGCTTTCAGGTCCACCACCGGCCGGGTCCATACGCCGCAGCCCGTGGCGTAGTAGCGCGGTGATAGGTCGGCCCAGTTGTTTGTGCCATACTTGATCTGGACCACGCCGTAGCTGTCTCCGCTGAAGGCATACCAGTGCCAGAACTCGAGCCGCGGGCTCTGGCTGGCAGACGGCACCACGAAGGGCGTGATGCGGATGAGGCGCGAGCTGGTGCTGACGGGGTAATTGCCGGCCAGGACCGTGGCGGCGCAATTTGTGCCCTCGTGAGTGCGGTAGCCGGCGCTGTTGGTAGCGGGCCCAGTGAGTGGTGCGCCGATGTCCCAAACGCCGTTGTCCACGCCCCAGTTGTCCCAGACGGTGGGGCTTTCAAAGTTGTCCTGCCAGACGACAGTGGTCTGGGCCTTGACTGCCGAGGCGAAGACGGCGAGAAGAGCGATAACAAACAGGCCGGTCAGCCGGCCAACGGATGGTTGATACGGTGTCTTAGTGTTCATAGGCTTTGACTGGTATTGGTTGGCTTCATTCTGTGATTACATCGTGTGTGGTTGAGTTGGAATGCTCCCCTCAAGAGTGGTGGACGCGGTGGGAGCGGCCTGGGGCTCAGGGAGCTTACTGCCGGTAAACTTGCATTTCTGGATTTCTTTCTCCCCTTGCTCCGCCTCGACCAACTCAGGGCAGACATGGCCGACAAAGAAACCCAGGGTGACCTTTGTCCGCACATAACGGGTCTGCGCCTTGTCGAGGGTTAATGAGAGGGTGCGTTTGACTTCGGTCGAGGTGCTGATTTGATAGTCGCCCGGCGGCCGGTCCAAATAGAAGAAACCTTTGGACTTGGAGGTGCCGACTTTAACGTCGTTCAGCTTCACATCCGGCTGCACAGCCGCTCCGACCGCGCTCGGGCGATAAATGAAGATTCGCCCGTGCTCTGGATTCAGGGCGGGAATCGTGTCCCGAACCTGCGCATATTTGGGACCGGTCGCGCAGCCGGAAAGGACGGCGACCACTGGAATTAACCAACTGTATAGTTTGAGTAGTTTCATGGATTCGTGTTGTTTCTAAGGTTCGCGTTGAATTTCTAGCGGAAGCGGGCGGGACAGAGGGACCAGGGTTTTCTCAACCGGCAGGTAGAAGCCGACCAGGCAATCGTTCGAGACCACGATGTAAGCCTCGTAGATGTTGGACGCCACCACTTTGACCACTTGGTCCTTCGTGGAATAAACCTTCCCGGATTCCGTTACACCGACCTGGTTCCACGTCGTGTTGGCCTTGAGCTGGGTGGCCGAGCCGCTGCCCAGATGGACTCTGGTCTCCTTTGCGAGCAAGAACGAAGGGGAGTCGCTGGCAGGGGTCAATGCCGCCGGAACCTGCTTCACACGCCAGACGTTAAAGGCGCAGCCGGGTTCGAGCAGAAGCAGGAGCGCGCAACTCAGCCCGAGCGGGAGCATTTGAGAGAGCGATTTCATGGGTGGTGACCTCGGGGGCTGCTTGACCCGAGTATTTCACACCCCGCACGATTGGCCGGCAGATGGGAATGCAGGCATTTTGCCTGCTTGGGCCATTCGGGCCGTGTAAGCGGGCAGGATGCCCGCGCTCCGGCCTTGCAGGTGTGAAATGTCCCGGTTGGTGCCCCGCCGCTGACGGGAGGGATAGAGAAAGACGGTGCCGGCGCGCGAGATCTTCCACCGTCTCCCGCTGCCCCGTGCCCCGCCTCAATACCTGTATGAGCTAATTCCATACCCCAACCTGAACCTTGAGAGAATTAGCCCGGTGGAAGCGGCAAGCCACTGCGGATGCTTGCTGCTCTAGATTCTCGTTGCGCGGCAAGACAAGCATGAATGCAGCGGCTTGTCCAGAGAAATTTTCACCGGCGCTCCCCACATCCTTTGGCCTTGCCAGGCCAAGAAAGGTAATCTGCTTTGATTCCCCGGCTGCGGGTCGGGCCGCGTTCGCCCTCCGCGTCCCGCTGATTCCAACGGCGCCAATTGCTTTCGGTGACGCCGGTTTGGCGGCGAGACTGAGCGCCTCGGTTCCATAAAGAGGGAACGGGCGCCAAAGGCAGCGGAGATTCTTCGACGAATTGCGCGTCATGCCGCTAGATAATTCGACGGCTGTGGGGCGAAGGTTACGCGGAGAGAAGCAAGAAAGGCTTAGCTTGAATATCTGCCGGTGCGGCGCAGCTTAACCGCCGAGCACGTAGCGCGGCCAAGCCGCAACCCAAGGAGCGCGGCGATTCCTGTGCGCCCGTCTTGTCCACAATCCGGCAGGCGGACTGGAATGTCGGCGCTCCCGGGAAAACTTGGCTGGCGGCGACGAGTTCTGTCGCGGCGGGCCGGGGCCGTGGGCTTTACCAGCATTCCGGGTGTGGCTGGTGATCGTTGTTCCAGAGGCGGCGGCGGTCTGCGGCATCGGACATCCAGGTGGTTTGCCGGGCGGTTTCGACGTGCGCGTCGCAAAAGAGCAGGTTGGCTTTGCCGTCGTGCCAGTCGCCGACTCCGGCGTAGCCCCAGGCGGGAAAGATGTAGGGGAAGGAGACGTAGAGCGGATCGGCCGGGCTCACCGAGTTGGAGCTGATGGCCGGGGGGCGGATGAAGGCGGCGCTGTCGCCCAGGGCGGCCATGCGGGCGGGCGCGAGGACTCGATTCTCGGGCGCGGGCTCGTAATGCCCGGAACGGCTGCCGGACCAGACGAAATCGCCGCCGAGCCCCAGGTTGCGTTTGGGCGCATTGCGTTTGACGGCGCCGATGAAGTTGTAGCCGTAGTGGGGCTGGATGCGCGGGTTGGGGGGCGAGAAGATCTGGAGGAAATCGGCGGAGGCGATTTTGCGCTGGGGGCAGTAGAGGGTTTGCTCGCCCGAGGCGGACCGCAGGGCCTTTTGCCAAGCGCCCAGGCCGTCGCCGGCGGTGGCCAGGGGAAAGGAATGCTCCTCCTGGACATAGAGGTTCAGGGCAATGCCCAGTTGGCGCAGATTTCCGAGGCACTGGGTGGAGCGGGCTCGGCGCTGGGCGGAGCTGAGCGCCGGCAGGAGCAGGGCGGCCAGGATGGCAATGATGGCGATGACCACCAGCAGTTCGATAAGAGTGAACGCGCGGAGACTGGGTTGAGGGCTTAGCCCGAATATTCCATACCCCCCACGATAGGCCGGCAGACGGGAGCGCGGGCATCTGGCTCGCTTGGGCCCTTCGGACCATGTAAGCGGGCAGGATGCTCGCGCTCCGGCCTTGCAGGTGGACCGGCTTGGGCGGGGGCTTTGTGCGGCTATATCCATGCTTATGACTGATCCACAGATGGCGCGGATTTCACGGATAAGCATCCGCGCAATCCAGGCAATTCGTGGTCACAGATGTCGGGCAATTCATGCATGGCTGCATTTCCCGGGTCATGGCACGACCAGGACGCGGTAGAACCGCTGGGTGGAAATGAGCGGCTCGACCCACGAGTTGGTTGGCGGCAGGCCGCGGACCTGCCAGTTGGTCGAGTCCACCAGCGGGATGCTCTCCACGCGGTAATGGGAGCGGTTGGTCGCGTGGGGCCAATCGAGCGAGGCCTGGCCGTCCCGGGCGCGGATGCGAAGTCCGTCCACCGGTGTGGCGGCTGGCGGGTTGGTAAAGCCGCTGCGCTCGAAGACCCGCAGGAACAGGTTGGTGTGGGGCAACGGTGTTGGGTTCAAAGCGTCCGGGCCGAAGAGAATCGCCTGCGCGGCGACACCGACCTGCGGCGCGAGCCAATAGTAATAGGTGTTTACGTGTGAGGAGAGAGGGAACCACTGCCCAAGGAAATAGTAGCTGACCTCGTAGTCGTGCAGTTCCTTGACCCGCAGGCACGGGAGTTCGCCCAGGCTGGGCAGCACAATTGCGCCGTAGGCATCCACTTGCGCGGTGGCGGTGAAGTCATAAGCGACCGGCAGCTCCAACACCGTGTCATACCATGACACGTAACGGGTCCAACCTTCGCCGAACTGGACCGGGCAGGGCAGGTCAAGGGTGGGGGCGTCGAAGATGGTTTCCGCGCTGCCACCCTGAGCGCCCGGGTTGTTGAAGCCGTAGTAGAGCCGGCCCTGGTTGGTCATGGAGTAGTAGCGCCAGGCGATTTGGCTCGCGGGTTCCTCGGTGTCGCGCTCCGCATAGGCGGCGCCAGGGAAAGAGCCGGGATTCGGTTCATTCGGGCTGACGATGTCGGTGCGCCATGTCTGCTCTCCTGGCTGCTGCGGCTGCGAGAAGTCCCAGCGTTGCGGGCCGCCGGCCGAACCGAGCAGCGGGACGAGGTTTACATTGGTGCTGTAATAGGCGCGGGAGTAATCCCCGAGTTGGCGGGGGAGGTCGGCACAATAGAAGGAAACCTGCGCGCTGGCAGCCACGCACAGGAACTGCACGGTGATGGATACGAATGGTTTCATAGGTTCTACGCTTTGTTTTGGTGTCAAGGTTTCGGCTTGGTGTTGGCAGAGGCCGAGGCCGAGGCGGCGAGGCCCCCGATCTTCTCGAGTGCGACATCCCGCTGGGACTTTGCCCAGGCATCGCCCGGGTCTTGAGCGAGCACCCGGTTGAGTTGCTGGAGTGCATTGCTCAGGGCGCCGGCGGCCAAGTCGAGCCGAACGCGCGCGCGGAGGAAGGCCGGGTCGGTGTGAGCCAGACCCTCCCAACGCAGGAGGAAGGCGCGGGCGAGTTCGACCTGCTCGAGGTCCATCGCCAGGTCGAAACAGGCGCGGCATTCGGGCGCCGAAAGGTCCTCCGCCCGGGAGGCGCGGATCAGGTTTTCCCGGCAAGCCTGGCGAACGCCCGCCGGAGGAGTCGGGCAGTTGGCCAGTTTCCACTGGTTTTGGGCCGCGAGGAAGCGGCACAGGCGCGGAAGCTTGGGCAGGAGCGAGGGAGAATCGGCCGCACGCTGGAAGAGCTCCGCTTTCAACTCCAACAGGTGGACCGACTCAGCCGGCCGCTGGTCGAGCACCAGCCCGGCCATGGCGGTGATCAAGGCCTCGGGGTGATGTTGCCAGCTGGCCTTGAGTTGCCCGGCGGCGGCGCGCGGGTCGCCGATGAATGGAATGGCCAGTTGCCTCAAGGCTTCGTTGCCCGCCAGTACTCCCTGGCGGACACAGGGCAGGTGCGGGATGCGCAGGGGGCTTTGCCCGGCATCGTAACCGGTGAAACCAAACGCAGTGCCTTGCGCGACGAAAAACTCCACGGGCGACGCCGCTGGCCGGTTGGTGGCCAGCAGCGTGTCGAGGCCAAAGGCGCTGGCGGCGCTGGCAAAGGCGCGCAGACCGGCCAGGAGCTGCTGTCGGACCTGGGGGCTGGAGAGATCGCGCAGAGATTCCAGCAGGGCCTCCCCCTCGGCCAACCTTCCGTGGATGGACAGGAGGGAGGCTTCGAGGAAGCGCGGAGCGGGGTCGTCGGGGTAAAGGATCCGGAACAGGCGGACATGCTCCTGGAATTCCTGCCGCTGCCCGAGGAGAAACTCCAGTCCCAAGCTATGACGGTGCGCGGCGTGGGAATAGGGATTAAGCTGGAGCGCTTGCCGGAACAGTTCCAAGGCGCGGGGTGTGGAATCGGCGATCAGGCCTTGGGCCAGCGCCAGGTCTGCGGGCGCCAATCCCGCCCGCATCGCTTCCCGCACCTGCGCCGCGCCCTGGTCGGCGGTCTTCTGATCGAAGAGTTGCTGTTCGGCCAGGCGCAGCAGCACCGTTCCCCGGAGCTCGCCTGGATCGGAACGCCTGGCCAGGCGCTGCAGCAGGGCGCGCGCGCGCGCCGGCTCGCCCAGCACCGTCCAGGCCTCCGCGCGGTGGAGAGCCAGGTTCCCCGCATCGTCGTAGCCGGCGCTCTCGGCCTGGTCCCAATGCTTCAGCGCCTCGCGCCACTGACCGCTGCGCGAGGCCAGTTCGGCGCTGCGCAACGCCGTGAGTTGGCGGGCCACGTTGCGCTCGATCCGCAGTCCGCGGGTGAGCGACACGCCGCTGGAGATGACCGCCACAAGGATGGCGGCAAAGACAATGTAGGCGGGGTGCCGCTGAACCCACTTCTGCAACCTGACCATCGGGCCCGGCCGGCGGGCCTGCACGGGGCGGACTTCGAGCGCTGCGCGCAGATCATCCGCCAGCTCGGCCATGCTTGCGTAACGCGCCGCTTGGTCATGCGCCATCGCTTTCTGGCAGATGGCGGCCAGGTCCCGCGAGAAGCCCGGGCGCCGCGCGCGCAACGCGGCAGGCGGAACGGCCAGGATGCGCTCCTGCAGGACCGCCCGCGGCGGGAGCTGGCCGCCGGGGTCGGAATAAGGCGGTCGCCCGGCAAACAAATGGTAGAGCATCACCCCCAGGGAATAGACGTCGGTTTGGGGGCCCAACTCGTGGGCGTGCCCGGCGAGGATTTCCGGCGGCATGAATAACACCGTGATCGGCTGGCCGGCTTGCGCGGTCGCCAGCGGCGAGTCGGCGAACGCCCAGATCGCCTCGCCCCGGTCGGTTTGGATGACCTGGCGGTTGAGCGGCACGAAGGGCTCCTCGAAATCCTTCCGGGCACTGCCCAGTACATGGGCCGAGCCCCAGTCAATAACCCGCACATCACCAAACGCGCCGACGAGCACATTGGCGGGTTTGAGGTCGCGGTGGATGACGCCGCGGCTGTGGGCGTAGGCCATGACGTCGCAGACCCGCAGCAGCAACTCCAGCGCCGGCCGCAGTTCCGAGAGCTTTGCCCCGCGATCCGGGACCTTGCGCCACAGCTCCGCCAGCGTGGCGCCCGGCAGCAGTTGCGTCGTGTAGAAGGGCCGGCCATCCGGGTCCAGGCCCGCATCGAAGATGGGCAACACGCCCGGATGCTCAAGCTGGGCGGTAATCTGAGCTTCGGCCAGGAACCGGTACACGGCCGGCTCGGACGCCACAGCTTCCGGCCGCAACCGCTTCATGGCCACGCAGCGGCGCAGCTCGTAATCCCACACCTTCCAAACGTCGCCCTGCCCGCCCTCCGCCATCCGCTCCTGGATTTGGTACTTGTCGAAGAAGTCGCGCCGCACAAAAAGGCGGCGGGTCGCTTCCAGCCAGGGCGCCGGGGAGGCTTTTCCCGCGATTGGCGGTTCCGCCGGGTGGCTGTGCGTGCGGAGAGCCGCCTCTAGGAGACACCTCGGGCACACCGCAAACGAATGATCGTCGCGGATCTGACTGCCGCATGACTCGCAGAGTCTCATAGTGCGCACCTGCTGCTCCCGCCGGTTGCCCGGCCGTTCCACCAACGCTAATCCGTAATTCGAGACGGCCGGCTTCGAGGTTACGCCCGGGAATCGCCAAACAAGGAGACCAGGTACGCGATTTCGGCGCGGATGTCCTGCTCGTCCGGCCCGACCAACTGGCTGACCTCGTCCCACAGGTCCCGGGCCAGTCGTTCGCGGAACCGGTGGTACGCCTGCCTGAACGCGTTCTCGCTCAGCCCGAGTTCCCGAGCCGCTTGCTGCTGGCTTATTTCACCCCGGAGATGGGCCTGCAGGTGCCGCGAATGCCCGGAACGGGCGGCGGCTTTGCGGATCAGCTCGAGGCTGAAGGTCCGGTCAAACTCGCGGCCGAACTCATCCCGCGAACCGGGCGCGGCCAGCGATTCGGCGTTTTCCAGGGGCACAAGGCGCGTCTTGCCACCGGCCCGCGCCGAGCTTTGCCTCTTCCACTCATCCTGCAGAAAGCGCCATAAAACGTGCGCAAGGAAACTGCGGAACTTGCCGCAAGCAGCACGCCGGGCGGCATGCAGGAAGCCATCCCGCGTTTCCCACCGGGCAACGATCCGGCTGGCAAAGAACGCCTGGGTGTAATCCTCCGCCTGTTCGGGCGTGCAGCCACGCCGCAGGAAAAAGTTGCAGACAGCCGGACGATACCGCTCGCAGAAATCCTCCAAAGCCCTCCAGGCCGAGGCTTGGTCTCCTTGTTGAATGACGGCGATGACCTGCGTCCACTGGGTCGCCGGAAAGCAGCTCGCGAGTGCTGTGCTCGGGTCGCTCATGGGCTTAATATGCCGATATACCTGCGCCAGTTTGACAAACGATAGCTTCCACTACAAGCCCAAACTCAAGCGCGAACCGACGCCCGAATCCTTAGCGAACGCGCGGAGTGACCCAAACTGTGGCCACGACGCACCAAGCGCGAGGAGATAGGAGTCGAGGACAACCCTTTTGAGGCTTGCGGTTGCTTTTGCAGGACCTCCGGGGAGCG
>Ga0209201_1002570_pt1 | contig 17605 bp, 18 predicted proteins | sample AD_UKC055_MetaG_FD_184411 | JGI IMG/M metagenome (GOLD analysis project Ga0209201, IMG submission 184411) | Active sludge microbial communities of municipal wastewater-treating anaerobic digesters from USA - AD_UKC055_MetaG (SPAdes) (version 2) | ecosystem: Engineered > Bioreactor > Anaerobic >...
TGTTCCCCTTTGCCGCGAAAATATTACCGGTTTGGAAAGAATATTTTCGGATTATCGCATAATCTTCCAGTAAAAAAAGCATTGGAAATAATGTCTACTGAGATTAAAGATCAATGGAGCGAGTGCAACCATTTTTATTGGCTATTGGGGCATCTGCATACGGGTATGATATATGAAAAACAGGGCTTTGTTGAAATATATAGATTGCCTACTATTAGCGGATGGTCTAGATGGAGCACTGAAAGCGGATATGTGCAAACAGAAAAAAAGACACAATGCTTTATTGTAGACAAAGAAAATGGTATTGAAAATATATTAAATATAGTAGTTGGATAAGGCTGTGATAAAATCTATCTCATACGACCAATCTGAAATAATTAAAAATATTTTAGAATTGCATGTTGTAAATACAACAATAGATTGCGATCCTACTTTTAGCTATGGTAATTTTTATAAAAATACAGGAATAAATATTCCTAAATATATTTTTGATATAAATCCTATTGAGGATGTAGAATATGGTGACAGCAGAAACTTGCCATTAGATAACGAATCTATAAATTGTGAAATGTTTGATCCCCCATTTTTAGCAACTACTGGAAAATCTTTATATAAAAATGATAATAGTAATATTATAAATAAAAGATTTGGGGTTTATAAAAATGAAAAGGAATTACATCAATTTTATATTGATAGTTTAAAAGAATCGTATAGAATATTAAAGCCAAAAGGAATTCTTATATTCAAATGCCAAGATAAAGTAAGTAGTGGAAAACAATATATGAGCCACGTGTTTATTATGAATGAGGCTTGCAAATTAGGATTTTATCCTAAAGATTTATTTATTTTGCTTGCGAAAAATAGAATTGTTGCAGATTGGCAAAAAGAGAATCAGAAAAATGCAAGAAAATATCATAGTTATTTCTGGGTATTTGAGAAATCTGATAAAAAAATAGAATATGTGTGAATGCCGTGATAAAAGAGACTCTGTGATGAAGGGTCTCTTTTTTATTTATATAAAATCGTAGTTTTATTAAGTTATATTGAGGAACTTTTTAAACGGAGGTTTATAATTGTATAATGGCTATATGGAAGTTCAACCTGATGACGAAACTTTAGCTTCTTTCTATGAAGGTAATAATGTTTTTAATTTATTAACTAATCAATATTTAATTATAAAAAATAAAGATGATGATGTAATAGATAAAGGTCGATGGGATGGGCATAAGTTCGTTAAACTCATATATACTAAATTTAAAGACTTCAAGCCAAAAACAATAAAACAAGAATTTGCTTTTGACTTATTAGCTAATCCTGATGTTAAAATAAAAATTTTAGGTGGGGTCGCTGGGTCGGGTAAAACAAAAATGGCTATGATGTTTGGTATGAATTTTCTTAACAAAGGCGCATATGAAAGATTTTTTGTCATACGGCACAATGTTAGCGTTGGAGAAAAGAATGGCTTTCTCCCAGGCACAAAAGTTGATAAGATCAGAGGGTGGCTTGGATTTTTCGAAGATAATAATGATACTCAATATACTATTGAAGAGTTGATAGATAGAAACATGGTTGAAGTAGATTCCCCAGAATATTTAAAAGGAAGAGATATAAAGAATGCGTGGATACTTGTAGATGAGTCCGAAGACCTCACAGAAGACCAGTTTCGCATGATAGGGCAAAGAACTTCGGCTAATAGTACAATATGTTTTGTCGGAGATTACGACCAAATTACACAAGATAAATATAGAAAATATTGTGGCTTAAAAAGAGCTATAAATAATTTAGCAGGAAATGAGAATGTAGGTATTGTCGTATTTGATAGCGAAGAAGATAATGTTAGATCGGAGATTAGTAAAATATTTACATATTTATATTAATGTCTAAAATTCAATGTAATTAAATGAACGGATATATCCGTTTTGGAGAGTAGATGATAAGTAAAAAAAAAGTTAAAAAGAATATTAGTAAGACAGGCATCGAAGTCAATACTATTTATTGCCGAAGATGCATGACAACTAAAAAATATTCAGATTTCTTTTTTGCAACAGATTTAGAACTTGATAGAAATGGATATTTTTCTATTTGCAAATCATGTTGCCAAGAAATATATACTGACTATTATAATGAGGAAAAAGATATTGCAAGAGCATTACTTAGAACTTGTAGAAAGCTAAATGTTGTTTATGACGAAGTGATTGTAGATAAGACTATTGAAACGCTAAAGGGATTATATGAAAAAGGGAAGGCTGTCGATAGGGTGTTTAGTATTTACAAGGCTAAGCTAGCTACATTAGGTGGTGCAACTTATAATGGGAATTTGCATAAAGGGGATCTTACTTTTAAAGAACCTTCTATATATGTAGAACAATCTATGGATGAAAATACAGATGTAGATAAGGATCTAAAGATTTATTGGGGTGAAAATCTTGATTTTGAAGATTATCTATTTCTAGAAAAAGAAATGAGTGAGTGGAAGAAAACGCACAAATGCGATACAAAAGCGGAAGAAGTTTTATTAAAAGAAATTTGCCATAAAAGTCTTGAAATTAGGAAAAAAAGAAAGAGCGGAAATGGAGCAACTCCTGCGGCTTTAGTTAAAGAATTGCAAGATTTAATGAAAACAGCAAGTGTTGATCCCGCTAAAACTTCTATTGCAAATTCAGGCAAAGCCCGTGAAACATTTTCGAATATTATAGAAATAATAGAGCAAAATGAACCTGCTGAATATTTTGAAGATAAAGAACTTTTCAAAGATTATGATAATATTGATTCTTATTTCAAAAAGTATGTAACAAGACCATTAAAAAATTTTGTGACTCGTAGTAGAGATTTTAATATTGAAGCAGATGATTCCGATGACGATGATTTCGCGAATGATATCGAAGAAGAGGGCATTGCTGAATTTGGCGAACCCGATATATCTTAACCGAATCCACGACAGAAGTCTCCCACTTCTGTAAGTGGGTGATGAATGTCGCTTGACAACTTCTTCCTCTAAGTATATAATCAGTATTAGGGGAGGAGATTAGATAAATAAATGAATTTAGATAATAATAATCATTCAGTATTCTTATTGTATTATCATCTTGTTTTAGTAACTAAATATAGAAGAAAGGTTATTGATTATAATATATCAAATAGACTAAAAGAAATATTTGAGAAAATACAAAATAATTACAATATCACATTACAAGAATGGAATCATGATAAAGACCATGCACATATATTATTCAAAGCACATCCAAATAGTGAAATATCTAAATTTATAAATGCTTATAAAAGTGCTTCATCAAGATTAATAAAGAAAGAATATCCCAAAATAAAAGAACAACTATGGAAAGAATATTTTTGGTCAAGAAGTTATTGCTTACTTACTACAGGTGGTGCACCAATTGAAGTAATTAAAAAATATATAGAATCACAGGGAAAAGAGGTGTAGTCTTGCTAAAAGCATATAAATACAGAATATATCCAACAAAAGAACAAGAAGAATATCTATCAAAAGTGTTTGGTTGTGTAAGGTTTATATACAACAAAATGCTTTCTGACAAAATAGAATACTATAAGCAAACAGGAAAAATGCTAAAAACTACACCTGCACAATATAAAAAAGAATACCCATATCTAAAGGAAGTAGATAGCCTTGGACTAGCTAATGCACAACTTAATTTAGAAAAGGCATACAAAAACTTTTTTAGAGATAAAAGTGTAGGTCTTCCAAAATTCAAGAAAAAGAAAAGTTATCAATCCTATACAACAAACAACCAAAATGGGACAGTAGCACTTATAGATGGATATCTTAAAGTGCCAAAACTAAAAACAACAATAAAGGTAAAACAGCATAGAACATTTGAAGGCAAAATAAAGTCAGTAACAATATCAAAAACACCGACAGGTAAATACTATGCATCAATACTTGTAGAAACAGAAGTAGAAAAACTTCCTAATACAGATAAGAAAGTTGGAATAGACTTAGGATTAAAGAATTTTTTAGTATTATCGGATGGAACAAAGATAGAAAACCCAAAATGGTTTGGAAAAACAGAAAAGAGAATTAAGAAGGTACAAAGGGATTTGTCGAGAAAGCAAAAGGATAGCAGAAGCTATGAAAAAACAAGGATGAAACTTGCAAAACTACATGAGAAAATATCTAACCAAAGAAAGGACTTTCTTCACAAAGTATCCTCTAGAATTATAAACGAAAACCAAGTTATAGTTTTAGAGGATTTGAAGGTGAAGAATATGCAACAAAATAAACACTTAGCAAAGGCAATAAGTGAAGTTTCATGGTCAGAGTTTAGAAGAATGTTAGAATATAAAGCAAAATGGTATGGTAGAGAAATAATAATAGCACCAACAAAATATGCATCAAGTCAAATATGCAGTGAATGTGGTTATAAAAATGCAGATGTAAAGAATTTAGCATTAAGGGAGTGGAAATGTCCAAACTGTGGTGCTATACATGATAGAGATATAAACGCAGCAAAGAACCTACTAAAATTAGCCATGTAGATGGTAAATATGGGGATGGAACAGCCCTTTGAGCGTGGGTAAACTTGCTCCGATGGGAGTATTGACCACGAAGCCACCACCTCTATAGGTGGGGGTAGTTCACTGGAGGTAAATAGTTATGCCTAATCCATTTAGACCATATAAGAATCAAGAACGAAAAGATATAAATTCACAAAATCTGTTTGTTAGACCGAAATCCATGGTCAGGTCTGCAGATATATTGGATGATCGCCGAAGTAGATATAAGCGATGGATTACTTTTTTTAGAAGAAATCCGCATAGATTCATTGAACTTTATTTTGGTATAAAACTATATCCTTATCAAATTTTAATGATATACGCTTTGCAAAAAAGTAATTTTGCATATATTGTTGCTAGCCGAGCCACTGCTAAGACATGGATTATAGCGGTATGGACACTTACTTTAGCGGTATTATATCCTGGGATTAAAATAATTGCTTGTTCTAAAACGATAAAGCAAGGAGGCTTAATAGTTAGCGAAAAAATAAGTGCCTTGAGCAATACTTATCCCAACGTAGCAAGAGAAATAGACCATATATCAATTAGTTCTAATTTATGCGAGGCTATTTTTCATAATGGAAGCAGTATTAGGGTTGTGCCTAGCGCAGATACTGCAAGGGGATTTCGTGCCAATTATATAATAATAGAAGAGGCTAGACTTGTTCCGAAGCAGATATTAGAGCAGGTTATTAAGCCAATGCTAGAAGTAAGAACTCCGCCTTTTAGACTGGAATCAAAATATAAAAACATCCCAGAATTAAAAGAAGAAGGTAGGATGGCTTATATTACTTCTGCATGGTATACTTCTGAATATTGGTATACTTATGTAAAATCTTGTATAAAAAGAATGATTATGGGGGACGAAACAGCCAGCTTCTTAGCTTTTGACTATCTTATAACATTATATCATAATATAAAAACAGAAGATATGATAAAGAATGAAATGGCTGATATGGATGAAGTTTCCGTGCAAATGGAATACTTAAATATACCTAGCGGATCTAGCGGGAAGAGCTATTTTAAGCCAAGCCTATTTCCTAGAAATCTGAAAAGGGCATTTTATCCGCAAAAGGATGATAATTATGATATAAAAAAGAATCCTTATGATCTTAAAAAGGTAGATGGAGAGATAAGATTTGTATCAGTTGATATTGCTACCCGAGCAAATAAAGCGAATGATAATAGTATTATTCTTTGTGTTCGTGCAATTCCTATTCTAAATAAAGGTTATGAAAGGCATCTTGTTTATATGGAATCATATAAAGGTAGAGATGTCGGCGTGCAAGCAAGAAGGATCAAAGATATCTTTTTTGACTTTGATGCGGATTATTTAGTAATGGATCTTCAGAATGCAGGAATTGGCGTTTTCGATTCGCTGACTGAACCGACACTATGCGAAGACAGAGGAATAACCTATGATCCGCTTGGAGTTGCTGGAGATGAATTTGAATTTGTAAAACAGGATCTGCGCGAAGAATTGCGAAGAGATCATACCCGCAGCTTAAACCCAAGAGAAGTCATATTTCCTATTATGGCAAATCAGGATCTGAATAGCCAAATAGCCAATGCATTCAGAATTTCATTGCAGAAAAAATTATGGAACTTCTTAATTGGGGAAGGAGAAGCAGAAGAATTTCTCATTAAAAATACAAAAGAATTTACTAAAGATATTAATGATACGAATATTTCATCATTCTTTTTAAATCCATATATTAATACGGGACTTATGATTGGCGAATGTATTAATTTGGATATGAGCTTAGTTGGTGGAAAAATAAAGTTATCAGAAAAATCGGGATGCTATAAAGATAGATATTCAGCAGTATCTTATTGTAATTGGATTATATCCTATTTTGATCAGGAATTATTAAAAGAAAATTCTGAAAATAAACTTAGTGATTGGGATTATATATCGAGTATGACGTATACATGGTAAAGCTTTTGTTAAAAAAATATAGCCTCATTAAAACAGAAAGGAGGTAATAAATAATTGGCAACTAAAAAAATAAATAAGGCACCTGAAGGTGAAGTTTTATCCTCCGAAGAAGAGATATTGAATGCCTTAAGCTTTGCAGAAAGGCTTTCCCGAGGAGCTGGAATATATCCTAATGTTTTCAATCCGCTTTTATTAAATTCTCGTATGCGGGATATAACGCTTACTTCAAGCCGAAAAATAAATTCGGATAGTGTCGAAAGAGCTTTAGAAAACCCTAAAGAATCAGAAAAAACTTTATTGGAAATGTCTGAATCTTTTGAAGTAAGTAGCACCCCATATAGAAGATTAATTGGATATATGAGCGATTTATTATCCTGGGATTGGACTTATGAATGTACTAATATAGGAGATGAATCTAATTATAAAACTACTAAATATAAAAAAGATTTAGAAGTAGTTGCTAAGTTTATGGATTCTTTCGATCATAAAAGTGAATTTGCAAAAGTAACAAAAGAACTTTATAGAGCTGATAGTTTTTTCTCAGTACTAAGGGATGAAGGAAAGAAATATATTCTGCAGCAATTGCCATCCGATTATTGTATTATTACAGGGCGATGGGATTATGGGTTATTATTTAGCTTTGATTATTCATTCTTTTTAAGGCAGGGCATTGATTTAGATTTATACCCTCCTATTTTCAAAGAAACTTATAGTAGATTGTTTTCTGGCAATAATTCGGTATATAATCCTTCTATAGATATTGATAAAAGAAGTAATAATCTGTGGGTTTATATAGGCGACTGCAGTCCCGTAGATGGATTCTGGGGATGGAAACTTAATAGTACAATTGCCACTAGAACGCCATATTTTTGTGGATTATTCCCCGATTTAGTTAATCAAAATTTAATTAGGGCTTTGCAGAAAAATGTTTATGCAAGCCAAGCAGTTAAATTATTAACTGGGGAAGTGCCATTGCTAAATAAAGATACAAAAGCAACAGTGAAAGATGCGTTTGCAATAGCACCTGAATTATTAGGCCATTTTATGCAACTAATGAAGTCGGCTATAGATGATGCCGTTAATGTTGCAGTTGCTCCTTTGAATTCAATTAGGGGCGTAGAGTTTACCGGAAGCAATGATATCCAATCTAGCTGGACTAAAAATACTTTAGGAAGTTCCGGCGTTAATTCTAGCATATTGTATTCAGGAGGAGACCATCGCATAAATACAATAGAATCAATGCTGTCATCGGATGCTGATGTTTTAGCGGCACAAGAAATCTATCCATATTTTAATGCTTTTCTTGATTATCACATTAATAAACGCACAAAGTATTATAAGTTTTCAATAAAGCTAGAAGGATCTAATGTATATTTAGATCGCCAGCGGAGATTAGATACAGCAATAAAATTGGCTGAATTAGGAATTGTGCTTCCACAAACCATAGCCGCTTCTATTGGTAAAAGCCCATTTACATTTCAAAATCAGCTTTCAGAAGCACGGGTAAATAACTGGACAGAAAATCTAACTCCTATTATATCTGCCTATCAGCAGAGTTCCAGCTCGACCAAGGAAGCAGGCAGACCAGAAATATCGGAGGACGAATTGACGGATAGCGGAGAAAGCACACGTTCCCAAGGATCGAATTTATCTAGGGTGAAATCGAATAAGTGAAATATAATACAGCTGTGCGATATGTATTTAGAAGGGAGGATGTCAAATAATGAAATTATCACAAAATTTGAATGATGCTATTAATCAGCAAATAAATAGCTACAATAATATATTGTAGTATAAACCCAATACTTAACGGGAATAAATAATTCTTGGCTCCGAGTATCGGGATTTATCATATTAAATGGAGGAATAAATAATGACGAGTATTAGTGCAGCACAAAAAAAGAATTTAAATAGAATGAATAGAGCATCAAAAGATGTTTTACTGGGCACGATAGTTTCTGACTTAATTACAAGCGCATCTTCTTCTACGGGTACTCTTGCTACAAGTATCGCAACATTGCAAGGTAATGCTACTGTTTCAGCAAGTCATATTGTAACGGCTGGAGAAGCAACAGCTAGCAAAGTTATTTTAGTTACTGGTTTAGCAAAAGTAAGGGGCTTTATTGGACAAGATTTACGCAGCGGTAGCCCAATTATTAATGCAAAATGGACAACTGGATCTGTACCAGGAACTATTATTGTTGAAAGTGGCGTAAGTGGATCACCCTTACCTTTAGCTTCAGGTGACGTTGTAACTTACATTGCGTTCTAATGAGCTTGAATTACTTCCTGAGGAAGGAGGAAGATTATGCCTTTGATTACAGATAGAATTAATTCAAAACTGAATGATATTGTGACAAAATGCTTTATTGGAAACAGGGTTTGCGATAGAGCGATGAGCGTACTTGATGTTAAATTCGTAATGAATCAAACGAGCGGTATTTTACATGAAAAATTAGCGCATCTATTTCCACAAATAGCTGATTTTGTTTCAGAATATCAGTCTGAAAGAAATTGCCTTACAGTTTATGGATTTACCCCTTTAGACGATACAGACTATAGAAGTCCGCAAGAGTTCTTTGAGAAGATATTGGAATTTATGACGGATTTAGAATCATTATGCTATGAGTCCTATAATTTAGCTATTGAAGATGAAGATATTACTACTGCTTCTTTTCTATTGAAATTTATTAAGATGCTATCACACATTACAAATCAATGTATTTTATTGGTTGATAAGGGGAAAGCGTATAACAACGACTGGATGAGATTTGATCATGATATTGCTGATATGATAATTCTCCCAGATATTGTTTCTAATTGGAGTTAATATGTATATAGTAAATCCTGAAAAAATAAGCAATAAAATAGAATGTAATAAATTAGTTGCAAAATATTTTTTAGAAAGAAATCTCCCTTTACTTTCGAGGAAAGGGAATTCTTATTATTTTGCAGACACTGATCTATTTAAAGAAATTCTAAATTTATCCCCTTTTTGGGTAAAATTGGCTATTAAATTTGATGGAATTAAATAGAAAACTTTAAAAGATATCTTGTTATATCTTTTAGAAAGGAGGTAATATTGCGTGAATAAAAAATTAAGTTTTACTGTAGAAGATGCGAAACTTATAAAAGAAGATCCTGACTCTTCATTTAGCACCATATTGTTAGATTTTTTTGCTTCTGGAGATAATTTGCATCATTTATATGTATCCGAAGAAACTCTTAAAAAAACCTCTAATACTATAAAGAATTGTCCTGTAGTTTGGAAATATGATTGCTTTTCTGACGATATAGGGACTCACGATCCAGAAGAAGTTCCTTGTGGTGTTATTCCTGAAAGTTCAGAAATAATAAGTAAAAAATTAGAGGATGGGCGAACGATGCTATCTGTGCTCTCAATCGTGTGGAAGAAATATTCTGGAAAGCTTCTAGACTTTTTCAAAAGAGATGGTGATAAGCCAGTATCTGTAGAATTAACTGTGCTGGATTCAAAAGAGAATGAAGACGGATCAGAAGAATTAACTGACTATAAATTTGAAGCAGTTACTATACTTGGTAGCCGTGTAAAAGCAGCTATTCCAATGGCGAGAGCAACGGTTTTACAATTTGCGAAAGAGTATGAAGAAGAATACGCTAAAGAATTTTCAGATAAATATAGTGATATTGATTTTACTATTCCTAAAAGCGTAAAGAATAAAGCGAAAAAAGCGCTGGAATCCTATAAATCACATGGAACTAATGCAAATAGCGCTTCCCTTTCAATAGCGAGATTTCTAATAAATAATGAAAAGATTAATCCAGAAAAAATCAGATTAATGGCTAAATTCTTTAATAAAAAGACTACTCCTGATGATGCTACTTCTGAATTTTATGGAGGAGAAGAAGGACGTGTTTGGATGAAAAAAATTAAAGAATCTATAGATGAGATTGACAATCGAAAATCTCCTTATTTTTCGGAAGGTGAAATTATAACTTTTCCTTATACATCTTTAAAAGATGCTCCGAAAAACATGAAAGAGATAGACGGAGTTCCTTTAACTTTAGACCAAGTCAATCAGATAGCAAAAGTTGCTGATAGTATAGGAGTTAGTAAAGAAAAGAATGGCTATGCTATTGCTAAATCGCAGTTCAAAAAATCTCATCATATTGAAAATAATAGATGGGTAAAAAATAAAGAGGATATGTCAGAAAGCGAAACTGATGACTCTGATAAGGAGGAAATATTTGTGGATAAAGAAGATGAAGTTTTAAACAAAGATTTAGTATGTTCCACTGAAAATAAAGCTCAAGAAACAGAAGACTTCGAAGAAGAACCAAAAGAAGAAGCGCCAGAAATAGAAGAAAAAGATGAAGAAGAAGAAACAGAAGAGCAGGAAGATAAAGAAGAAGACAAAGAAGAAAAAATGTCTTTAGACGGGAACCTTGATGTCGCAGCGATGCTTAAAATCTTAGAAGCTGAAACTGAAGATTATAAATATCTTGTTGAAAGAAATGATTCTGGCAATATGGATTTTCAGAAACTTTCTACAATGCTATATGCGAAGTTATGCGAAATGTCAGAAAAGGCTGAAAAAGATAAAGAAGCTTATTTAGCTGAAAACGAAGTTCTGAAAGGGTTTAAAGCTGATATTGAAGCAAAACAATTTGCTTTCGAAATAGAAGCTACACTTTCTGAAGTTAGTGATACTATGCCAAAAGATAAGATTGCAGAGTACAGAGAAGATAGTAAGAATTTTAGTTTAGAAAATATTGACGCTTGGAAAAATAAAGTTAAAGCAGTCGCATTTTCTTATACTAAAGACAAGAAACCTTCTGATGGTATTAATAGAGCTGCTATGCCTTGGCTTAACAGCCATAAATCAGAAAGTAATTTCGAAAACGGTTGGCTTTAACTAAAAGCCAATTAATTATATATATAAAAGGAGAATTTAAAATATGGCAAATCATGCAGTTTTAATAGTGAGTAAAGTTGAAGCCAAAAATGTTGATGCTCGGCTTCGTCCTGTAATTTGTGCTTCACCGATCGATAATGGAAACATTTTTGTCCTGAATCAAAAAACAGGTGTTTCCGGTGAAGGAGAAGTCTTTTTAGCCACAGCTCCGTCTAGTGCAAGCCAGACTCGACTCTGGATCGCATGTGAACCTGAGTTATCTTTTGCTACTGCTGGGGATAATATTTATAACGGTCTTGGAAATATTCAGGATTTCTATACTTCAGCTTGTAAAGTCTTTACAGCTTTCAGACTTGAGCCAAATGTTGATATTATTACTTTGACTGCAGAAGCATTTGACTCTGCAACTCCTCAGGCTTATGCTGTTCCTGACGATACTGGTAACTTTAAATGGAAATGGGCTGCTGCGCCGTCTACTGGAGAATGCTTGAAATATTTAAAAACCACTTATATTCCTTGTGCGTCAGCTAGTGCAATTGGTGACGGAAGAATAGTGGCATTCCAACTAGAAGCTTATAAAGCATAATTACAGTCATGTTTTTACCTGACTAATTAATATTTTAATAATAAAAAAGGAGAGAATAAAATATGACTAAATTACCAAAAAGCGTTATCTCTTTTTGCAGAGATGACGAATCTGTAGCATTGTTTGAAAATTTTGCTGATTTCTGGAACCACTATCGTTCAGAGAATGGCAATAAACAGTATCCGTATGCTAAAACAGGCAAGGATGGCAACCCGATTAGCTTTTCTCAAAAAGAGGAAGCCCTCGGGAAACTTATTCTGAAAGAAGTATCAAAACTTTCAGGAATTGATGTAACATCTATGCCTCCTTCTCAAATGGCTAACCATCCTATGATTAACTGGGCTATTGGCAATATTGAAACTCAATTAATTGATGCGGTTCTTCCTCAAACAATTATTGATGGAACTTCTGCTTTCTGCGAAGTTCGTACTGTTGGTTGGGGCGAAACTGCCATCTTTGATATTCGTTCTCGTGATCTGTTCCCAGTAACCAAAACGGGTCGTATGGGCATGCGCGAAGCTGAACTTCATAAGGGCTTTGAACGTCAGGTTACTTTGAATCCTGAAGCTCATATGGTTTCAACATATGTATCTTTGTTCCGTGTTTTAACTGGACAGGAATCTCTTGGCATATTTGTCACGAAATGTCTGCGCTCAATCGAAACCGAAATGTATAAAGATATTTATAATGCGTTTGCTGCCGCAATGTCAGCCTTAAGCACAGATGCTACAACCGGATTGCAGGTGACCGGTTACACAATGGAAGATATGATGAAACTTGCTGCTAAAGTTCAGGCTTTCAGTGGTGGTGCTCAGCCTATTATGATTGGTACAAAAGTTGCCTTGTCTAAAGTTTTTCCTGATGATGGTAACTATCGTTATGATATTGAAAGCCCATTTGTAAAATTAGGTTATGTAAGGCAAATAGGTTCAATGTCAACCTTAGAACTTCCTCAGGTAGCAAATTGGGAAACTCCGTTTAGTACTCTGCTCAGTGATACTTCTTTATGGATTGTTGCTCCTAGTACCGATAAAATTGTTAAATGCGTTATAGGTGGAACTATGATGTCAAATACATCCGATGTATATGCTAATGCTAATCTCACTCAGACCAATACATTAACTAAGTTCTGGAAAACGGGTGTGCATACTTCGAGTGTAGGCGGACTCATTACTCTGTAATTTGTGTACTATTATGACAAGATAGTAGATATTAAATATCTACTATCTTAATTTATCAAGAACAATAAAGAGTGGATAGATTAGATATTTATCCACCCTTTATATTATAAACTACGCTATAGCGTAAGGAGAAAAAATGAAAACAAAATCCGAGTCTTTAGACAATGTCGTTTCTAAACGTAAAACTACAAAAGCACAAACAAATAATGAGGAAGTAAATCAATTAACTGCTGATAGTTTATTAGTTAAAAACTTGTCTGAAACAATTGAATCGTTAAAAAAGGAATTGGAAGTTATTAAAAGTCAAACAATGATGAACAATGCTCATGATACAATTCCGCAACAGTATCAACCTAATCCTAATATTGTCAATACAGTTCAGCCTAATGAATATATTAAGGTTATGAGTTTAATAGATAATAAATTAAATTTATCAACACGAGATCACGGTTTAGGGAAAACTTTTAGTTTTGAGGAATTTGGCGAAACGCAGGATATTCTATATAGTGATCTTATGGAGATAAATAATCATCATAGAAACTTTTTGGAAGCTGGTTATTATTACATATTAGATGACAGGGTAGTTGCAATAGCAAGCAAAAAGGACGCTTATAAGAAAATCTTGACAAAAGAACAAATTGAAAAGATTTTAAATAATGATGAAGCGGCTATATCCTTATTTCAGAAAGCTAACCCGAAACAGCAAGAAGTGATTGTGAAATTTATTATCAAGAAAATAATAAACAATGAGCCTGTTGATTATAATTTGATTGATAAATTATCACGAGTTAGTGGAGTTAATATTGTCGAAAAAGCAAAAGCAAGTGTAGAAATAAAAGACAATATGATGAAAGAGTCAGAATAATTAACTCTCAAATAATATAACATAGGAGGTATATTATTTTTGTACTCTATATATATGCGGACTTACCGCATGAATTTAATTGCAGCTTGCACAATTGTATAAATCCAACGAATGCTATTAATAAAACAGGAGTTCATACTGCACGGTATATACATATAAATGAATTTATAAGAAATTCCCCTGAAACACAAGAACTTTGCTCTAAAGCAGATATTATTATGGTTGAAAGAAATTTATTTCAAGATACATTAACAATGATGATGTTTTGGAAAGTTCGTGGGAAAAGTATTGGTGTAATATTTGATGATGCTTATAGAAAATTGCATAAAGACAATCCTGCTTATAATTTTTGGGAATTTGGAGAGATAAAAGGAAAGAATGAAAAAGGCGAAGAATTTATAAATTATATAAACCCTATTCCGAAAATACAATTGGAATGGGGTGTGCATATGAGTAAAGGCTTACAGACGGTATCCCAAGCATTATGCGATGATTGGGCTGACTGGAATGATACGTATTTCATTCATAATAATATAGTAATAGATAGATATAAAGATGTAAAACCTTTATTCCCTCATTCTGAAAAAGAAATCTGGATTGGATGGTCAGGAAGTTTATCACATAGATATTCATTTGCAGGTTCGGGGATTATGATGGCATATAGAAAAATATGCAAGAAATATCCTAACGTAAAAGTGCTTATTGCAGGTGATAAGAAAGTTTATGATGAACTGGATATTGCAGATAATAAAAAAATGTTTTGTGCTTTTGTCCCAGATCAACAATATCCCGCATTAATTAAAAGTATTGATATTTGTACAATTCCTTTAGCTGGTGAATATGATAAACGAAGAAGCCAAATTAAACCTTTGGAATGCTTAGCTTTGAAAGTTCCTTTTGTTGCATCTGACTATCCCAATTATAACCATTTACGTGAGTATGGCTCTTTTACAGAGAATGGAAAAGAAAATTGGGAAAATGCAATTTCTAATGCTATAGATAATCTTTCCATTTACAAAGAAAGAGCTGAAGATATTGGCTATCAATTTGCCTTAACACAAGATATAGATTTGCATGTGAAAGAGAGAATTGATTTATATCAAAAACTAATAGATAAACCTTATAAATTTTAAACTACAACAGAGAGTATCGCGTCAAAGTGGTACTCTCTTCTATTACAACGATAGAAAGGAGGGGAATTTGCCTACACAAAGTACTGAAATAGCTGATTTATTTTTGTCACGAATAAGAGATCATAAGCTTGATGTAATTTATTCTACTTCAGGATCTTCTGTCTTAAGTGTATATATTGAACCATGGTTGCTATTTGCAATTAATGAATTTTCCGAATACGCAGATCAATCTTTAGAATATGTGCAAAGTTCTGGAAGTAGTGTTGGCTATTTTACAGAAGACTTGAATTTGCCCAATAAAATTATGTTGTCACTAATAATGACAAAATATTGGCTTGAGAAGACAATCAAGGATCTAGTACAAATTTCTAATGTTATAAGCGATAGGGATTTTAAAACATTTTCTGCCGCGCAGAATTTGAAAGCAAAGCAAGAATACTATTCCTCACTTCAGGAAGAGATAAGCCAAGCTTTAATAAATTATGCGTATAAAAGGAATAATTTTAAAAACTGGTATAATCAAGTATTTGATTCTACTGTTTAGTGAAAGGAGGCTATATAAATGGGGTATAAATATTATCCTGAACCCGACAGTAACTTGAGCGCCTCCTCGATATTGATTGAGCATTTTCAAGCAGCAGTTACAGATTTATTCGAAGTTAGTTCTGATATATATAATATAGAAGAAGAAGTAACTTTTGGAAGTGAACTTTTTAAATTTATTAAAGTGCGGATAACGTCGGCGTTAGATGTTCTTACACAAACAAGGTTAGGAGATGATTTCAAAAGAATTTTATTTCCTGATATCAATCATACTGTTTTTGTCGGGAAAAAGTATAGATTTTCTAATAATATATGGATTGGATGGAATCTCGAAAATATAAAAACATTAACTAGCTCCTTGACAGTGCGTAGATGCAATAATGTTTTAAGATGGATGTCTGTTTCTGGTTCTACAATTTATTATGAGCCTTGTGCCATAGAATATGAAGTAACAGGTGTGGATAATAACGTATCTTCTGATGATTTAGTCTTGCCGAATGGAAAAATAAAAGTTTATGCGCAACAAAATGATAGAACCAATACAATAACGGAAAACCGGCGTTTTATTTTCGGGAACACATCGAATTGGATTGCTTATAGAATTGTTGGAGGTGGCATAAGAAATTATTTAAATGCTGATACTTATGATAATAATAGCTCCAGATTATTAGAATTAAAAATGGAAATAGATTATGTTAATGAAAGCGTAGATGATCTAATAAATGGGATTGCGGATAGGTATCTTTATACTACTTCTGGTAGTTCTTCTGCTATAAATAATATAGTGATTACCCCTAGCGATGGGAATATATTAGAAGGGGAAAGTGAAATATTTGATGTCCATTATTATAGCGGAAGTAGCATCTCTTCAGGTAGCTTTATTTTTACAGTATATGATAATAACGTGCCGTCCCAATATTATGATTTTGCGGTAATTGATGGGAATACATTTAAAGTTGATAATAATGGCATGTATTTAGATTATCCTTTGAATATTTTATGTTCTGGTAGTTCAGGAAGCAGAATATTTGAGATATCGCTGCTTGGAAGGTGGTAAATGTGACAGATATTAGGGCAGATTCTTATAATAAATATGAAAATTATCCTTTGATATCTTATAATTGCGTAAAATATATGATGGATAATAATGAATTAATATGGAAACTACTAAAATATAATGATAAAGATGCGTATAAAAATGATAGCGCCCATCCCAATTTAACTGCAAAAGAAAAAGGTGATTTGGTTAATAATGGGGATCTGGATCCCGATTATTCTAGATTTCGTATATTCTTTGATTTCGGTATGGATCAATCTATAAATGAAAAGATTTCTATTTTAAGAATAACACCTATTGAGCTAGTTCCTATAAACTATGTTTATGGCAGAATATTCATGGGATTTGAAATATATACCCATTATTCAATATCGGCATTAAGTAATTATCAATCAAGATTGCAAGTGCTTTCACAGCAAATCATAGAAGTTTTTAATGGGGCTGAAATTGGATATTTGGGGAGATTACATTTTGATTCAAGGGCGAGTACTCGTTGTAAAATGGTGACTTCCATGGCTGGGAATATCCCCTATAGGGGAAATATGGTAGTTATGTCAAATTGGATCGGGTGATAATGAACAACAGGTTAAAGAAAATATATAAGCCCGATAATGATATTTTTGGGTTACCACAAATATATAAAGGCATAAGCTTCTATCCAATAAAAGTTAATCAGCTTGAATTAAAAGAAAGATATCAAAGATTGTTGTGGAATCCGAAAAATTATATCCCCGACAGAACTGTTTTACGAATGAGTTATTTAAAGTTTCTTTTCTACGTAATACAACAAGCCTATGATGATATAAATTTAATAGAAGATTTGATTAAGTTTTTGCAAGAGGTAACAAAAGTTGAAAAAGTAGAAATACGATATAA
>Ga0209201_1002573_pt1 | contig 17571 bp, 12 predicted proteins | sample AD_UKC055_MetaG_FD_184411 | JGI IMG/M metagenome (GOLD analysis project Ga0209201, IMG submission 184411) | Active sludge microbial communities of municipal wastewater-treating anaerobic digesters from USA - AD_UKC055_MetaG (SPAdes) (version 2) | ecosystem: Engineered > Bioreactor > Anaerobic >...
TTCCATATTGCTTTGCGGGCTCGCTGCTGTGTGGCTGGCTGGAATGGTCGGTTGCGACGACGGCGGCGATCCGTCAATCCTTCAGCTGAAGGTCAAGGCCGTGCCTGCCGAGGTCACTTACGGTGGCGCAAGCACGGATCCAAAGGCGAATGCCTATTCCTCCAGGGTAACAATCACTGGTCCGGGCATGGACGACGTCGTCCAGGACTATCAGCTCGGGATTGGTGGGAGTGGAACCGGCAAACTGCCCGATTTTCCCGAGGGCTATGATCGACAGGTGACGTTCGAGTTCCTGGGCGCTCCCGATCCGCTCGCGAATGGGGCTCAGAAGGTCATCAGCCGTGGACGTACCTCGTCACTCGATCTGTGGCGTGGTGAACGCGCATTGCCTTTGAATCTGTTTGTAGCACCGGTCAATGCGATGGTTCCGCCGACGAAGGTCGACTCGAACACCGGCGTCGTGACGCAGTCCGCCCCGGTCAATGCGAATCGCGTGGGCGCATCGTTCACGGAACTCGATGACGGCAGGATCCTGATTTGCGGCGGCGCCCGGGTGAAGGCCGATGCGAAGTCCTGGTACCTGTCGACCGACCTGTACGAACTCACCAACGTGTGCGAGTTCTACAACCCCCGTAACGGCGAGTTCTCCGAATTGACGACCAGGATGGGCGTGAAGCGCGCCTACCATCAGGCCATCAAACTCGGCAGCCCCGACAATCCCGATGGACGCGTCGTTCTGATCGGCGGTTACACACTGCCCGACGGCGGCGTTGTAGGCCCGACCCCCAGCGTGGAGATCTTCAACCCCGAGACCAACACGTTCATTACAACACCGACCCAGTTGCCGGGCAACGCGGGCCGCGCACTGTTCACCGCCGACCTGATCAACCCCGATGCGAACTACATCGCGGTCTTTGGCGGAGTCTCCAACTTCAAGTCGGCCGGCGGGACCTGGGACATCTTCTGGGTGACCGAGGGCGACATCAAGTACCTGGGGCACGGCGCGATGGCTCCGGCAGGATCGAGCGCCGGGACGATCCGGTTCAACCATTCGATGTTGAAGGTGTCCGGTTTTGCGGACGAACTGACCCAGAAGGCCGGTTACCAGGCGTACCTGCTGATTGGCGGCGAGAACGAGTCGGGTATCGTTGGCACGATCGAGCCCTTCGTCATCCTCTGCCCGAGCCGGTCACAGTGCAGCATTCAACGGCAGGACGCCCTGGTCATTCCGATTCAGAACAGTGGACGCACGCTTGCAACATCGATTTACGATCGCAAGCACAACATCGTCTGGATCGCCGGCGGATTCAAGGATCGCGGTCTGGTCAACCCGATCGATCGCGTCGAGGCCTACCGGGTTTCCAAGGCGAATTTCGCGAAGAAGGGCGATGGCACGTCGGCTGATGAACACCTCAAACTGAGCAGTGCCCGCGGCGGTATGGCCGTGGCCGAGATGAGCAACGGCGAATTCCTGTTCACTGGTGGCTCGGATGGCACCAACCGGGTTACGGCCATCGAGGCCTTCGGCGAGGCGCCTTACGTTTACGAAGGTCAGACTGTCCAGATCCCCGCCTTCGTGAAGGACTTCCCGGTCATGGAAACGCCGCGCGCCGGCCACGTGTCGATCGTCGACCAGACTGGACGCGTTCTGCTGATGGGTGGCGTCTCGACAACGAACGGCAGCCCGGATCCGATGATGTACAACCCCGCTGACTGACCTGTTCCTGTCCTTCGTGCGGGCGGTGCCCGAATCTGATTCAATCAGTCGAGGTCGTGATGAACAGTATCAACCCTCTGATCTTTCGTGAATACGACATACGCGGACTTGTGGGATCCGACCTGGATGATCGGACCGTCGATCTGATCGGGCGGGCCTTTGGAACCTGGCTGAGGCGCGGGGGCGCGCGGCGTGCCGTTGTCGGTGGCGACTGCCGCAACTCCTCGCCCGAGTTCGTCAAGCTGGTCTCGGATGCCTTGAACAGGTGCGGCGTGGATGTAATAGACCTGGGCATGGTCACCACGCCGTTGACTTACTTCGCCATGCATTTCCTGGATGTCGGTGCCGCAGTGATGGTGACCGGAAGTCACAACCCCAAGGAGTTCAACGGGTTGAAACTCTGCGCCGGCAAGTCGTCTGTCTTCGGCGAACAGATCCAGCAGATTCGGCGGATAGCCGAGTCAGGGGATTTTGCCGTCGGGAACGGTAGCAGGCGCACGTATGACATCGTGCCGGATTACATCGACCGGATCGTGTCCGACTGCCGCGTCAAGCCGGACAACGGACTGACCGTGGTGGTGGACGCAGGCAATGGAACCGGTGGACTGACGGCGGTTCCCCTGCTGGAGCGGCTCGGGTGCAGGGTGATCAAACTGTATTGCGACCCGGATGGAAATTTTCCGAATCATCATCCAGACCCGACCGTGGTCGAGAACCTGGCGGACCTTCAGCAGGCGGTCGTTGCCAATGGCGCGGACGTCGGTTTTGGATTCGACGGGGACGCGGACAGGATCGGCGTGGTTACCGAGGACGGCGGGATCGTTTTTGGCGACATGATTCTTTTGACCCTGGCGCTGGATCTGCTGAACGAGCTTCCTGGCGCCGAGATCGTGTCCGAGGTGAAGGCGAGTCACCTGCTTTACAGCGAGATTGAGAAGGCGGGGGGCCGGCCCGTGATGTACAAGGTCGGACACTCGCTGATCAAGGCCAGGATGGCCGAGACGAATGTGCCGCTGGGCGGCGAGATATCCGGCCACATGTTTTTCAAGTACCGCTGGTACGGGTTTGACGACGCGGTCTATGCCGCCACCCGCTACCTTGAGATCCTGGTCAAGTCCGGCGGCAAGGCGTCGGCGCTTCTGAAGGACGTTCCTCCGACGTTCGCGACTCCCGAGATGCGACTGGATTGTCCGGACGAATTGAAGGTGCCGGTTGTCGAGTCGTTGAAGGAACATTATCTGTCGCTGGGACATCGCGTGGTCACGATCGATGGCGCGCGGGTCTCGTTCGACGATGGCTGGGGTCTTGTGCGGCCGTCGAACACGCAGCCTGTCCTGGTGTTGCGCTTCGAGGCCGACAGCGCGTCATCCCTTGACTGCATCCGGGACGAAATGATGGATCGCGCGCGCGCGATGGTCGAATCCTTTTCACGTCACTGATAATTCTTTCAGAGTTCGTCCAGAACCTTTTGAAGCGCGTCGGCAGTCGGTCCCCCGACGCGGGATCCGGCAAGCCTGCCGATCGTCTTTCCGGCAAGGAAGGCAATCTGGCTTGGACTGTGAACTTCGTGAAGCAGACCGCGCGCGATCGACGGTCTGAGATAGAACTTCGCGTAACAGCGGAAAAGGAAGCGACGGACCTCGGCCTGGGTCATGCCGTCGGGCGTGAACGGAATACCGCCTTCGTTCGGTGACAGCATGCCGTAATCCATGGATGTCAGCTTGCCGGCCGCCTTCAGTTCGTCGAAGAACGACGTGCCGGGAAGCGGCAGATAGACCATGAACGATGCGCGGTCAATCGGCAGCGACGCCGCGTATCTGATGGTCTGCTCGATGTCCTCGCGCGTCTCGCCTGGCACGCCAATGATGAAGTTGCCGGTAAGCCTGATCCGGGAGTTCGCCTTGATCTCGTGGAGCAGGTGCTCCATCTTTTCCTTCGTGATGCGGCGATTCATCCGATCCAGGGTCTTCTGGCTGCCGGATTCGATACCGATCGTGGCCGATCGACATCCGGTGCGTTCGAACAGTCTGACCAGGTCGGCGTCCAGATGGTCCAGGCGCAAGCCGTTCGGGAAGGAAATGAATATCTTCAGATTGCGTCGAAGGATCTGCTCGCATACTCCCTCGGCGTGACTGCGATGCCAGTTGAAGTTGTCGTCCAGAATCTGAATCTCGCGCACGCCGTGGCGTTTGTGCAGGTATTCCATCTCGTCGACGACGGCCTCTGGCGAGCGCAGCCTAATCTTGGTGCCGGCCAGATGCGCGCCGCAGAAACCGCAGCGGCATGGACATCCGCGCGAGGTGATGATCGGAACGACGGGAAGCGCGTCGACGAACGCGCCGATCGGGCTGTCGGGATAACGGGACGGCCCGATAAGATCCCATGCCGGCATCGGCAGGTCATCGAGAACCTCGGGGTTTCTGGATGGGCCGCGAGCGAATCCGTCACCAACCCTTCTGACCAGGTTCGGAATGTCCGCAAGAACGTCATCCGCGGGGATTCCGCCTTCCGGCAGGGCGTCGAGCGCTGAAGTCAGGGCCGAAACACAGAGTTCGCCCTCGGAAACCACTGCCCAGGTAAACGACGGTTCCTCGCTCAGGGCTTCTTCCGCAAGCGGGCTGGCGTGACGTCCGCCCAGCAGGACAGGCGTGCCGGGATGCATCCTGGCGGCGATTCGGGCAGCGGCGCGCGTGATCGGATAACCCGAGGAGTAGGCCTGGAAGCCGATCAGGCCCCATGAATGGCGGCCGATCGTCTCGACAAGCTGCTTCGTGCCGCACCCGTTCTGCGCCGCGTCGAAAACCGTTACTTCCCATCCCGAACGTCTGGCTACCGCGGCGAGGTACCCCAGGCCGAGATTCGGAGATCTGGTTGCGGTCCGCTCGGCGCTGACGAGCAGAATTCGTCTGGGTTTTCCGGAACAGGACTCTTTCACTGCAGATGATCCCCCGAGACGCCGCCGGAGCGGCGCAATGAGTATAGGTCTGAAGGAATCCTTTTGAAAGTGGCTGCTTCTCTTTCGACTTGATGGATTTGTGTTAATGGCGCCGGAAACATTGTAACATCTTGGTCCGTTGCTTCTTTCCAACTCCGTGGAGGTTTTAATGCGCCGTCTATTTCCCGTTTTGGCAGTGTTCTTGATTGCGGGCTGCGGTTCGTCCAGTTCGAACCAGGATGTGGTGTCCGATGTTGTCCAGGACGTGGCCGGTGACGACGGCCAGACCGCCGATGTCGAGTCGGACCAGGGGCATGACACGGCCCTGCAGGACGTTATCGCGGACACGGAACCCGGCGATACAGCCATCGAGGATGGACAAGACGATTCGGCTCAGGATACCGGCGCGGACACCGCCGAGGACGCGACCCCTGATTTCGATTCGATCGAGCAGCCGTACCCGCCGCGGGCATTGCCTTTCGAGTTCACTCGTCCAGCCGAGGGTGAACCGATCCCGGCTGCCGATGTCACCGCTTTCACTCAGGACATCGCCGACGCATACAAGACCACCGGTTTCTTCAGGTGGCTGTTGCGCACCAGCACCGGAGTCGACCACTCGATCGATTCGGACGACTATCTGGCCTGGCACAACGACATCCAGGCGGTGAAGGACGGCAACACGGTCATCTTCAAGCATCAGGGCGGCGAGCACAACATGTGGATTCCCGGCTCGATGGTGCTGACCTCCGTTGCCAACGGTTATCTTTTGACCGGCGACTGGGAGATGGCCAGGCTGACAGAGCAGTACTGCAAGGGGTTGACTGCCGTGGTCAAGGGGTTCATCTACGACGAGAACGACCCGGCTCCGTGGCTGATGGCTCGCGCGATCTTCCCGATGGATCAGGATTTCACGCTCGACACTGAGTTCTGGAAGGACGACGGGCGCCGCAAGGTCGTGGAGTTCCACGAGATGTACCACAACGAGGACGGCTGGAACGCCCACACGTTCGCGTGGCCGACCAACCCCGCGTGGGGCTCCATCTACATCACGAACATGCGCAGCAAGGATGACGTTCGTTCCATCTCCCGTACCTCGACCTGGCTGCCCTACGTGGTTTCGGACGCGAAGGACGAGTGGGTCAAGACTGCGTGCCAGGAGACTCTCGACACGATGAAGGCCTTCCACAAGGACATCGTGGACAACGAGTATTTCATCAGGACCAAGGGGCCGGACGGCGTGGCCTACCGTATCCCGTGCGAGGATCAGGACCTTGGCAGCTATGCCTGTTATATCGGTGTCGACCCGCGCAGCGAGTGCTGCGCGCGCCTGTCCGCAGACATGATCGCCTACGGTGAACGAAAAACGAACGAGTGTGGTTCCTGCACTGGCAGCGTCTACGACCAGTTCGCCTCGGTCGCGCACTACTACAACATTCCGATCATCTGGGACTACCACATGGCCGGCGTCGGCACGTCGCTGGTCAACAGGCAGTACCGCGACGCGTGGTATGCCCTTGTCGGTCTTGCCGAAAGGATCGATTCCTACATGCATCCCAAGGCCGACGAGCCCGGCACCGACGATCCCCGCTGGGGTAGCGACATGGCCGTCCTGCTGGTTCAGGCCGCGTCCATGGGTTTGCCCTTGACCGCCGCAGAAGCCCGCCATGTTCAGTCGTACTTCAGCACGGCCGCGGATGAGTATCGTGCCTGGCCGAACTGGGATCCGTGGGCCGAGACGGTTCCGGACGGCGTGTTCTCGCTGCGCCCGAGCCGCACCAACCAGGGCATCGAGGTCGAGGCCTTCGCGATCCTGATGGAATACTGCAACAGCCCCTTCAAGAATCCGGCCGGCGCCGTTTTTGTCGACTGCGAGATCCTGGCCGATCCCGCGAACTGGTGAGACCAGTCTCCCGTCAGTTGTTCATCTTGTTTGCAGGCAGATCGAAGACGGAACTATCAGTGGCCGCAACCGTGGCCGTGAGTGTGTCCACCGCATGCCATCGACGGGTCGACCTGTCCCAGAACGCCTCTTTTGTAAGCATCGACGGTCTGTCCGACGGTCGGATGTTCGGCCAGGTAGACCTTGATGCCGGCCGACATCAGCTTTGAGAGAGCGCCCATCCCGATGCCCCCGACAACTATGGCATCCATCTCGATCCCGGCCAGAGCGGCCAATGGCTGGCACATGCCATGCTGGTGATGCTGGTTGTTGTTGTTAACAGCGGAGGCGTCGCCGCTGTCCGTGTCCACCACCATGAACATCGGTGCCGAACCGAAATGAGCCGAAACGGGACTGTCCATTCCCGAATCCATCGTAACCGGAATACACAGCTTCATCTGATTTCTCCTTCTGCCGGGGTAGATCCCGGCGCATCCAGATATGTTTCATCGACGGACGCCGCCCGGCGGCATCTGGGACACGGCGCACCGCCTTCGCCGGTACGCGCGCAGCGGTGGAATCCGAGGTCGTCCCGCGTGACGTATCCGCCCTCGATTCGCAGTTCAAGGCCCATCACGAGCATCCTGGCGATCTTGTTGTGTGCGGAATCGATGATCCTTGAAAGCGTGGGGCGGGAGACTCCCATCGTGGCAGCCGCATCTGCCTGATAAAGTCCATCGAGATCGGTCAGCCTCACCGCCTCGAATTCATCAAGGCTCATTGTGACCGTTTCGAGTGAACTGCACGGGCGCCCGGCCGGCTTGAAACACGCAACGCATGGACCCTGAGCAACCCTGCGGCAGTTTACCGGTCTGGGCATTGTCCGTACCTCCGAAATGCTATTATGAACATAAGTTCAAAATGTGCAAGCCCGGCAATCGCAATCCGGGATGTGGGGACCCAGGCGGGGCGGGCCTGTATGGGGCCCTGCGGCTCGTAGGGGCGAATGACAATTCGCCCTGTTCTGACGGCGAACTACTTCGGCCAGGGGCGAATGTAATTCGCCCCTACACGGGCGGGTCTGCACGGAGCCCTGCGGCTCGTAGGGGCGAATGACAATTCGCCCTTCCGGACGGCGAATGTAATTCGCCGCTACGAGAACACGGACAGGGCAGGGGATCAATAGGCGGTGAGGCACTCGACAGGGACGTCTGACAGTTTGGCCCTTCCATCCATTTCGCCGGGCAGTTCCACCATGAAGGCGGCCACGGCCACCTCGGCGCCCATCTCACGCGTCAGCTTGACCGCCGCCGCCATCGTGCCGCCTGTGGCCAGCAGGTCATCGATGATCATCACGCGGTCTCCCGGCTTGATCGAATCCTCGTGGACCTCGATTGCGTCAATGCCATACTCGAGGCTGTACTCGACGCGCCGGACCTTCCAGGGCAGCTTTCCCCGCTTCCGGAAAAGAATCATCGGCAGACCGAGATGCCCGGCCACCGGAGCGGCGAACAGGAATCCGCGCGACTCGATGCCGGCGACCTTGTTCGCACCGTACTTCGCGGCGGTCTGGAAGAAGAAAGCCAGCGCCGCCCTGTATGCCTCGGGATTTTCAAGAACCGTGGTGATGTCGCGAAACAGAATGCCCGGCTTCGGAAAGTCCGGGATGCAGCGGATATTGTCCCGCACGAGCTGTTCCATCGGGTCGTCAGCCTTTCTGTCCTGATGCATCTTTATCTCCCGCGGGGCGGCACCCGGCCGCGCCCTTTCATTCGTCCACGGCAACCACGCGAGCCGGCGCCGCGACATTCGCCCACGCCACCCGATCCATCGCTTCCCTGGCCATCAGATCCGGCGTTACCGGACTGATCGTGGCCCATCCGTTGGCCACCGCGCCGGTGTCGGCCTCGGGCGATGTCTCGTTCGTGACCCTGGAACCCCCGACCCACAGATATGTTCCGCCGCGCGGATCCTGGCGTCGAAGCACTTCGCTGGAGTACTGGCGGTTCCCGAGGCGTGTCACCTTGAACCCCTTGAATTCCGAGACCGTCGCGTCCGGAATGTTGACGTTGAGCGTGATCCCGTCCGGGATTCCATTATCGACGATCCGGTCGACCATCTCGTTGACCTGTGCGGCGATATCCTCGAATCGGAAGTCGCCGCGCGACACCATCGAGAACGCTGCGGACTGAACCCTCTGGATAGTGCCCTCCATGGCGGCTCCGACCGTTCCGGAATAGATGACGTCGAACCCGAGGTTCGGGCCCCGATTGACACCTGAGAACACGAAGGCCGGCCTTGCCGGCAGGATGTGGTTGATTCCTATGAACACGCAGTCGACCGGGGTGCCCGACAGCGCGAACCGTCGTTCACCGACCTGGTTGACGCGAAGCGGCCTGGTCAGGGTGATCGCGTGCGACACGCCGCTGTTCTCGGTTTCGGGCGCCACGACCCAGGTCTCGCCATGTCGTTTCGCGGCATCGACCAGCAGCTCGATGCCAGGTGAAAGGATTCCGTCGTCGTTGGTAACAAGGATCAGTGGTTCAGGTCGGTCAGGCATTGGACACGTCAGAAAGCGCCGATGTTGAATTCAAACACATAGGGCGGATCGCCCTCGCGCGGGTTGATCGGGAAGCCCCACTCGAAGCGGAGCGGTCCGATCGGTGACCACCACCTGATCCCCAGTCCGGCGGCAAACTGGAAATTCAGCGGGTTCGGCCACTCGGTATCGTCGAAGGCATTGCCTGCGTCAAAGAACACGACGCCCTTGATGCCCATGGTCTTGATGATCGGGAATTCGACCTCGAAGTTGAAGATCAGTTCCTTGTCACCGCCGATCGTGAAGTACGACAGCGACGACGCCGGGTCTCGGCTGGCGCCGACCGGGATCGACGGCCCGAGGGACGCCTGCTCGTAACCGCGGATCGAGAAGATGCCGCCAGCCTGGAATCGCTGGAAGATCGGAACCGGTCCGCCCTTCGGGTTGAAGATGTATCCGTAGCGCAGCGAAACCTTGCCGACCGCGCCGAGGAACAGCGGGAAGTACTGCTTGGTGCTGGCACGGAACCTGATGTAATCGAAGCTGGAGCCGATCTCGGATCCCGCCCATTCCATGCTCAGGGTGGTGACGTTTCCCTTTGTCGGGAACATGCGGTCATCGCGGTTGTCGAATGCGAGCGTGACCGTCAGCGAACTGGTCAGCCCGTTCAGGTTCATGTTCGCGACCGGGACGTCGAAGAAGTTCTCCTGTCCACCGGCCTTGACGTCAACCATTTCCAGCCGATAGGTCGCCGCGATCGAGAAGTAGTCGGCGAATCTGCGACCGATTGTCAGGTTCAAGCCGGTCGAGTTCTCGTCGAAGGTGTAGTTCACATAGTCGCGGTTGTAGGCCGAGAAGCCGAAGGTCCAGTCCGTGTCGAAGAAGTACGGGTCGTCAAACGAAAATACGAAATACTTCCTGATGCTGGACAGGCTGGCCTCCAGGCGCAGGCTCTGGCCGCGGCCCAGGAAGTTCTGCTTGGAAATCTGGGCCTGGAACAGGAAGTTCTCGACCGACGAGAATCCGGCGCCGATAGAGAACGCGCCAGTCTGACGTTCCTTCACCTTGACCGTCAGGATGACGAGGTCCGCGGCATCGCCCTGCCGCGGGGTGATTTCCACCTCTTCAAAGAAACCGAGCCGTCGGATGCGGGCCTCGGATTTCTTCATCGCCGTTTCGTTGAACAGGTCACCCTCGTACATGCGCAGTTCGCGCCTGATCGTCCAGTCGCGGGTGCCTTCGTTGCCGGTGATGTCGATCCTGGCTATGCGGGCGCGGCTTCCCATCTGCACGATGTACGTGAAGTTGATCAACGGCGGCTCGACGCTCTTGTCGAGGCTCGTCGTGTTTCCCACGTTGCAGAAGGCGTATCCCTCGTCCTTGTACTTCGTCATCAGCCAGATGATGTCCTTCTGAATGTTCTCGGCGTTGAATACGTCGCCTTCCTTCAGAAGCAGCTTCGAAGTCAGTTCCTCTTTCGGGAACAGCATGTCGCCGCCGACGTCCACCTTGCCGACGTTGTACTTCGGACCTTCGTGAACGGTGATCGTGATCGCGATGTGCTTGCGGTCGCGCGACAGCATCACGATGGGCGGCTCAAAGCGGACCTCGGCGTAACCCTTCGTGTTGTAATAGAATTCCAGCCGGCGCATATCCATGTCGAGCATCTCCTGGGCGAAGATGCCTTTGGTGGACAGGATGGAAAGCAGGTTGCCTTCCTGCGTCTGCATGAACTTCTTCAGTTCCTCGTCGGTCAGGTTGTTGTTTCCAAGAAATTCGATGGATCGGACCTTGACCTTGGCGTATTCCCGCACGACGAAGATCACGTCCACCACATTGTCCGGCTTCGGATCGAGCCGGTAGGTCACCTCGGCCAGGAAGTATCCTTCCTCGACGTAGTGGTCACGGATGGCCTTGACGGAGTTCTCGACCTTCACCATGTCGAGGATCGTCGATTCCTTCACCGATATCTTTTCGCGCAGTTTGTCGTTGTCGATCTTCTTGTTGCCCTCGGTCTTGACCAGGGCCACGGCCGGGTATTCCTCGACCTTGAAAACCAGGACGACTCCGTCTTCCTCAGGGATGACGCGGACTTCTATGTTCTTGAAAGCCCTCATCCGGTAGAGGGTCTTGATATCCCGGGAAACCTGTTCCGGTTTCAGTTCGGACAGAACCGCGGAACCGAGCTGGCGCATCGCCGTGTCCCGATCGGTCCTGAGAAGGCCGACGAACCTGATTTCGCGGATTATCGGTCCCGCCATCGATGATCGCTGGCCGGCCCACGCTGTGTCGAATTCATCCAGCGGGGAAGTTTCGAGCTGTTCGCCTTCGTCCCACGTCACTCCGGGATCCGGTCGCGAATCGGAATCATCCCGCAGCGAGCTGCCGGGCCCGCCACCCATGCCGGGGCGCATCTGCGCCGTCGAGGCCGATGGCATCAACAGGAACAGCAGCAGCGCCAGTGCCGGGAGAATCCTTTTCAAACGATTTCCTCCACGGCGTGCACCACCCCGTCTTCGAGTCTGAGAACCCTGTGCATCCTGCCAGCAAGCCTCATGTTATGCGTCGCCACCAGAAAGGCGACTCCGTAACGGCTGTTCACGTCGGCAAAGAGGTTATGAACCTCCTCGCTGGTCGCGTCGTCGAGGTTGCCGGTAGGCTCGTCGGCGATGATCAGTTTTGGCCGCATCACCAGGGCGCGCGCCAGCGCAACTCGCTGCTGCTCGCCACCGGACAACTCGCCCGGCCGATGCGTGGTTCGCGGACCGAGGCCCACGGTGTCCAGAAGCTCGGATGCCCTGGTCACTGCCTCCCGCCGCGACAGTCCGCCGATTATCGCCGGAATCATCACGTTTTCCAACGCCGAGAATTCAGGCAGGAGATGATGGAACTGGAAAATGAAACCGATCCTGGTGTTACGGAACGAGGCCAGCTCACGTTCAGACAATGAAAACACGTCGGTTCCCTCGAACGTCAATGTTCCCGAGTCGGGGGTATCGATGGTGCCAAGGATGTGAAGAAGCGTGCTTTTCCCGACTCCGGACTTGCCGACTATCGCGGTCATCTCGCCGGGGAGCACCTTCAGGTCCAGTCCGCGCAGCACCAGAATGTCGCGTCCGCCGTGGCGGAAGTTCCTGGTGAGTCCGACCGCGGAGATCAGAACCTTTTCACCTTCTGACGTGTCTCTGTCCAGCCGATCGGATTCCATGTTCTTCCCCTAGTCGTTCCTGAGCCCGTCCGCCGGGCTGAGCGCCGCAACCGCGGAGGTCGGGTAGATCGTCGCCAGCAGGGCGGCCGAGAAGGCGGCCATCGTCACTGCCACCACATCAAGGGCGTTGATGCTGACCGGCAGGCGATCGATGTAGTACTCCGGCGGCAGCGAAATGCCCACCTGCTGGATATAAAGGCATGTCGCTAGCCCCAGGACCAGCCCCGACAGCGTGCCTGTCAGGCCGATCACGCTCCCGATCTGAAAGTAGATCGACCTGATGCCGTTTCCGGTCACGCCCATGCTTCGCAGCACGGCGATGTCCCGGGTCTTTTCCATGGTGATCAGAAGCAACGAGCCGAAAACATTGAAGGCGGCAACCAGGATCACCAGGCCCAGAACCAGGAACATCGCGATTTTCTCGATCATCAGGGCCGAAAACAGTGACCGGTTGGTCTGCGTGACCGTCCTGACCCTCATGTCGCCGTATTCCGACAGCTCCTGCGTGACGCCTGCGGCGATGTCGTCCAGGCGATTCATGTCGGTCACCATCAGCGCGATTCGTTCCCGGCCCGGAGTGAAGAACAGCTTCAGACCTTCTTCCTTCAGAACGAACGCGGTCTTCAGATCGTATTCGTACAGGCCGGTCTTCAAGGTACCCACTACCCGGAACGTTCGCTTGGCCGGAATGACGCCTGTCGGACCGATGTCGCCGTCGGGAATGACGACGGAGACTTCGTCGCCTTCGCCGACACCGAGCCCTACCGCCAGTTCCGAACCCAGGATGATGCCGGGCCTGTTTCGCACCGAAGCGCCGCCGGCCCCGACCGGGGGCAGGACCAGCATCGCTGGGTCGGCCGGCACGTCGGCCGCGACCGGCTCAGTGACACCCGACATGTCGAAACCGAGTTCACGATCCACGATCGCCGTCTCGGGGCGAGCCAGCGCCTTGAGCGCTCCCGCCGACACGCCGTCGCCAAGCCACATGGCCTCAAGCTTTCCGCCCGGATCGATTCCACGGATGGTCGTGCCCGGCCCCATGTTGATCGAAGACGCGATCAGCGCCTCGCCCTGAGAGAATGACTCCGCCATGGAAACGCCAGGCACCGTCTTGACCGCCGGGACCAGATCCGCGCAGCCAGAGGCGCGCTCGAAGGCGTCGGCCGGGTCGGGGCAACGCTCAACGGTGATGTGCGGGTTGTTCCTGATAATCTTCTGCTTCAGATCAAGCTCGAAGCCGGACATCACCGACAGCACCACAATCAATGCCCAGACGCCGATCGCAGTTCCGGTCATCGCGATGAAATTCTGGCTTGCGACAGGCACGAGGCGTTTGAACCACGACGGGTTCTCCTCGCGGAATCCGACCAGGAAGCGCAGCGCCAGCAGCAGGCGCCATGAACGCGGGTTGCCCTTTTCCGAAAACAGCTTCAACAGACGAACGATAACCGCGACAAGAACCGCCGTCATCAACAGTGAGCACACGATCACTCCGACGAGCTGCAGGCCCGGGCCGATGTAATCGATAGCTCTTTCGAGCGCTGTCATCGCGCTGTTCGCCATGCTGGTCCCGCGGGCCCGGGGGCCCGCTCAAGAGAGTCCGTCCCCGCCAACTACTTTTCGGGGCGGAGCATCGGGAACAGGATCACGTCCCTGATGCTGTCGGAACCGGTCATGAGCATGGTCAGGCGATCGATCCCGATGCCTTCGCCGGCGGTAGGCGGAAGAGCGTACTGAAGTGCCCTGATGTAGTCCTCGTCGTACTCCATCGCCTCCTGGTCTCCGGCCGCCTTCGCGACCATCTGGGCCTGGAAGCGCGCCTCCTGATCCTGGGGATCGTTCAGCTCAGAGAATGCATTGCCGAATTCGTTGGTTGCCACGTAAAGTTCGAATCGGTCGACCAGCGTCGGATCCGAATCCTTGCGGCGTGACAACGGAGAGATGGCGGCCGGGAAGTCGGTCACGAACGTCGGCTGAATCAGGTGTTCCTCGACCTTTTCCTCGAAGACCATCATGCAAAGTTCCAGCGCCGCGTTTCGCGATGCGGTCGGGTCGCCCAGGTCGTTCTCGTACTTCTTCATCACCAGGTCGGCCGCCTTCTTGTCCACGCGGTGCTTCATCGCGAAGTCGTACGCGGCCGCATGGTCGACGAAAACGACCTCGGGCGCGCCGCAGTAGTCCCTCAGACCATCGCAGACCGGCAGACGCACGAAAGGCTTGCCCAGGTCGATGTCGTGTCCGCGGAAGGCCACGACGGTCTTCCCGATGATGTCACGTGCCATGGACTGGAAGAGATCCTCGGTCATATCCATCAGGTCGAGGTACGTGGCGTACGCCTGGTACAACTCGATCATGGTGAATTCGGGATTGTGCCGGTTCGAGAAACCTTCGTTGCGGAAGTTTCGGTTGAGTTCGTAGACACGGTCGAAACCGCCCACGACCAGTCTCTTCAGGTAGAGCTCCGGCGCGATTCGCATGTAGAGGTTCACGTCCAGGGCGTTGTGGTGGGTAACGAACGGCCTGGCGTTCGCGCCACCCAGGATTGGGTGCATCATCGGGGTCTCGACCTCGACGAAGTCCCGCTTGTCAAGGTAGTCCCTGATGTACTTGATTATTTTGGTGCGGGTGCGGAAGACCTCGCGCGAATCGTCGTTGACGATCATGTCGACGTAACGCATGCGCTGGCGCAGTTCGGCGTCCTGCAGACCATGGAATTTCTCGGGAAGCGGACGCTGTGCCTTGGACAGGACCCGGAAACTCGAGACCTTGACCGTCAGTTCGCCGGTGCGGGTGCGGAACAGAGTCCCGTTGACGCCGACGATGTCCCCGATATCCATCAGCTTGAACCGGTCGAACGACGCCTCGTCGACCACGTCCTTCTTCACATAGGCCTGAATCGTCTCGGACCTGTCGCGGATGCGGACGAAAGCCGCCTTTCCGAACGAATTCACCGCCATCGCCCTGCCGGCGATCGAGACCTGAATCGGCTGCGCCTCAAGGACGTCGTTCTGGATCTCGGCACCGGAAGAATCCAGACCCATCGCGCGTACTGCGGCGATGCAGTCGCCGACCCGGAAATCGTTCGGGTACGCGACCCCGTCCAGTTCCTTGAGCTTGTTCAGCTTTTCCATGCGCTGTTCGATCAGGGTGCTCTCGCTGTTGTCTGCCACGTTCAACTCCATAGAGCAAAAAGCGCGCGTAAATTACCGGTAACAGGACTGTAAGTCAATCACAATGCGCGCGTGGCGCGCGTATATGCATGCGTGAGATGAGCTGGAATGGGGGTCAGTTGTCGTGAAGGAAGCTGGTCATGTCGTGACGAAGAGCGGGGTCGCGCAGCTTCTGCAGAGCCTTCACCTCGATCTGGCGCACACGTTCGCGGGTCAGGCCGACCGCCTCTCCAACCTCTTCGAGGGTGAACTCGCGGGCAACTCCGATTCCGAAGCGCATCCGGATGACGGCTTCCTCTTTGGGGGTCAGACCCGCGAGCAGTCTGCGGATGCACACGCTCATGTTCTCTTCGCAGGTGTCGTCGAATGGCTGCCTGGCGTTGGTGTCCTCGACAACGTCCATCAACTTGTTGTCGTCCTGTCCGATCGGGCTGTCCAGCGAGACTGCGGACAGGATGGTTTTTTCCGCCCTGAACACCTGCTCAGCGGTGTAGCCGGTGGCCACCACCAGTTCGTCCATCGACGGTTCGCGACCGTTCTGAACGATCAGCGCCGCGCGGGCCCTGCGGACACGGTTGACGCACTCGACAAGATGGACCGGGACGCGGATCGTCTTGCCATGCTCGGCCAGCGTCCGGGATATCGATTGACGGATCCACCAGGTCGCGTAGGTCGAGAACTTGTGACCCAGGCGCCACTCGAAGCGGCTTACCGCCTTCATCAGGCCGATGTTGCCTTCCTGAATCAGATCCAGCAGCGGGATTCCGCGGTTCATGTACTTCTTTGCGATCGAGACGACCAGCCGCAGATTGGAGCGGATCATTCTGGACTTAGCGCGATCCACGCGGCTCTGTGCCCTGGTGAGTCCGGTGACCGCCTCGCGGAGCGCGTCGCCCCGAATGCCGAGCACCATTCCGGCCGCTTTGGCAGACGCCGCGCCCGAGATGACACGGTAGTTCAGGTCGAGGCTGCCGAACGCGGTGGAGTCCGCGTCATCGGGAGAGGAAATCCCGCCCTGACCGGACGAAAGCCGCTCAAGCTGCTGCTGAAGGCTGCGCATGACCAGCCTGACGATTCCCGCGCCGAACTTGAACTCATGGTAGGCCTGGTAGAGTTCCAGCGAGAGCACGTATTCATCATAGATCTGATTGTCGCGCTTCGTCGACGCGATGCCCGCGATCCTGTCCGAGAAGTCCGTGAGTTCCTTCGAGAGGGAAGGTGTCCAGTCCTCGTGGCTGCTCTCATCAAGCAGGGAAACGTCCAGAAGTGAAACCTCGCCGGACGTCAACTTGCCTGGGAACTCAACCAGATGGTTGAGACAGAAGGGGATGCGGACCATCCACAGGAAGGCTTCCTTTTCCCCATCCTCAATCGCGCGTGCAAGCGAACTCTCCTGCTCGCGGGAGAGCAGGGGGGCGTCACCGATTCTGCTGAGATACGCCATGATCGAGTTCGAGGTGATTTCGGACACCGCCGACTCGTCCATCAGGGCGACTCTCGGTCCTTCTTCGCCTTCGCAACACTCGTCAATGTTCTCACGTTCATCCAGAGTGTACATGGTTGACCTCCAGAAGAGCACGAACTGCTTTGATGCATATTGCGGGCCATGTTTGGCCGAGGTTAAAGAGACCCCCGTATATAAAGGATTATTTCGTCCCGGACTCGAACGTGTTCCAGAAAAATCGTACATTGCCCGCCCACCGGGTGCCATTGATCGCGACATTGATGTCATGGTTGGCGCGGCGGCTGTCATGGTGTCGTTTCCGGGCCATCCAGGCGGGTGCTGTTGAAAGATCGTCGTAACTTGCCGTAACACAAACGTTAGTGTGTAACCTGTCGAATAACCCCTACATGTAGTGCATTTTTGTTGACGTCCCAACCGACGGGGTTACTATTGCGTTTCGTCGAACAGACGTAAGGGTGGTCATTTCAGAGGTCGCGAAGTCATGAAACGTTCCTGGGGCGAGGATGATCTGTTTGGTTCCGGCACCGACGTGGTCGAAGTGGACCGTTCGGATGCGGCGGTGCCGTCCGATGGCGCCGGCACCGACTTCGATCCCGAGGCGTTCATTGAGGAAAGCGGCGAACCCGCGGTGAAGGAACCGGAAGCAGTGGTCGAGGAA
>Ga0209201_1002582_pt1 | contig 17508 bp, 13 predicted proteins | sample AD_UKC055_MetaG_FD_184411 | JGI IMG/M metagenome (GOLD analysis project Ga0209201, IMG submission 184411) | Active sludge microbial communities of municipal wastewater-treating anaerobic digesters from USA - AD_UKC055_MetaG (SPAdes) (version 2) | ecosystem: Engineered > Bioreactor > Anaerobic >...
ATGAAGCGCTCGATGCCTTCACGCAGGCGGTACACCGTCGAGCCGCCGCCGTTGCCGTTCCCGGCGGTCACGCTGGCATCACCGCGTATCGCGTTATTGAAGCCTTCAACGTCGCCGGCTCCAAACGCGGTTACCGCCACGGTCAGGAAGCTCTGCCATGTCTCGATGACCTGAGCCGGTCCCACCACAGCTCCAAGCGCGGCGGCGTCAGCAGGATCGATAAGACCCGCGGCCGCCAAAATGGTCGCGACGCCCACCATATTCGTCGTGGGATAGTCGTCGCCGGCACGGTCATAGACAAAGCCGTTATACCGGTAGCTCATGTCGACCGACTTGATGCACGCGCCGCCGTAGTTACAGCCGTGACCATCCTCAATCACATCCAGTTTTTCGCCACTTCCGAAGAAGTTCTCGCCGTTCGCGCCGGTATAGTTCTGCGTGCCGTCATCCGCGTCCGACGGGCAGAAGAAGATCGCCGGGTCCGTAAGGTATTCGGGGTAAATGTCCGTCACCAGGGGCCCGAAGTCCAATGCCGCCGTGGGGTTAACCCGGACGACATTGGGGGTGAACAGAGGGTGGAAATACTGAAGCTGCATCGGAGGCCATTGCTCGCCCTTGGACTCGTTGGCGAACATCTTGAAAACGAGTCCCTGCTGTTTGAGGTTATTGGCGCAACTTGCGCGGCGGGCCGCTTCGCGTGCGCGGGCGAGTGCGGGGAGCAGGATGGCCGCCAGAATGCCGATAATAGCGATGACGACCAGCAGCTCGATTAGCGTAAAGCCTTTCTTCATTGTTCCGTTCTCCTTTATGTTGCTCTATGAAGCCTTCCCAGAGGCTGCCCACAAACCCGCGGCCACATGCCGCAGGAATATCCACATCCCAGATAGGAAGCTATCAACAAAAACAAACATCAACGCCCTGTTTTGAGATTCCCGCACACCGAAGAACTCAGATGACGGCGCCTTTCGGGCAGGGAACGAGAGCGTTCGCTCGTGTTCAACTGCTTGTGGCGGCCCAATAATGACAACGATGTCAAAGGAACCATAGCATAGATTGGGTAGGCTGTCAAGAGGATTTTTGCACCGCGGTTTTGCCTGTGTTTATTGACTAACATTAAAATTCTGTGGACATCTCATGCGCTATGCTGTAAACTACGTGAAGTAGTCTGTGTCAAGCCCTGTCTGGTAATCGTTGTCATGGCGATTGAACCCGGATGGCATAGGGCGAGGGTGGGAAAAGGTCGAGATGGAGAAAACGACGCGTCCTAACGACATGTCATGGACGATTCACGATATCGCGCGTGAGGCGGGTGTCTCGGCGAAGACCGTCAGCCGTGTGGTGAATCAGGAGCGGGGCGTCGCGGAAGACACGCGGCGGCGGGTCGAGTCTATCATCGAAGAAGTGGCGTACTACCCGCATACGGGGGCGCGCAGCCTTCGCACGACCACCCGCGACTGCATTGGCGTGACGTTGCCGGCCCCCCGTTCGGTCGTTCCGCTGAGCAGCACCATGCTGAACTGGCTGTTCGTCGAGCTGGACCGGGTATTCGGGTCGAAGGGGAATTTCGTTGTGTTCGATCTGAACCCCTACGCGACGGCCAACCACCACGATTATGCCCGCGGCCTCTGGGAACAGCGGTACTCCGGCCTGGTAATCGCCGGTGTTCTGACCGAAGACGACCCCGTGGTCCGCAGGGTACACAAGTCGGGCGCCCCCTACATGACCTCCTGCCGCATGGATACGTTCCCCGAGTGCAGCAGCGCCACGATTGATATCGAGGAGGGGGCGTATCTGAGCACGGATTACCTCATCAAGCGGGGCCACAAGCGCATCGGCATGTTGAAGCCGTTCAGGAATATGCAGCCCGGCAACGCCCGTCTCCGCGGCTACGCGCGCGCCTGCGAAGCCAACGGCATTCCCTTCGACGAAAACCTGGTCCGCCCGGTCACCCTGGAGTCGGCGGACGTAATCAACGCTGTCTTCCGGCTGCTCTCCGACCCGACGGTGACCGCGCTGATCGACAGCAGCGGCGGCGAAGACTCCGCGAGCATCCGCGAAGGAGTGCGGCGCACCGGACGCGTCCTCGGCAAGAACGTCGACGTGCTGCCGTGGACCTATTCCCACAACGCGACGGTGCTCAACGAAGCATGCGCGCACCTGTGGCTCCCGTTGCGCGAAGCCATGGCCGAAGGGTTCGAACTCCTCGAGAAATGGTTCCGGAACGAGGCCGAAGGGCCGGTTCATGTCCTCTATCACACGATTCTTCGCGAAACCCCGGGTGAAGACGAGGTGTTCGAGAAGCACACCGTGTTCCAGTTGATTACCTGAACGCCGCGCTGCGGGTCCGCTTCCTCCGGCGAGCATCTTCATTGGCGCGTTCTCCTTGTGGGCCCGCCGCCCGTGTGGGACCGGCGCCCTCGCTCCTGCTTGTGTGAGACCGGCGCCCTTGCCGGTCATTCCGCCACGTGTGGGACCGGCAGATATCCCGGCCCACATTTGGGACGCCCCCGCCTCGGACACAACAGTCCGACAAAGCGCCAACGGCGCATAACATACCGGCCTTTACAGCGCCAACGGCGCGAAACATACCAGCCTTGGCTGAAGGCCAAGGAAACCGGCCCCCCAAAAATCCTCACCGGGCTGAAGGCCCGGAACATCACGTCGTGCGGCCGTTCAATCCCCAATATGTTTCGGGCCTTCAGCCCTCTTGCCTGTTTTGAATCCCATCACCTGGCCCTTCAGGCCCGGCTGGTATGTTACGCGCCTTCGGCGCTCCGGAGGTCCCATGCCGCCGCCGTTGGTGCTCTGGGGGACGCCTGCCGTTGGCCGTTGGCGGGGTTATCTGACCACGGCAAGGAGATGACGCCCCTGGGAGCGCCGAGCGCCAGCTCGGCATTCTTGTGCCGTCTGCCGCGTCGGCGGTCCGGACACCCCATGTTTCGCGCCTTGGGCGCTGAAGAGGGGTAAGCTGCAATCTGAAAGCATGTTTCGCGCCGTTGGCGATGGCATGGCCTGTTGCGGTAAGCTATGTCCCTGCGCATAGTGTCTTGTATGAAAGAAGCCGTCGTGGCGCTCTTGCTCGGGTTCCACCGCTTGGCAATATGCGGAACGCGCAATATACGTAACCGAACGCAGAGGAAATGGGCATGGCAAGGAATATTTACGAGAAAATCTGGGACGCTCACGTGGTGTACGAGGAACCGGGCCGGGACACGCTGCTGTTCATTGACCGGCATTTTGTTCATGAGGTGACTTCGCCCCAGGCCTTCGAGGGTCTGAGGCTGGCGGGGCGCAAGGTGCGGCACCCTGAACTCACGTTCGCGACCATGGACCACAACATTCCGACTACGGACCGCACTAAACCCATTGCGGACGCCCTGTCAAAGACCCAGGTTGAGGCGCTCCTCGCCAACTGCAAACAGTTTGGAGTGACGTGCTTCGACATGAACAGCGAGTTCAACGGCATTGTGCACGTGATCGGTCCGGAACTGGGGCTGACGCAGCCGGGATTCACCATCGTATGCGGGGATTCGCATACGGCGACGCACGGGGCGTTTGGCGCGCTCGCGTTCGGCATCGGCACAAGCGAGGTCGAGCACGTGCTGGCCACCCAGACCCTGTTGCAGCGAAAATCAAAGACCATGGAAGTGCGTCTGAGCGGCAAACTGGGCGCGGGCGTCACGCCGAAGGACGTAATCCTCGCCATCATCGGCAAAATCGGCACGGCCGGCGGCACAGGCTATGTGCTCGAATACACCGGGGAAGTGATCCGCAACATGACGATGGAAGGGAGGTTGACGGTCTGCAACATGACTATCGAGGCCGGGGCCCGGGCCGGTCTCGTATCTCCCGATACCACCACGTTTGAATACCTGAAGGGCCGGCCCCGTCTGCCGAAGGGCACGAGCCACGAGGAACTTGTCAGAGGATGGCAGGCCTGGGCATCCGACCCCGGCTGTTCCTACGACTCGCTCGTTGAACTCGATGGGGCAGCAATCGAGCCGCAGGTCACGTGGGGCACCTCGCCCGGAATGGTCACGGGCGTCAGCGGCACGGTGCCGCGGCTGAACGAGATTGCGGATGCCAACGCGCGTCTCGCTGCCAAGAAGGCCCTGGAATATATGGATTTGCCCGAGGGACTGCCCATCAGAGACATCACGATCAACAAGATGTTCCTCGGTTCATGCACGAACGGCCGCATCGAAGACCTCCGGGAAGGCGCCAGGGTGGCCAAAGGCTACAAAGTCCACGCGGCCGTTGAGCAGGCCCTCGTGGTACCCGGTTCGCGGCAGGTCAAGGCGCTGGCCGAAAAGGAAGGCCTGGACCAGATCTTCAGGGAAGCCGGGTTCGAGTGGCGTGAACCCGGCTGCTCGATGTGCCTGGCCATGAACGCCGACGTGTTGAATCCGGGCGACCGGTGTGCGGCAACGTCGAATCGCAATTTCGAGGGACGCCAGGGCAAGGGCGGCCGGACGCACTTGGTGAGCCCGGCCATGGCCGTCGCCGCCGCAATCGAAGGACACTTCGTCGACATTCGCGACTGGGAATACAAATAGAGCGAAGCAAAGGAGGCGGTCATGGGTTGCTGTTTGGGCGTGGTTGCGCTTATTTTCCCGCGAATTGCGCTGTTCGTGATGTGGCTGAGCGGGTACGGCGGCCGGGCCTTTGACACCATCCTCTGGCCGCTGCTGGGCTTTTTTTTCATGCCGTACACGACCTGCGGGTATGCGTTCGCGGCCAATTCGCTGGGCGGCCTCAAGGGATGGGGGCTGGCGGCGCTCATCGTTGGCGTCGTGCTCGATGTAGCCAGCCACGGGGGAGGGGCGCGCTCCGGACACCACTATTACCAGCGCGTCCGCGTCCATAGACACGACTAGGCCTTGGACTGACACGGAAACATCGACCGTTTGAGGAGTGAACCTATGAAACCATTTACCATGCTGACGGGCATTGTCGCGCCGCTCGAGGCGCTCAATGTCGATACGGACCAGATTATCCCGAAGCAGTTTCTCAAGCGCGTGGCGCGCACGGGCTACGAAGACGCCCTGTTTTTCGACTGGCGCTACCTTGACGACGGCAAAACGCCGAATCCTGATTTCGAGATGAACGCGCCGCGGTACCAGGGGGCGAGCATTCTGCTGGCCAAGGACAATTTCGGCTGCGGCTCGTCGCGCGAACATGCTCCCTGGGCGCTTGACAACTATGGATTCCGGTGCCTGCTGGCGCCGTCCTTCGCCGACATTTTCTACAACAACTGCTTCAACAATGGCATACTCCCCATCAAGCTGCCGGGTGGAGTGGTCGAGCAATTGTTCCAGGAAGTGCGCGCCCGGGAAGGGTATCGACTGACAATCGACCTGCCCGCGCAGACGATTACGAAACCGAACGGCGAGAGTATCGCGTTTGATCTGGACCCGTTTCTCAAGGAACGGCTCCTGAACGGTTGGGATCAGATTGCGCTGACCCTCCGCCACGAAGACAAGATTCGCGCCTACGAAGAACGCCGGGGGCTGGCATAAGCCGCCTCCGCATGACGCGTCCGGGAATGCGCCGGCAGGCAACGAGCGGAGATGAACGCCACAGAAGCGACGCCAGAGGTCTCGGGGGAAAAGCCGGAGCGCCGATTGCCCTGGCTCGAACGCCCTCATTCCGGGACTACGCTGATTCTCGGGCTCGGTCTCTTTTTCTGGCTGTGTTTCGCGCTGGCAGGCACGTTTTCGCCGCCCGAGGAGCGTATCGAGGGCGTTGACCCCGTGGCGTACTACGCGTGGCTGCGGTCCCTGGCGTTCGATCACGACCTCGACTTCGAGAACGAATATCGCGCGCTGGTCCCCGAGGAAGAAGCCCTCACAAAAGGCAGCCCCGTCGACCCCGGCGGCCCCCGCACCGCGACCGGCCGCGTTCCCAACGCATTCTCGATAGGGCCCGCGATATTGTGGGCGCCGTTTGTCGCGGCCGGCCATTTTGCGGCAACGATGGGCGGCATCCCGGCCGACGGGTATTCGCAGCCCTACCACACGGCGGTTTTTCTCGCCAACATCGTCTACGGCACGGCGGGCGCGCTGTTGGTATTCGCGGCGCTGCGCGCGCGCTGGGACAGGCGCACGAGCAGCCTTGCGGCCATCGGCGCATGGGCGTGTTCTCCCGCCTTGTACTATGCCTATGCCCAGGAAGCCATGGCGCACGCGTGTTCGTTCTTTGCGATGGCCCTGTTTCTGTGCGCGTGGCTGCGCCTGCGCAAATTCGAGACGGTGTGGGGATGGGCGTTGATCGGCGGCTCACTCGGCCTGGCCGCCTTGGTCCGCTGGCAGAATGCGATGTTCGCCGTCATACCAGCCATCGACCTTCTCTGGAAAACCGACCGGAATAAGCTCGCCCGCCTGGCCGTATGCGGCGCGGCGGCGGCCCTGGTGTTCAGTCCCCAGATGGCCGGCTGGCATGTCCTGTACGGGTCGTTCGTGACCATCCCGCAGGGTCCGGGGTTTATGACGTGGTTTCGGCCGGCGCTGGTTCGCGTGTTGTTCTCGGCCCGTGAAGGCCTCTTCACCTGGACTCCGCTCATGGCGATGGGCGTTCTGGGCCTGTTCCTCTGGCCTGAGGACGACAAGAAAGCCTATGCGGCGATGGCGGCCGCCGTGCTGATTCAGGTCTATATCACCGCCTGCGCGGGTGACACGGGGTGGTCGTTCGGAATGCGCCGTCTTGTCAATTGCACACCCTTCTTCGCGGTAGGCCTGGCGACGGTACTCTCGCGCTACAGGACCGCCAGACCGCGGTGGGCCGGACTCGTCATCGCCGTGTGCGCCGCCTGGAACGCCCTGTTTGTCATGCAATACGCGGGACTGCTCGATACGCTCTACATCAACAAGGCCCTTCAAACAGTCTCTGAACAGCACCACGTTCCGGTGGATACTCTGGCCAGCATGAGCACTCTTCCGGACGGAACACCGTTTGACGCCGAGGAATTCGCGCGAAACCACCGTTTCCCCCGGGACAGCGCCCCCACATTGCGCCAGTTCATCCCCGACAAGTTGACCGTGTTGGTGGTATTCGTGCGGAGAGTGCTCGCATGGCGTTAACGGCCCGTCCGGTCCATCGCCTCGCGCCGCTTCTTCCTACTGGCTGTTCTGAACAGAAAAACCAGGACACATAAGAACAACGCCGTGAACCTCTCAGCTCACGGCGTTGCAGGCATTCTGCCGTTGGGTCCTTGGGATGCTCAGGTCGCGGCGTCGACACCGCCGATCCGGGCAAGGTCCTCAGACACGGGGAATTTTTCGCTGGGATACCGGATGAACTCGACGTGCCCGTCCATATAGAGCACGTTAGAGCCGCCGGGGATGTGGTTGAAATCATTCACGGAGGTATTCAGCACATCCCACCAGACTGCCAGGGTAGACTGAGCCATGCTGCTGGAAGCCGGATTGTTGATATCCGTGATGAAGAACCGCTCGATGCCCTCGCGAAGACGGTATGCGTTAAGGTTTCCCAACGTGGGATGGGCGATGGTGTGGTCTGCTTCGGTGTCGTTGAACAGAGGCAGGAGCGCTTGGGCGGCCAGAAGCGCACCCAGCTCCGCATCGCCGCCACCCCAGATCTCATTGTCAATCCATTCATTGCTGCCAACGGCGTACCCCATATAGGTGTAGGATGAGTCGCCCTGGTTCGCGAATCTTCCCCATCCGTCAAGGAGGTTGATGCCGTCGGCAGGATTCATGTCAAGTTCGCCGTCGGCGCGGACCCAGTTGCCGCCCGTGTTCGGGTCCAGCATATTCTTGCCTTCCGGGTCCGAGGGGCAAATGAGCACGTTCGGGTCAGTCAAGTATTCGGGATAGATGCTGGCCGGATTGGGCATCCAGCACATTTCGGTCGCGACACGCGGAACGCTCGGGTCATCCGTTGGCATCTGAGGGCCTTGTACCTTGTGAGGGAACTTTTCGCCCTTCGATTCGTTGGCGTACATCTTCAGAACAATTCCGAGTTGTTTCAGGTTGTTGGCGCAACTCGCCCTTCTGGCAGCCTCACGGGCGCGCGCGAGCGCCGGCAGCAAGATAGCGGCAAGTATGCCGATAATTGCAATAACCACCAACAGTTCAATCAACGTAAATCCAGCTCGCTTCCTCATTTCTCTCTCTCCTTGAGTTTTGATGCCCCTGCAGGCCTTCCCGGGACCGTGCCCAGGAACTCCCCGTGATCTGGCAGATTTGGCTCTTGTCCCGGGGACCGGACCTCGTGTCCTTCTTTGCGTATCCCGGGATTGCCGAAACACCCCTATCGTTGGTTCGTTAGAAGATTGATCGGGAGCCGCCTCTTCCCCACAGGCATGATACCCCCATCGCGTCCTCCGAAACAAGGACGAAAGGTTAGCGGATATTCAATCATGCGCAGGTTTTCGCGAGCGTGAGCGGGACGCCGGCGAACGCCCCCGCGCCCACGAAAAAGGGCGCCTCGCGCATTCATCGAGGCGCCCTGTCCGTATCCGTGGGGCATTCAGCCTACTAATACATAAGCTCCATCCAGCGCTTGCCTGCCTTGAGCTCGGCCTTGCGCCGCTGCCATTTCTCTTGCGAACCGGCGATCTTGGCCATGGCCTCGTCCAGAAGTTCGCTCACCTTCTCATGTCCGGCCACGTAGACATACGTATCGGGGTCGCGGACCATGTCCCACACTTCGTGAGCGTTCTGCTCGATGGCTTTGTCCAGCGCGATGGGGGCATCGAGCGCTGGATGGGGGCTGACCGCCTCAAACGCCTTGAACGTTCCTTCGTCGTAGTAGTTGGCGAAGTCATCGCGCTTGTCGTTCATATAGATCATTTCGAGACCGGTCTTGGCGCCGAAGAACAGGCGAACTTTGCCCTTCCAGCCGCCGCGCTCGTCGTAAATGTGGCGAACAAATGCGCGGAACGGGGCGATGCCCGTGCCCAATCCGACCATCAGGAGGTTCGTCGTGTCGTCATCGGGGATCGAGAACGCGCCTTTGTACGGCCCTGCCATCGTGAGCTTATCACCGGCCGTCCGGTCGCAAAAATAGTTGGAAGCCTTGCCTTCGTACTTCTCGCCGCTGTAGTCGTCGATGTAAAAACACCTCTTCACGCAGAGCGTCAGGCGCGTTTTTCCGCCGGAGGCCTTCTTGCCGCCGGCTATGGTGTACAGGCGGAGGTGATATTCGCTGCCAAACTCGTGCGGACCCGGCACCAGCAGCCCGATGCTGTCCCCCACGGTGTACGAGAAGTCATCCTCCAGCTCAATAACGATATTCCGGATATCCTCCTCCGAGTCCGCCGGAGTGATGCGTTCGTTACTGATGACCGTTGCCACAAACGGTTTGCTGATGTCCAAGTCTGCCAGAGACGCCATGGTAATTCCTCCGCTTCGTTCTCCACGCAGGAGAACCCTTTGCGCAATTGATACGAACGCCCGGGCAGGGCATGTTTGCCTGATGGCTCACACTGGCCCCGGCATAAGGTGCACTCGGCGTACAGTCCTCCCCTGCCCGAAGGACCCATCTCAAACTCAGTAAGCACGTATTGTAGGGGGCATGCACAGGGAGAGTCAAACGGCCGGGCAGCCGGTACGCTTCCTGGGCGAAGCCCCCTGGAGTCGGAGCTGTGCCTCTCCCGCATCCGGGGCTGGAAATGGTTCACGCCGTTTCTGCGGAGCTTGCGCGACTGATACAGCCACCCGGAGCAGCTCAGTGCCCTTGGTGCAAGCGGTCAGCAAGAAACAACGGAAGACCCGCCTCGACGATGCGCCGGGCCGCCGCATCAACGTCATAAGGAACCCGCACCAGCTCGTATTCCTCGGTTTCCGAGTTGAAGATGCCGAACGACGCCCGGGCATCGTCGTCCCGGGGCTGTCCTACCGAGCCGGGGTTGATCAGGTATACCTTCCGGGGGTCCAGGGTGAATCTTGACTCTTCGTCCAAGGCGTACACCCCGTCGTCGGTGAAGATGCCCGGACAATGCGTATGGCCAAAGAAGCATACGCGATAGTTTCTTTCGAGCAGTTTGTCAATATAGGGCCGCGTCTCTTGCCACGAGAAGATGTAATCCCATTCCCCCTCTTCCGGGGTGGCATGAACAGCCAGGAACGAGTCGCAGACCATGCTCAGGGGCAGATTCTTGAGCCACTCGAGATTGTCCGGGCTGAGGTGTTCGGTAGTCCACTTGACGGCCGATAAGGCGAGCTGGTTGAATCCCCACGGCTCTTCCTGGCCGCAGGCTACGGCATCGTGATTGCCAAGAATAGTGGGAATGTCCCGCGCGCGAATGGCTGACACGCATTCGTCGGGCGATGCGCCATAGCCGACAACGTCCCCGAGGCATATGGTCCGGGGAATCGTGTGCTCATCGATATACGCCAAGACGACATTAAGGGCTTCCAGATTGCCGTGAATGTCGGAGATGATGGCGTAGCGCACGCGCACCCCCCTTCTGCTTCGGTCTCTCAGACCTGGCCCGCGGCGTGATTCGATAGGCTCCGGTCCGGCTGGCCTCGAAAATACATCAAAATCCCACCCCTTTGCCACGGTCAACGCGTCAGAAACTTGAAGTCTTCCGGGCAGAACTGCGATAAGAATGCCTTGATAATTCGAAAAGTGCAACCTGTTAGCAAGTCTTTTGTGCTTATCAAGAGGAACTGAGAATGAGCCCACGTACAGCAGCGTTGAGCATCCTGTTCACGGCCGTTTTCCCGGCATGGGCCGGCCAAGACGCCGCCCCGGGCCGGGAACAGGCTGCGGGGGCGCTCCGGAAGGCCGTGGAATTCTTCCAAAACGACGTGTCCATCGAGGGCGGCTATTTGTGGCGGTACACGGCCGACCTCACGCTGCGGGAAGGCGAAGGCAAGGCCACCGCAACGCAGGCATGGGTACAGCCTCCCGGCACGCCGACCGTGGGCACGTCCTTTCTTCAGGCGTACGAGAAGACGGGCGAACCCTATCTCCTCGACGCGGCACGGCAAACGGCCCATGCACTCGTGAAAGGGCAGCTGGTTTCCGGGGGCTGGCAATATTCGATCGAATTCGACCCCAAAAAGCGCGAATCATACGCATACCGCGCTGATTCGCCTGAGGCCAAAGGCCAGAACGTCAGCACCCTCGACGACAACACGACCCAGGCCGCCCTGCGCTTTCTGATGCAGATGGACAAGACCCTCAACTTCGAGGATGAGGCCATTCACGGCGCGGTCATGTATGGGCTCGAAAAGCTGTTGGCGGCGCAATACCCGAACGGCGCGTGGCCGCAGCGATTCACCGGCTCGTACAATTCCCAGGACTTCCCCGTCAAGCCTGCATCGTATCCTGACGAGTGGTCTCGGACCTATGAAGGAGCCTACTACCAGGGTTACTACACGTTCAACGACAGCACCATCAACGACGCCATAGAGACCATGTTCGACGCCGCGGAGACATACGACAGGGCCGACTGCCGCGAGGCCGCGCTGCGCGCAGGCGATTTCATCATTCTCGCGCAGATGCCCGATCCGCAGCCGGGCTGGGCGCAACAGTACGACGCCGAAATGCACCCCGCATGGGCCCGGAAATTCGAACCTCCGGCGGTCACCGGCGGAGAATCGCAGGCGGTGATGCATACGCTCCTGTATCTGTACCGAAAGACCGGCGAAACAAAATACCTCGAACCCCTCCCCCGCGCGTTGGATTACTACGAGAAATCCGCGCTGCCGGACGGCCGTCTCGCGCGGTTCTACGAACTCCGCACCAACACTCCCCTGTATTTCACCAAGGATTACCAGCTCACGTACAGCAGTGACGATATGCCCACGCACTACGCCTTTATCGTGGATTCATCGCTCGCTTCCATTCGCAAGGAATACGAGCGTCTCAAGAACACGCCGCCAGAAGAATTGAAGACCCAGTCCGCCCCTTCTAAACCGCGCATGACCCCCGAACTTGCCCAAAGAGCCCAGGCCCTCATCGATGCGCTGGACGAACGCGGCGCATGGACCGAAGCGGGAGACCTCCGGTATCACCCCAAAGGGTCCGCCGACCGCGTTATCGACACCCAGACGTTTGTCCAGAACATAGGCGCATTGTCCGACTATCTCGCAGCGCTGGAATCGTAAGCCCAAAATGCGTGAAGGTGCGCCAGACAGGCCGGGGTGGTGTGCCGCAGGGAACGTCGCTGCAGGAAGGGCAGGGAAACCCATTGCCACGGATGGGATGTCGATGACTATTTGTCGTCCCGCGAGGTCTGGTGGCGCTGAAATGCGGCGAGATAGTCCTCGGGGGTGACAGCGTACTTCTGACAAACGGTCCGCTCGAGGACCTCCCGCGGGTCGCCCCCCTGAGCATTGCCTTCACAGTAAATCCAGCATCCCCTCGCAACCCCGCGCGTCTTCTCGAGCTGTTCGTCCAGGTACTTGGGCAGGTAGTTGGGCTTGCGGGTGCGTGTGTTCCACGGATGGTACCCCGGCAGCACGCGCGCGGCGAATGGATAGGCTTTGTGCACGTCTTTCACGAACGAACTGGGATCCACGAACCAGCGGACCAGATGGCTGGGCACATCCGGGGCGGCCATCTCGTTCTCCCCCGCTCCGTAGCTTTTTTCCGTGGCAATCCAGATCTCTACACCCGCGTCATGGATGCCCTTCAACCACCAGTAATTCCCGTCGCTGCACCCGGGAATCCCGGCGTACATACGCGCCTCGTATACTTGCATGAGAACAACGCCGGGCCAGACGCCGCGCATCGCCTCGCCGGCTTGCCGTCCGCGATGGTAATACATACCCGACAACCCGAACTCATCGTTGAAGGTCCAGGCGCAGACGTGATCGGCCACGTCCTTGTACTTCTCTCGAACTTCCTCCGGCACACCGTCGTAGTCTTCGGCGTCGTACACAATGCCGCGGAAACCCAGCTGCCGCGCGCGAGCGTATATGCGGCGCATTTCTTGAACTGTCGTGAGCCAGCGCTGTTCGTCGCGCAAATCCTCGGGACTGTTGACCATGAACGTAAAGGCTTCGTGTTCCCCAAGCCAGTAACGAATGCCGCGGCGGGCGAGCGCGTCGAGCGCCCCGCTGTCCGCCCAAAGCTCGAGACCGCTGTTGGTGTTGGTCTGGGGAAAGGCCGTCTCGGCAAAATCGAGCCAGAGATCCGTCGCGCGGAGTTCGTGCTCGAAGTAATCCAGCTTTGCCAGGTAATCACGCTCCAAATCGCCTGACCAGCACATCACGTGGCGCTCGGGATAGTTCGGATAGCCTGAGGGGATAAGTTCGGAGAGGGCGCCCTGCTTGACCCCGCCCACATGGACCCGCATATACCGCCCAACAGCATCACCGAGAGGGATGTTCGTACGGTCGCCGCCCCGCCACATGGGAAGGTTCACCCGCCTCCCGAGAAGCGGCCGGAATGTCTCGCCATCCCCACTGACCTCGATTTCCTCTATCCAGCGTACAGGCTTCGATTGCCCGTTCACGACGGTCAGACCTTCGAGCACAAAAGGCTGCTTCAGATCGAGCGTGAGCACCGTGGCGATGTCGCCCGGCAGGTTGGGATCGTGCACGAACATGGTTTCCGTGGCGGCATCCCCGTCGCAGACGTGACTAACCTGGTCAATTGCGTCTCCACCGGCTACTTCCACGAGCGCCACTGGAATTGATGCCGTCTCGCCGTTCGCTTGGTACCCGCCAAGTGCGGCAAACATCGTGGCGGCAAGAATGCCCGCCCATTGAACATGTCGCCTTACCATTTGCGCTCCTCCCTGTCTTGAAGCTTTCTTGACATCATACCAGTGCGCCGCCAGGGGGAGCACCCAGCGCTGCGGCGAAACGCCGTTGAACACGGGCAGCTACAGGCGGCGGCGCGTGGACCGTGTGGTGGCCCAGGGCCGCCTCCTTAGCCCCGGAGGGGCGGCAGAAGTTGTGCCTCAACGTGACGGGCGAGGGCGCCGGCCCCACACGCCGGTCCGACACGAGCAGCGGGGAGCCCCGCACCACAGCGTCCTGTTTATGTATCGGGCCTTCGGCTCTCTTGCCCGCCGGTGACGCCCGCCCACCTCAAAGACCGCGTTCTTGCACAACCTGTGCCGGTATTGAATGCTGCCCCTGATGCGCCTACAATCCCCTCAGGTTTACCATGAAGCGCAGAGACATCCGTGAAAGGAATAAATCCTATGAGAGCCGCTATCGTTTTGGTGTTGGCCTGCGCCGTTTCGTCGGCATTCGGCCTTCCGGCACTGGCGAGCGAAGGAGCCGCCCAAGAAGAGACGCTCCGGGTGGTAGTGGTCACTGGCGGTCACAGCTACGATAAGGAAGCGTTCGAAGGGTTTTTCAAAGGAATCGAGGGCATCGAATTCGTTTTTCAGGAACAAAAGGACCACAGCGAACTCTTCGAAGACGTTTCCGGCTGGGACTACGACGTCATCGTGTTCTACTCGATGACCCAGAACATCTCCGAGAAACGGCAGCAGAACCTCATTTCACTTCTCGACGAGGGCGTGGGCGTAGTCGCCCTGCATCACATCATTTCCGGGTTCAACAAATGGCCCGAGTTTCAGAAGATCATTGGCGCGCGCTACCTGCTCGAACCCGTCGAGCAGGATGGCAAGCAGCTCCCGGGCTCGACCTACCAGCACGATGTCGAGATCGACGTCAAGGTGGCGGACCCCCTGCACCCGGTGACCAAGGGCGTCGCGGGCTTCAAGACGGTTGACGAAACGTACAAGGGCTGTCTGTTCGAACCCGACAACCACGTCTTGCTCACCACAGACAATCCTGCCAGCGACAAGAGCGTCGGGTGGGTGCGTACCTACAAGAACGCCCGGGTTTGCACCATCCAGCTCGGACACGGGCCGTCCATCTTTGCAGACCCTCAATTCAAGAAGCTCGTGGTGCAGGCGGTGAAATGGACCGCAAAGAAGACCGGCTGAAAACGGCGTTCTGAGGGAGAGGCGGCGCCACCAAAAGACGAGTCGTGGGGTTCGTTCGTCTTCCGGTTCATTGTCAGGCGTCGTGGGGGCATCAGCGGGGAAACACGGGCTGGAGCCCCGCCCGCCCATCGCGGGCTGGGGCACGGCGGGGCGTTACTTGTACCGGTACGTGACGCGTCCCTTGGTCAGGTCGTAGGGCGACATCTCGAGTTTGACGCGGTCCCCGGGGAGAATGCGAATGAAATACTTGCGCATCTTGCCGGAAATGTGTGCGAGAACAATGTGTCCGTTATCCAGTTTCACGCGAAACATCGCGTTAGGTAAACATTCCGTGACTTCGCCTTCAACCTCTATGCACTCTTCCTTTTGCATATATGCCTTTCCTGCCAGCTCCTTCTTCGAGTTCCAATAAACCCTTTCAAGAAATGCCCTGCCACGAAACACAGGCGAAGCGGCCGGCCCGCTTCTCAACGCTTTCCCCAGACTGCGCGGCGCACAGAAAGCATTCCCCATATGGTACCAGATGCGAGGAAGACATGTCCACACAAGACAACCATTATCAGTAGCTTAGGACTACCACATACGGGGCCGGGCGCCCGTATCTGACGGGACAAGCGCCACTTGAACCCGTGCGTGGCGGGTGTTACGCTCTGGCAGATTCCGTCGACCCGGCGCAGCCGGACCCGGAGGTTTCAATGCCCGCCCCAAAACGGAGAACCGCGGCCAAGCGCCGAAGTGACAGCGTGAAGCTCGCCTTGATCGGCGCGGGCGCATGGGCGCGCGCGCAACACTATCCCATACTCGCGGAAATGCCGGACGTGACCCTGGCGGCTGTATGCGACTTGGACATGTCGCGCGCCCAGGAGGCCGCTGACACCTTCAAGATTCCGCGAACGTATCAAGACTTCCGGCGCATGCTCGAGGAGGTGCGTCCCCACGCCGTATATGCGATTATGCCTCCTCATCATCTCTTCGACGTGGCGGCTGACGCGCTTCAACGCAAGTGCCACCTCTTCGTGGAAAAGCCCCCGGGCCTCACCGCGTACCAGACGCGCCTGCTGGCATACCACGCGCGGAAGAGCGGCGTCTTGACCATGGCCGGATTCCAGCGGCGCCACGTGCCGCTGATAAACACCCTCAAGACTGAGGTCGAGGCCAAAGGACCCGTGCATACGGTCGAGGTAACCTATATCAAGCGCCAGCCCGACCCGCTGAACTATTACCAGGGCGCTATCGACATCCTCACGTGCGACGGTGTGCACGCGGTCGATACGCTGCGCTATCTCGCGGGATCCTGCAAGGGTGCCGAGGTGGCCGCCGTCTCGAGTTCGGTCAGAGCCATCGACGCGGAATTCGCCAACGCCTTTCACGCCCTGGTGACCTTCTCAAACGGCGTCACGGGCATCCTCAACGCCAACTGGGCCTGCGGCCACCGCGTGTTCGCGGCCGCCATGCACGCCACTGGCGCCTCCGCCTATGCGGAGCCCGATGCCGGCGGCACGCTGCACGTCGATGGCGGCAGCGCTGACGTGCACTATACCCCGGCTGAATGCGCGGGCTCGGAGGACCCGCTCCACTACCTGGGCTTCTACGGCGAGAACCGCCATTTCATCGACTGCATCAGGAAAGGCCGCCAACCCATCAGCTCATTCGCCGACGCCGCCAAAAGCATGGCCCTGGTGGAAATGATCCACGCGAACGCGTTGGGAAGGCCGGCACGCGCCAAGTGAATCGCGCCGTTCCCCGCCCTACAGGCCCTCTTCTATTTGCCGTTTTTCGAGGACCAGCAACCGGTCGCGGAATTCGGCCGCCTTTTCAAACTCCATGTTGTCGGCCGCCAACTTCATTCTCTTGCGCAGGTCGCGAATGGTCTTGTGAATGTCGAAGCTGGGCATATAGAGTTCCGGTTCTTCGGCAGCCTTCGGGACCGTGACGTAGTCACGTTCGTAGATACTCGCCATGACCTGCGTGATGGACTTCTTGATGGACCGCGGCGTGATCTTGTGCTTCTTGTTGTACGCGTTCTGGAGCTCGCGGCGCCGGCTCATTTCGTTGATGGCGCGTTCCATCGACCCGGTCATGGTATCCGCGTACATGATGACCCGGCCGTTGATGTTGCGCGCGGCCCGGCCGCAGGTCTGGATGAGGCTTCGCTCCGACCGCAGGTATCCTTCTTTGTCGGCATCGAGCACCGCTACCAGCGACACCTCCGGGATGTCCAGTCCCTCGCGCAGGAGATTGATCCCCACCAGGACATCGAATTCGCCGCTGCGCAACGCCCGCACGATCTCGATGCGCTCCAGGGTTTCCACATCCGAATGCATATACCGCACGCGCACCTGCAAATCGGCCAGATAAGCGGTCAGATCCTCGGCCATGCGTTTGGTCAGGGTGGTCACCAGGACGCGCTCGCTGCCCGCAACGACCTTTCGAATTTCATCGAGCAGGTCATCGACCTGGTCGGCTGCCGGGCGCACCTCGACCGCCGGATCAACCAGCCCTGTGGGACGCACCACCTGTTCAATGATCAACCCCCCGCTCTGCTCCAACTCGTAGGAGCCCGGCGTGGCGCTGACGAAGATGCATTGATTGACCTTCTTCCAGAACTCGTGGAACTTGAG
>Ga0209201_1002583_pt1 | contig 17501 bp, 23 predicted proteins | sample AD_UKC055_MetaG_FD_184411 | JGI IMG/M metagenome (GOLD analysis project Ga0209201, IMG submission 184411) | Active sludge microbial communities of municipal wastewater-treating anaerobic digesters from USA - AD_UKC055_MetaG (SPAdes) (version 2) | ecosystem: Engineered > Bioreactor > Anaerobic >...
AGATCGGCGCACTCTACCGCCGAGCAATGGGCTCTACCGACGATGCTGACTACGTGCTGGTGGACGACGATGTACGGTGTGACGAACACGGGCACTACCACGCCCCGCAAGACTACACCGACCCCTACGACGACGGCCCGGATAGTGCCTCCACGAGCAGCCTGCAGGCACAGTACGAGTATGCCGTCAAGGGCACGGGCACGAGCACGTACAACAGTCTCGGCTGGTTCGCCACACGGGAGTTCTCGGCGGTATCAGTGCTGGTGCGCGAGGGTGGGGAAATCTTCGCCACCCATATGTGCGAGAACATCGTCTTCATCTTCTACTACGACAGCATCAATGGCATACGGTTGGTCTATACGTCGCCTGCCGATCAGTGGTTTCGGGATGGCAAGTCGCTGGCTCCCTACACCAACCCGAAGTCCGTGGTGGCCGCAGCCGATACCGATGGTTCCCCGACTGCCTACTGCACTCCGATGGCCCTTCTCTACCTGTACCATGTGAAAGACCATGCCCTGCATCGTCTGTACAGCAGCAACTGGGGCGTGACGTTTGGAAGTGATGAGACCGTGATACCCACAACGGAGAACCTAGAGAAGACGTTCGTGTTTCTGCACGAGGGCAGAGAGTACTGCTACGGTGTGGACACCAGCGGCAACCTGTACTGCTACATGTCCAACACGCACTTCGATGACGGCACGTACACGCTCGGCACCAACAAGTTCCTGATAGTGGAGGGGGCGGACACGGACATCAACCCAAGCGGCTATACCGCCCACGGCAAGTTCTACTGCTACACGATGATTGATGATGCCCAGAAGGGCTACATTTCGGCGGACTTCGGCAGGACCTGGGCTGCCATCTGAGAATGGGGGTTGACTGACTCGTCTCTTTGTGCTATTGTCTGACTGTTCTCGTGACAGAGACACAAATGACGAGCGTTGTGCTTTCCCAACAGGGACACAAAACCGAACACAACCTTTCAGCCCGTGTTAGCGGCTCGTCCTTCTGTCACGAGAACGAGGTCCCTGCACGGGCTGAACTGCTTGTACCTGGAGGGTTCTGATGTTGCCGAGCGCGATCCGTGAAGAAGTCGAAGGTATCGCTGCCATTCCCTCGCAGTACGAAGCTGGAATGATGCCACTGGGCCTCGGGGAGATGCCGTCCAAGGTGAACCTCGAACTGGGTGTACTCGTCTGCAAGCAAGCCCGTTCCGAGGCCGATGTTGACCGCTGGCGGGACGTTGCCCTACTCGCGTTTCTCATGGGGCGGCAGTTCGGGAAGATGGAGACCAAGCGGACCCTCGATGTGATTGCCGAGACCGTGCCGATGGTCAAGACGGACTGGCCTACGGGGCTGTACAAGATGCACGATTGCCTGGCCGGGGAGGTGGCAACCAGTGAGTGACGATGCCTCTGAGGCCAAGATCAATGCCTTCTGCCGGAGGCTCTCACCTCTGATGGGCAAGGCCCTGGCAGAGATTGCACTGGAACGTCGGAGGACTGGGACCATAGCAGCACCCCCACGGAGGGAAAGCCACACCAAGAGAGCGGGATAGGGACAACATAGGACGGCCACCAGGGGAGCCATTGACGGTAGGATGGCTCCCTTTGCTTTGCCCGTGCCGGTCCACTTGACGCAAGACTCCTCCGATAGCATGATGGAGCCTACTCACATGAGAGGTTCCCATCATGGCTCTAATCGGGCACTTGGATGTGCTGGCCCCCCAGACTATCTCGAACAATGACCCCGAGACCACTAAGTCGAAGTTGAACACCAACTTCACTCTGGGGGAGTCGGAAAGTCAGAAGATCGAGGAGAGGCTGGAGCACTCTCAGTCGTCTCTCTTTGGCGAGGGTCTGCTGACTGTCCCCACCGTCACCACGTCTGCCAGCAGCCTGCAGATCACGTTCGGGGCCTTCACGTCCCTCCTGGGTGTCTACATCTCCTATGCCGGTGGCACGGCCACGGTGCTTGCCAGCCAGACCAATGCCAGCCTGTACTTCTGCCAGGACCAGACGTTTGCCACCACCCTCCCCGCTACCAAGACGTACTTCATCATCGGGACGTACACCTCAGACACCGATGGTGTGACCTCGTTTACTCTGACCAACAAACTCCTGATCCCCAAACTCGTGACGGTGACGGGAACGGTCTCGGGCGTGTATGTGCCAGATGACGATGATACATCGGATGCCCAGTACGTTGACCACTCGGCCACGGCCATATTTGCTATTGACGGGAAGTTGAAATTGACCGTGAGTGACAATGACAAATTCACCGTATCTGAGGTCTACCCCGGTGGGATGCTGGACAAAGACAGTGACTTCGAGCATATCCCACTACACCAAAGAACAGATGGTGGGTTTTGGTTTCAGGTTGTTCGGAAAGCTGCCTATGCCTATGCTGGTAGTGAGACCTGTGATGTCACATACAGCAGGACTGGCCTAATTCTCGCTACCTAAGGTGAATGGAAAATGCAGAGAAAGTTGTCGAGGTCTGCAGTTGTGGAATTGTACAAGTCGGGAATGTCTGCTCACGAGATCGGGCAAAAATACGGTGTGGGGCAGACAACGGTGTGGCGTGACATTGCATCTGCCGATGTGAAACGAAGGACAGCATCTGAGGCACGGGAGTTGGCATTGGAACGGGGAAGGTTGAAGCCACCCCCGTATAGATCTGGGCTTCAAGCAGTCATCGGAACACATCCATAAGAGAATTAAACGAGGAGAAGATTGCTACAACTGGAAGGGAGGTTATAGTCCGCACCACTATCGAGGGTGCAAGGAGCGGGACATTTGTATTATCTGTGGTTCAACTCATCGTCTTGCCATTCACCATATAGACGAGAATAGATGCAATAATAGCCCGGACAATCTACAGGTGCTGTGCAATAGCTGCCACAGTAAGCATCATAGCCGAAAGAGGTTCCATAGTTTCGGATTGGCGGAGGCTTCGGCAGCAACCTAAATGCGCATCGATAATCTTCTCAAACAACTGGATGATCCTCGGGCACCAGTCAGTTACCCCATTCGACCTATCAACTACTCAGACAGCGGACATCCTGTCATCGGGGTGGACCAGCGTGTGCAGGCATTGGTACGGCAGGGACAGCCCCTGGTGCCTCCGTTGCAGGTCGTGCGGAGGCCCGGCCTCGGAGACAAGGTATTCGCCTTGGCAGCCCTGCATCAATTCGTGCAGGAGAATCCCGAGGTGGACGTGACCTTCTCCGGGCTGGACACCGACGAGTGGCTGGAACTCGTGCCGTGGGTGAAGATCGGCGTGAACGATGACTGCAACACGGTCGCCAACCTAGACAACACTCCCCCGAACGGCGAGGACCGCGTTCTGGCAATGGGCCGCATCCTCGGAGTCACCCCCACCACGATTGAGTTTCCTATCAACATCCCCAAGCGGAAGCACAACATCAAGAAGCCCTACTACGTGTTCGTGCCCTTCGCTGCACGGTGCGGGCCAAGGTCATTGCCTATCGGAACCATACTCAGCATACTGCAGAACAGCCCATTACCACTTGCGTTTACGGACGTTACGAAGTACGATATGGTAGTTGGACACAACGTGACGAACTGCACTGGCATTGACCTTGTGGAGTTGCTACCCATACTTGCGGACTGTGAAGGAGTCATCGGGGCGGACACTGGACTGCCGTGGCTGGGGGCAGCGTTGGGGAAGCCCTGTCTCATTATGTTCAGCCATATCAATCCTGCCGAGAGGACGGCCACCACAAGGAACGTCTTGTCCGTGAGGCCAGGTTGCCTATGTTCCCGTTCCTGCGGAGACCATATCGGGACTCGTCCCGAGTGTAGTTGGAAAGATGCCGTGCCCAAGTGTACGGCCCACCTGACTCCCCCGTTCGTTCGCTTCCAGATGCGTGAATTTGAGAGGTTGCTACAGTGATCGCAGACCAGTTTCTCCACCTGTCTCAGTACTGCAAGGGCATCGGCCTGGAGTTTGCCGAGGAGGCAGCAGCCATCTCCCCCGGCCTCCAGATCAGGTGCGGTCGCCAGCCCATACCAGAACGCGAGGTCCGCATCACTACCCCATGGGCCTTGGGCCTGCAAGAGGGCACCCAAGACTTCATCTGCTGCATCCACTACCTTGAGCACTATGCCAACGTCGAGGAGATCGTCCGGTACTGGTGGTCCCTACTGAAGCAGGACGGACACCTCGTCATGGTCCTGCCGGAGGCGGGCAAGTACCCCCATGTCGGCCAGCGGGGCTGCAACCCCGACCATAAGGTGAACTTCAAGCTCGTGTCATTCTGCCGAGACCTGGAGCGGTACGGCTTCACCTTCGAGATCGTCGAGCAGGGCTTCGTCGAGGAATCGTTCTACCTCGTGGTTCGCAAGAGTGATAAGGCCCCTGTCTTTGTGGACCCCGAGCGGGTGCCCGCGTACTCGGTGGTCATTCCCGTCTACAACGGCCTCTCCATGACCCAGAAGTGCGTGGACAGTATCTTCCAGTACGGGAACCCAGCCGAGGTAATCTGTGTGGACGATGGCTCGACGGACAAGATCAAGTTCACGGACAAGCGGTGCAAGATCATTCGGCTGAAGCGGAACTCGGGCTTCCCCTTTGCGGTGAACAAGGGTGTGGATGAAGCCAAGTCCGAGTTCGTGGTGCTGCTGAACAACGATGTCGTTATGCTGCCGGGTGGCTTCGAGCGGATGCTGGCTGCCCTGAAGGACCCGTCTGTTGCCATGTCCGGTCAGGATGGCGGCAAACTGGGTGATGACTTCGTGTACCAGGGCAAGACCCAGGATGACCCCGACTACATGGAGATGTTCTGTGTGGCCTTCAGGAAGACCGTATGGTCGAAGATCGGGCCGTTGGACCTGGACTTCGGTCGGGGGTATTCGGAGGACGCGGACTGGGGCATACGGGCACGGAAGGCGGGGTACAAGTTGAAGTCGGTCGGGGCCTGCTGTGTACACAAGGAGGCTGCCACCAACGGTCGCGGGCCTGAGATTCTGGCCCAGATTGAGCGGAATACGCAAATACTGAAGCAGAAACACTACCGGGGACGGTGTTGTTGGGTGATGGCCTCACTGGGCTGCAACGGGGGGTCAAAAGTGGTCCAGAAAATGGCATCTGCCATGCAGGATGACGGCTGGCAGGTGGATGTCTGCTCGTTCACACCGTGGGAGACGGCCTGTGCCGGGTGGGAGCGGTTCGGCCACAAGACCACGGGTGATGAACTCCCCACCTATGATGCGGTCTTCAGCACCTTCCACTCCACCATGCCCTTTGCCCACCAGATGAGGGCGGGACAGCGGTTTGCCCTGATCCAGTCGGATGAGCCGGAGTGGCCGGATGATGCTGAGGGCAAGGCCTCGGCGGCAGGCAACTTCCGGCTGCCGGGATTCAAGTGCATCATCATCGCGGACCATATGCGGGAGTTTGACAAGAAGTACGGGATGCACATTGTCGGCCAGATTGAAAACGGCGTGGATAACCTCGTCTTCACCCCTACCTGGCTGTTCGAGCGGGAGTGGCCCCACAAAATCATAGTCGTCAGGAAGAGTTCGGATACGTGGTACACGGGCTGGTCCTATGTGGAGGAAGCGGTCAGGCAACTGGGCCAGAAGTACCATGACTTCGGAGTGGTGGTACTGGGCGGGGACAGGCCGAGGTGGTCGTGTGAGGTGGAGCATGTGCGGACGTTCGACGAGCGGGAAATCTGTGGACTGTACAACAAGGTCTCGTGTGTGGTGATCCCCTCGCTGATTGAGGGTTCGAGTCTGGTACCCCTGGAGGCCATGGCAAGCGGTTGTCCTGTGGTGACTACTCGGGTGGGGGTTGACTACGGAGTCGATGGACAGAACGTCCTCTTCGTTCCGTACAAGAGCAGTGGGGCCATCGTGAAGGCCGTGAGCCGGGTCTTCGAGGACCGGGAGTTGAAGGAGCGGTTGTATAAGCATGGCCTGAAGACGGCCCATGAGCGGACGTGGGAGCGGGAGCAGGAAGCCTTCATGGAGATCGTTCGGCGGGAGACCGCATGAAGCTCGATATAGGTTGTGGCAACGGCAAGCCAGAGGGCTTCGTGGGCATAGACATCCGTCCCACGCCTGCTGCGGACATAGTCAACTACCCCCGCATGAATGCGGGGGTAGTTGACCGATGCAGATGCTATGACCTTGTTGTGGAACTGCCGGAAAGACCTCAGAGTGACCTGTCGGAGGAGATAGCGTGAAGGTCTTAGCGGTCCTGCCTGACGGCAATGTGATTGACCGGGTACGGTGGCTGGCAAGGTGGAATCCCGAGATCGAGTGGGACGTGATCGGGATTGCCCCTGACTCAGCGTGGGAGCCGGTGGACTGGGCCAGTAGTTTCCGGTGCCTGGACTGTGACTGGCGGGAAGTGACGAATCGGCCACAGGAGGATGACGATGACATTGGCCTGGGGGGCAATAGCCACCTCAAGTATGAACTGGCCTGCCAACAGTTACGGTCTCCCCTGCTCGGGTACTGGTACCACTACCACAAGTACGAACTACTGCATGGATTGGCTGACTTGGACAATCTCATTCGGCCCAAGACTGACTATGATGTTCTCCTAACCTGGGGGGAGCGTGGGTGGTACAACGAGTGTGCCATCGGGATTGCCAGGAAGCACGGCAAGCCGGTGTGTCGGTTGGAGCGGGCCACGTTTCCGGGGATGTTCGTGGCTGACGAGACGGGGCTGGAGCAGGGCCGGTGTGATCTTGAGAAGTGGCACCGGGAGTGTGTTGGTGTCGTACTCCAACAGCAGGAATGGCTGGAATCAGTCAGTGACACCCGGCCCATAGTTCGGCCCTGGAGATGTGGGCTTTCCCATTGGCTGTCCGTGGCCCCCTGGCAGGCCATCGAAGCACAACCCCGTACCACCATCGGCATGGCCTCCCAAATCCTCGACGGTCGCCCCTCGGTCTTCGTGCCTCTGCAGGTCCCCGTGGACACCAACATGGTCTTCCGGGCCGGGGCCGTCCATGACAACCATGCCCTGCTGGAGTACGTGCGGACCAAGTACCCCGAACACCAGATCATCGTCAAGAAGCATCCGGGGGACGGCTTCACCTGCCCCGAGAAACTGCAGTCCTACTGTGACGAACACGGGCTGACCCTCGTGGACATGGCTACCCATGCCATCCTGCAAGTGGTAGATCGTGTCGTGTCCATCAACTCTCAGGTAATCATCGAGGCCTGGATGCACAACAAGCCCGTCGAGATACTCGGCCAGCCAGCCTTTGACCTGCCCAACGAACCCAACAAGGAGGCCCTGCTCTACACGCTCAGATTCGCGTATTACATCGAGCCGTGGCAGTTGCAGAACAGAATTTCCAGTATTGAAGGAGAACCCATATGATAAGCAACCGTTGGCGGGGGGAACGCATCAGCATCGCACCTGACACTCCTGTAGCCATCATCCAGTCTCATCTTTCTCGCTACATCTGGGCCATGCACTACTGCGTGGGTAAGGACGTTCTCGACCTCGGCTGTGGCACCGGGTACGGCACCTGGATGCTCGGCACCGTGGCCTCTGACATCATCGGCATTGACAAGTGCGTGGAGGCCATCACCGAGGCCAAGCGTGACTTCAACGGGGTCTTCTTCGACCTGAGCATAGAGGACGCCCCCCAGCAGATGTCGTTCCGTGCTGATACCGTAGTGGCCTTCGAGGTCATGGAACACCTGGATGACGTAGACGTGGGCATGGAGGCCATCAAGCAACTGCTGAAGCCCGAGGGCATGGCCCTGATTAGCCTCCCCCTCCACCAGCCCTCCGAATGGCACCACCTCCGAGACTACGGTTACGAGGACTGGCTGGAGATCGTGAAACGCCACTTTGAGGTCGTCCCCCATGGCGTGTTCTGGCAGCCCACCGAAGAGACGATCTACTGGGACGGCAACGTGATGATTCGCAATATGCCAACAGAAGCACCCCTCACGGGTATCTCCATATTCGCGGTGGTAAAGAAATGAAGAACCTGAAGATTCGCTGGAGACTGCATGGTGACGAAGTAGAGCCTACCACTCGGCAACGGGGCATCAACGTCTATCGTGAACTGCAGAGACAGGGCTACGATGCTGACAAGTGGGAGACGGGAGAAGCCGCTGACATCATCGTCCTACAGTATGGGATGAGACTGCTGGATGAAGCACTGTCCACGGGAGCCACGGTCGTTACCGACATCAATGACCAGTTGTTCGCTCCCCACCACCCCTACTACAAAGAGACGATGGCCGGTCTACAGAAGGTCCATGCCGTCGTGGCAGGCAGCCCCCGGCTGGCAGAACACCTCCGAAGGCTACACCCCTTCGTCAGGATGATCGAGGAGGCCGTAGACCGAAGGTACTTCGAGGTGGAGAGGAAGCAGCACAAGGGCATCAACATCGTCTGGATGGGAATGCACGATAACATCGTCTACTTCGATGAAATAGACCGCGTTCTCGCCAAGTTGGCTGCAGAATACCACTTTACCGTTCACTTCGTCTGTCCCCCCATTGACGGCTTCCGCAGATCGAATGAAGCAAAGGTGAATGCCAAACCCTACTCGGGTCAGTTCCATGCCTGGACGATGGACACATTGCTAGAGCAGATGGCCTTGGCTGACATTGCCGTCACACCGTTGTTCCAGCAAGAGTGGACCTGGTGTAAGTGTGCCAACAAGATGCTGTCGTTCATGGCTACGGGCCTGCCAGTAGTGGCCCCAGATGTCCCCAGTTACCGTGCTGTGTCACAGCATGGGTCAGACTCGTTTCTGGCCTATACTGATGATGAATGGTACGATGCTTTGTCATCGCTCTTGCGTGATGCTAAGTTGAGGCAACGTGTAGGTACTTCGGCTAGGCTCAAGGCCATGCACTACTCCATTGAGGGCATTGGTGGAGAGTGGTTGAATCTCTTTACAGAAGTACGCCCAAAGTGATGTCAGTTGACTAGTACCAACTTGCGTGGTAGCATCAGTTGTGCTGGACGCATTACAGCAAACCACTTCAGAGTCGAGCGGATAGCGGAGCACGAGCAATGGATGACACATGACAGATAGCCCATTCTGGAAATTGTCGATAGTGGTTATGTCGTTGCTGAACACTGGCATTGCTATTTCCGTGAGCAACTGGTTCGCTGCCTTGGGGTGGTTCGCAGCAACGTGTTGGTCGGTTCGATGGATAATGTCGGATGAGGGGAACGCATCGTGATAGTGGTTGTTGGGTCGAACGGGCAACTCGGGAGTGAACTGGTCAAGGCAGCAGAGAGACTCACTCTGGCCTGCACCCCACTCACACATGCCGATGTAGACATAGAGTGTACAGCATCCGTTGATGGTGTGCTGGGGTCATGCTGGCAGCCATCCGGCCCCATGACTGTCATCAACACTGCAGCCTTCCACAACGTTGATGCTTGTGAACGGGATGCACAGTTGGCCTTTGAGGTCAATGCCATCGGATCATTGAACGTTGCCAGTTGGTGCCGTGAACATCAGGCCAAGTACGTCTACGTGTCATCTGAATTCGTGGATGCCACCCCCACGGACCCTTCAGGCTATCCCCTCTCCGTCTATGCCAAGACCAAGATGGCCGGGGAACTGGCTGCCCTGTCCCTCTGCCCTGACGGATTGGTGGTAAGGCTGGGAGGTTTGTACGGAGTAGCGGGATGTTCCGGTAAGCCCGGCAGAGGGAACTTCATTGATACCGTGGTCGCCAAGATCAAGTCCGGGGAGAAGTTCACCCTCCCTGACTACACCAAGTGCTTCTTCACTTCCGCTCGACATGCGGCCACTCGCATCCTGCAGAACCTCGACAAGTCCGGTGTCTGGTATGCCACGGACGGGGTGCGGATGAGCCACTACCAGATCGGATGCAGGTTGTGTGAGATGTTGGGATTGCCGAATCACATCATGGCCGTGAGCCATGACCCGGATGACAATATCAGGCCACGGGAGAGCAATCTGGGGGAACAGAACTTCCAGTATCGGCTGGACACCTTCAGCATCGACAGCGTGGTTCCCCCGTTGTATGAGTACCTCGTCGAGAAAGGACATATCGGTGGCTGAACTCGTGACTATAACACCACTCGTGCAGCATGTAGATGATCGTGGACTCCTTTGTGAATTGCTTCGGGCCGACGATCCGGGGGTGAAGTGGGGCCAGACATACCTTGTCGAGAGCCTCGGGAAGGGAACGGTCAGGGGACTTCATCGTCACGCTGAGACCGTAGACTGGTTTATCATCACGAACGGATCAGCGAAGTTCCGTTTCTTCGATGATGACGGCAATGAGCAAGTGGTGGTCACATCAGACAAGAAACTCTGTCGCATCGAGGTGCCCTGCGGGGTATGGCACGGTTGGTGCAGCCTTGAGGACAACACCATGCTGATCTCGATTGCCTCGGAGCCGTACATGGGCTACGGTCGCACGGGACAACTGGATGAGGAACGCATCCCCTACAACCACTTTGACGGAGACGGTGACGGATGGGCGGTGCAGCCACGGTGAGTAGATCAGCCAAGGAAGTCATCGCACACCGGCATACCGTTCGCCGGAAGGCCAACCCCAAGCTCATGCTGGACGGTGAGAACCGCACCGTGGTCTTCGAGGACAGGCCCAAGGTCCGCTTCAGTCCTGCTGCCCTGTTGGCCCTGAAGGATAATGCTGTGCTGAAGGACGGGATGTACGAGACTACTCTGGTGGCCGTGGAGATTCTGGACGGCAATGCCATCGTCCACTTCGGGAAGGACATGAGTTGAAACTGATCTTCTGCACGGAGAGCGGCTGTCGTGACATCGTGGCCCTGGGCCGGGACACACGGCACTGCAAGTGCGGCAAGTCAGGCGGGAAGTATGAAGAGGACGGTCTCCATGCCACGATCTGGGGGCCGTGCATCCCCTTCGGTTTCGACAATGGCTCGTTTCTGGCAGCACTCAAGCACCGGCCCAAGTCAGGTCTCGGGTCGAGATTCACATCATTCATTATCCCCCATACCTGTCCCACAGTAACTGTTGTTGAGGCCGAGTCATGCGTATCATCCTCACCGGAGCCTGTGGATACATAGGGTGTTGGGCTACCCGCAAGTTGCTTGACGCGGGACACGATGTAGTTGCCGTAGAAAAGGGTTTCTTCCCCAATGGGGTTCGGTACGTCGAGTCGCTCGGGGTGCCGATAATCACATCTGACATTCGTGATTTCAGGCTCTCCGTGGCCCCTGAGTTTGATGCTGTCCTCCACCTCGCTGGTCTCTCCAACGATCCTTCGGCCCAGTGGCACCCCCAGGCCAATGACCTGATGAACAGAGCCGCCACCCAGGCCCTCTGTGAGCAGGCCAGCAACCTCGGCTGCCGGAGGTTCATCTTCGCCTCGTCGGCCTCGGTCTACGGCTTCAATGACCGACCCAAACTGGATGAGACAGCCCCCCTCAACCCCTGCTCGTACTATGCCGAGTCCAAGGCCCAGGCCGAGGAATACGTGCTGGCTATCGGTGGCACCGTGCTTCGGCAGGCCACCGTGATGGGTTGGAGTCCACGGCACCGAAATGATCTGGTGGTAAACACGATGGTTCGGTCTGCCCTAGAGACTGGCCGAATCATGGTCAACGCGGGCGGGGAGGCAGTCAGGCCCCTCGTGCATGTGGAGGACCTAGTTGAAGCCTATGTCCGGTTGCTGGAGCAGCCTGTGGAGAAGGTGGCCGGTGTGTTCAACATCGGGCATGAGCGGACTGACGGGGAGACGTTCGAGGGGTACACCATCGCGTGTCTGGCCCTCTGGATCAAGCATCTGTTGGACAAGAACTACGGGGTCAAGGCTGAGGTTGTCGGCAACTGGGAGGGGCGGGAGGGGCGGTCGTATGACATCAGTTCGGAGAAGTTGAGAAAGACGTTGGGGTGGGAGCCAGAACGGGGGGCATCGGCAGCCGTGGATTCCATCATGGCCCACCGGAACGAACTGAAGGGCTATGACCAAGTGAACATCGAGTGGCTGAAGGCCCTGGAACACGGGCAGCACGTCGTCAAAACAACCGGGAGCATCTTCGTCAAATGAATACCATGACGTTCCTATCCTTCCCCTATGGTTTGCACAAGTATCTGTCCATTGGGGATGATCCTCCTGAAACTACTCTTCCTGCTGGAAAGCACTGCCGTCAATGACGAGGTTCTCTACCTGAAAGCGGCCATGGACCTCCTGGCCGGGGACGGCTATGAAGTCACCCTGGTCTTCACCTCCCGTGGCACTCCCTCAGACCACACCTACCAGTTGGTCAAGAACCACGTCGTGCATCACCTGAGCAGACTCTGCTTCAGGGAGGAAGATGACGGCTATACTGAACGCTTGGCCCGTCACATCGACAAGTACCAGTACGATTGCCTCGTGGCAACACAGTCCCGGTATGGTCGCCTGGAGATCGCGGCCCTCTATGGGATGCTGGAACACAAGCCTCGGCTGGTGTTTGTCGGCAGCCATTGCTCGCAGGCTGTCACTCAGTCGGCCAGTGAGATAGCAGCCCTGCAGCCCTCGTGGGTAGCCATGTCGCAGAATGTCGCCACTCGCTTCATGCCGGAGTACGATGTCCAGGTGATCTATGGGCCTGCCCTCGTGCCGGAGGACACGGGAGCGGACATCCGGGCCGAGTTCGGCATCAAGCCGGAGGCACGTCTCCTCGGTTACATCGGCAACGTTGACATGGTGAAGTGGGATGTGGTTATCGAGGCCGTGAAGCGTATGCAGTGTGGGTTGCTGGTTGCCGGGGCCGGTGATCGCATCCAGCAACTGTCAGAGATACACGGGCTGGTCAAGGTCGTTCCGGCCATCCCCCATTGCCGGGGGGACTGGTATCGGGCCATGAACTGCCTGATTCTCCCGGTGCGGTCCTCGGCCTTCCCCATGCTGGCAATGGAGGCAGCCATGACCGGGTGCCCGGTAGCCATGACCCCCGTTTCTGACATGTACCAGATGGGTCAGGGGCAGTTCGGGTTCTTCGGGTTCCGACCGGAGGAGATCATTGCCGGAGTGCGGGAGGCCTTCTCACATCGGCATACCGTAGGAGCCTTTGTGGGGGAGAAGTTCAGTCAGGACCGCTTTCTGGCCGACTGGCACATTCTGCTTTCCGGTACTCAGTAAGGACCATGCCGAGTCGGGTGATGAAGGTCGCAATGTCTGCCCTCAGTTCGTCAGCGGACTGGGGGCGGATTCGCAAGGAGGCAGTGCCGAACCACCGATTGCTCGGATGCAAGTAGTGCCCGAGAAGATCGTGGTTGACACAGGTGGTCATCCAGAGCAGGACATCCATTGGGGCCATTCGCTCGATGGCATCCACACACTCGATCTGGAGATACGGCCCCCCATCCCCATAGACATGCAACACGGTGACTGTACCGTCATCGAGTCTGACGGGGAATGACACCATGCTCTCACTCTCCTGTATCATCCCCTGTGGGTTCGTCCCCAGTTCCAGACAAATAGTCCTCAGCCAGTTCGGGATCATCTTCAGGTCGTTGTCCAAGGAATACCTCCTGTCGCAGTTTGGTCATCGCAATGCACCGCTGGAGGATGTCTGCATCTCCCCCCTCGTACTTGCGGGACATGTTGATGCCCCTGATGGTCTGGCGGGTGAAATGCTCAGACCAGTTACGGGCCTTGGCTACCCTCCAGAGGGCCGCACGTTCCTCGCGGGAGAGGAAGTGGCTGTCCTTGGCCCCGGAATGGAACACGGCCTGGCAGACATCGGGATTGGTATTGATGTCGGCCTCGAAACCGTTGTCGAGGAGATTCTCCATCGTCCCCTGCTGCCGGAAGGCCTTCCCCCAAGCATAGGAGTAGGGCTTCATCTTCATGCGGAGGGTCCGTGTGTTCACGGATTCCTTGTGCTCGTGCAGGATGGCACCACAGACGGCCACGGTCCCCCACTGGCACATCATCGCAAAGCGGGCCATTTCATCCCCGATCTCGATGAGTTCCTCCAATGTCAGCCCCCCCACGGGAGTAGTGCCCTTCGGCAGGCCCCGGCACTGGTCAATGAGGTCGTAGAACGCCCTGAGGAGTTTGTACTTGTCAGCCACTTTTCTCTTCTCCCGTGATCTCTTCCAGCCAGTCGAACATCGTCTCTGTCTCTGACGGGGTGAGGGCTTTGGTGCTGCTTTTGCCGAAGCGGACTATCAGGAAGGCATAGAGGATGTACTCACCGATGTCCTTGTCCCAGTGGCTCCCGATGATGGCCCACATTCTACGTCGTTGTGCCGGAGTCACTCGGTGAGGGCCTCGAAGTGTTCGGATAGGACATCCAACACCCACTTGTCCCCCTGCTGCCACAGCACCGTGATCTTCTCACAGCAGATGTCGAGTACTTCGTCCAAGGTCAGCCTGTCCAACCACTGCTGGAACTTGCTGTCCTCGGGAGCATCTGTTCGCCAACTATCGTAGTTAGGAAGTGGCATTGTCCTCTTCCGGCCTCAGCCATGCGGCCATCTCGTCGGGAGAGACCTTCGTGACGGCCTCGGCCCCACCGAAAATGACGTTGCACAACCTCAGGTAGGAACTGGGCGGTGGCTTGCCGGTGCCCTCCTCGGCAGCGGTCACAATCCGCTCGATGAACTCCCATAGGGCAGCCTGCTTGGGGAGGTCGAGCCGGGAAGCCCACGGGTTCATGCCAGCCAGGAAGGCCAGTCGGGACATCGGCTCACCCAACATGCGGGACAGCCGTTCAATCATGTCCACTCGCTTGCCGATCTTCAGGGTCGGGCGGTGACTGATCTCCCATGAGAACTGCCGGGCCGTGGGTATCCCCTCCTCGGTGAGGGTGTCGGCAATGTGGTTCAGGGACACTCCCCTCTTGCTGGAGAGCAGTCGGATGTACTCGTGAAAGCAGTTCGTCTTCTTACCCATTGTTGCTCCTTACTACCTCGGCAAACTCGCTGATGGTGTCAATCGGTTCGGTGCAGATGGTCTGCAGACTACACTTCTTACAACTGCTGCTGTAGCAGTAACCGTACTCGGGGAGGCGGTCGGTGTCCCAGGCTGTATTCAGGTCGAAGAGGATGGTCCGGTATGTGTCGGTGACGCTCGGCTCGACAAGTCTGATCTGTCCCTCGAAAGTGCAGATCATCACTACCGGGTGGCAGAACAGCCACCTCTGCTGGTCGGCTATCGTATGATAGTAGAACGAAATCTGGTCAGCCCAGTAGGAGTCCTCCAGCGGCCCCTTGGGCAGATTCAGGTAACTCTTGATCTCGACCACATGGGCAATGTCGTCCTCCACGATGATGGCATCTACATGACCCCCACAACGTGTTTCGGGGTCGTAGAGGGGTTCCTCCACAAGGACCTCGTAGCGGTCTGAGAACGCATCTACGAGCCACTGTTGGGCATTGTCATGTGCCCCTGAGTGGAGGCTGAACTTACGGAGTAGCCAGTCGGGGGTCCTCAGGTTCACACCATTGGCTGCCAGCACCTGCTTGCGGGGGCAGTAGGAGAGAGTCGAGGCCCTCCATAACTGTTCCGGGCGGGTCATGTCGCGGAAGGACTGTTTGGGTGCAATGCACCTGATTTCGTCAACTACGCTCACTGCAGCCTCCCCAACATCGGCAGTATTCTCTCCTCGCATACATCCGGCGGGTAACTCACCTGACATACCAACTTGAAGTACGTCAGTTCCTGCTTGTCCAACTGACTGGCTGCACTCACCACGTCATCGGCAGAAGCCAGATCGTGCATGTAGAAGTACAGCAGGTAGTAGGCCACTCGGGACTCAGGAGGCGGTTTCATTGGGCTGGATGCGGTACACCCGTTCGGCAATCAGTTTCATGCGGTAGTCCTTCTTGCCGTCTTCCTTGTCCACCGAGTAGGACCCGGCCCGACCCACTACCACCATCCGTTCCCCTTGCTTCCACTCCGAGCAGGTCTCGGCCACATCGTCCCAGGCCTCGAAGGCCAGCCCGTCGTACATCTCCTTCTCGGCATCCTTCTTCTGGTAGTTGGCGGGGACCCTCAACTTGAAGAAGGCCCGGCCTTTCCCGGTCTTCTCGTGGAACTCGAACTTCACATCGAACATCAACGTACCCTCGAACCAGCAGCCTTGTGGCATCTATCGTTCCTCTATTCCGTTGAAGACTTCTTCCGGCACACAGAACCACCGTTCCCCACCGATCACCATGATGAATAGCGGTAGTCTGCCGTTACTCATCGCTTCCTGCTTGATCTTCCTCAGCCACTCCAACTTGACCGTCAGACTCTGCTTGTCCGTTGACTTCTGTTCCTGAAGCCACGTCTCCGGCCCCATCCCCTTCCCCTCCACCAAGTCGCCCTTTCTGCTTCCGGCCCCGCTTCCCGGCACCAGCCTTGACCCCCTTGACCTTGCCGTTTCCTTCTCCGCCCTCCGGCCTCGGTCGCAGGACGATCTCGCGGAGAGTGATTGCATCAACTTCTGATTTGAGTCGTTCGGCACCCTGGTATTTCTCCCCTGACTCTACGAATGTGAACCATGAGCCACCCTTGATGATGTGGCCGTTCAGAATCCCACGGACTATCAACTCATCGTAGTCGCTGATCTCACCCGGCTTGCAGAAGGGTGTTTCCCTCAACCCCAAGGAGTAGGTGCCGGTGCCACGGAGGGGGCAGGATTTGGACTTCCTGACCTCCCACACGATCTTGGCCTGGACAGGCAGGCCCGTCTTCTTCTTCTCGTCACTCATGGACTGGAACTCATGTACCACATGGGATTCCGTAGTCAGCCGGAGTTCCATGCCGTTGGCATATCCCTTGGTCTCGCCCCCGGTGGTCTGCAGACCAGGCTTGCCGATCACGGGATGTAGATGCTCGATGTAGAGGAACAGCGGGGGCTTCTCCCGGTCCATCGAACCGGCCAACTTGCGGAAGAACTCGTTGATAGGGATGGCCCGTTCCCCGTGACTCTTACTGTCCACCAGGGAGGCCGTGACGTTCCCAGACAACATGGAGAGGGAGTCGAAGATCACGCAGGTCGGCTTCTCGTTACGCATGATGTCGAGAATCAACTGCAGGCTGACCCGCAAGTCCGATCCGTCGTAGAAGATGGTCTTGCTCGGCGGGAGACCGCACTGCTCGGCCCAGTTTGCATCAAAGCCGGGTTCGGACTGCAGCAGGAAGATCATGCCCCCGTACTGGTCAACAGCACGGCCTCCCATATAGTAACAGAAGCCAGACTTGCCCACGGACTTCCTGCCCTGGATGGAGATAGGCACCCCCATCGGAAGCCCACCGTTGGTCTGCTCGTCAAAGGAAAGCAGCCCGGTCGAGACCTTCGGCATGTCTGCCACTTCTGAGGCCAACTTGATGAAGTCGCCCTTGAGGCGGGTGTTGATGGCCTTCTTGACCTGTGCTGCGTTCAACTCTTTTGTCCCTTGATGAACTGGAGCAGCCCGTTCGCAAAGGTGATCGGCTGCTGTAGGACGTACTCTCGGGCCGAACCCTCGTAGGAATCACCGAGACTCTGGATGTACTTCCCCATCAATGACTCCAACTGGTCGTCGTCCACCC
>Ga0209201_1002589_pt1 | contig 17450 bp, 16 predicted proteins | sample AD_UKC055_MetaG_FD_184411 | JGI IMG/M metagenome (GOLD analysis project Ga0209201, IMG submission 184411) | Active sludge microbial communities of municipal wastewater-treating anaerobic digesters from USA - AD_UKC055_MetaG (SPAdes) (version 2) | ecosystem: Engineered > Bioreactor > Anaerobic >...
TGTTTCGCTTTTAAAAAATTGAACAAAACGAGATAAAAAATAAGAGACAAAAACTCCCTGTAGAATATGATAATTAAAGGGGTTTTTATGTCAAAGAAGAATTACACAGCAGAAGAAAAGTTTAAAATCGTAAAAGAAGCGCTGACCACCAGCACTCCCGTCAGCGAAGTATGCCGGAAATACTCAATTCATCCGAACAATTTTTACAACTGGCAGAAGCTGTTTTTTGAATCAGCACTTGAGGGATTCAACGTAAAACGCGGAAGACCGAATACTGTCGAGGCAGCTAGAGCGGCTGAACTTGAAAAAGAAAATCAGCGGATGAAGGATGTAATAGCGGAAATTACATCAGAGAATATTCTTTTAAAAAAAAAGCTTTAGGGATAGATTTGTCGGCGCATGTCAAACCGCAGCTTAGGGCGGAGATAGTCGCCGACATTAAAAAGCATATTGATAGAACAAAAATGAAACTTGGAAAGATATTACTATTATACGGAATCAAAATGAACACATACAGAAACTGGTTCAATTCTTCAGATGAAGTAATTTCAGAAAGGAAAAAAAGAGAATCTGCTTTATCGGCAGTTCTTCCCGAAGAAAAAGAAGCAGTCAAAGAATTCAGGCTTGAGCATCAAGATGTAGGTTACAGAAAACTGACATGGATGATGATTGATTCCGGCAAAGCATATCTTCCAGAGACTAGTGTTTACAGGCTTTTACACGAATTTGGAATGATTCACATGGGCACAGTAAAAACATATGCCGAAGATGAATACAAAAACAAGCCGAAGTATGTACATCATCATTGGCATACGGATATTGCTTATATCAAAGTTGGGAATATTCACTATTATCTTATAATGCTTCTGGACGGCTACTCGAGATTCATTCTTGATTGGGAATTGATGACTGATATGACAGAACAATCTGTTTCGCTTTTCGTTCAGAGAGTAAAAGAAAAATATCCTTATTGTAATCCGATGCTGATAATGGATAACGGATCGCAGTTTATTTCCAAGGACTTTAAAACTCTAATTAGCCGGATAAATATAAAACCTGTTCATACGAGAAGAAATCATCCGCAGACAAACGGAAAGATTGAACGGCTGAATGGGATTGTAAAAAACGAAGCTGTAAAAAAATATTACCCTCAGAGTTATTCTGAGGCGTGCAGAATCTTAAATGATTATGTTTATGAATACAATTATGCCAGACTTCATTCGGGTATAAACTATCTTCGTCCGTCTGATATGTTTTTTGGACGTGATAAAAACATACTTAATGAGCGTAAAAGCAAGTTAATGCTTGCAAAAAAATGCCGAGTGGCAAAAAATAAGGAGCGCATGGAGTTTGCCTCTTAATTTATTTTCAAAATGTTCAAATTATTTGAAGCGAGACAATACCTCATATGAATACATGCTGCATATTAATTCAATAAAGCAAATTGAAGATATAGATACAATAGAGAATTCTTTTAAAGATTTAAGAAAAACAAAACGATCTCAATGGTGTAATGATTGCCATTGTACTCAGTTGTATGATAAATTCGAATAGAATTGTTGTTCGATGTGTACAATGATTGTACAATGATGGTATTCTCCTGACACATTTCTCTGGAAATAAAAATTAAATAGCCGAATTTAAATCGCCATCATCAATTTTAATTCCGTCTATAAAAGCCTGGTAAGGCGTTCTGGAGAGTGTAAAAAGATTTGTGTAAATAGCCATGAAAATATTCAATAGAAAAGGATGTTAAAGGCTATGACAAATGAAGAAATTATCAAAGAATTGCTAAAGGATGTGGATTTCAAAAAACTCACACCGGAGCAAATCACAGGACAGAATGGTTTAATTCAACAGCTAACAAAAAAGATTGTTGAAACTGCAATGAATGCAGAGATGACGGATCATCTTGGATATGAAAAAAATGAAAGACCCGCAAAGCTAATCGGAAATTCTCGGAATGGGACAAGTTCCAAAAAAGTCATTACAAACAATGGGGAAATTGAATTAGAAATTCCTCGCGATCGTAACGGAGAATTTGATCCTCGAATTATAAAGAAGCATCAGAAACGGTTTGATATGTTTGACGATAAGATCATTTCTATGTATGCACGCGGAATGACTACCAGAGATATTCAGGGTCACCTTGAAGAAATCTACGGCGTTGAAGTTTCACCTGATCTTATCAGCACTGTCACAAATGAAATAATTAAAGAAGTGATTGAGTGGCAGTCTCGCCCGCTTGATCCCATTTATCCTATTGTCTATTTGGATGCAATAGTAATCAAGGGACGAATGGATGGTAAAGTCTCTAACAAATCGGTATATACGACAATAGGCATCAATTTACAGGGGAAAAAAGAAGTTTTAGGGCTTTGGATATCTGAAACAGAAGGAGCGAAGTTCTGGCTTGGAGTCATGAATGAGATCAAAAACCGGGGAGTTGAAGATATTTTCATAGCCTGTATGGATGGTCTTAAAGGTTTTCCCGAGGCAGTAAATGCAGTTTATCCTCAAACCCGCATACAGTTATGCATAGTTCACATGGTACGTAATTCGACAAAATTTGTATCATGGAAAGAACGTAAAACAATATGTACTGACCTTAAAAAAATATACACTGCGCCGTCAGAAACAGCCGGAAGAAATGCTCTTGATGAATTCGCTGAAAAATGGGATTATAAGTATCCGATGATTTCTAAATCATGGAAAGCAAACTGGGAAAATCTTAATGAATTTTTTGCTTATCCGATGGATATTCGCAAAGCTATTTATACGACAAATGCGATTGAGTCCCTTAATTCAAGTCTAAGAAAAGTAACTCAAAAGAGGTCAGCTTTTCCGACTGATGAATCAATATTGAAAGTTCTGTATTTGGCGTTGACGAAAGCTGAAAAAAAATGGACAATGCCGATTAGAGATTGGGGTGCTGCAATGAATCAGTTTGCGGTTTACTTCGGAGACAGAGTTCCTTTGTGATTAAAGACTATTTACACAAAAGATCTGACACTCTCGCGTTCTGCCTTTCATGTTTCTGCTTTCGAGGAACTTCGTGTGATCGCGGTAGACCTTCAAATATCTCTGCTAATTAAATACGCCGAATGAATACTGTAAAGAATCTTCTTTGAAGCTTTTTTTCTAAGAAAATCCATCATTTCTTCTTTGACAAGAAAGTTTGGTAATCAGAGAGACCTTTTAGATTCTATGAAATGAATTGTTTAATTACTGCTCCTCTCTCCTTTATCAAAGGAGAGAGGCTGGGAGAGAGGATTTGAGAGTGTCAGAATAATTGTGCAAGTATGTGCTTCAGATAATATCTTCTAGAATTAAGGATTTGCTTTCTCAATAACGCCTTCAATAGAACACGCATTATACAATATTGTTGACATTTGATATCTTAACTGCGATAAAAAAATTCATATTCGGGGGGCTTATATGTTAAATCGTGTCATTGTTTTTCTCGCTGTTTTGTTTGTATTACCCGTTGTTTCCTATTCAATGCCTCATGATAAGCTTGCGGTATATTATGTTTACGGGAGTGATGTTAATGTTAGAAGAAAACCCGATTTAGATAGTCCGGTTGTTGCGACGCTTCCTATTTCTTCGGAAATATATATTTTAGAAAAAACAAAAATTGCTACTACCGTTGATTTTTATACGGATTATTGGTACAAGATTAGTTATTATAATAAAAAAACATTTGAGCAATACGGATATATCTGGGGCGGTTTTATTGCAAATCAATCCTTTAGAATTGATTTGGATAATGACGGTTCGGATGAGCTGCTGTTAGTTCGTAATTTTACTGAAGGATTATACTCTCAGGTAAATGAAGAAGTGAAAAATATTGGGAGCAGTGATAATCCATACCTTCAATTAAAAATTATTAAAAAAGGTGTTTTGGCAAACAGTTTAAATATATCATGTCCCGGGGAATCGCGCTCAATGTCGGCTGAAGTCATTCGTCCTTCAGGTTTTGACATCCAAATGAATATTTTACATATTAATTATGGCTGCAGCGGAGAAACATCCGGTTCTTTTGATAATTATTATTTGGTTTCAGGTGATAATTTGAAATTATTCCTTTCACTTGATAATAATAGTGAAGGAGGTGATTCTGTCGGATATGAAGTGCTTTTTCCTGAAAATAAAGGCGGTAAGCCGAAGAGAATTGTTGTAAAATCAATTGAAAGTTCATATGGCCAAAAAGATATAGTAAGTTTCGAAGAATACGTTTGGGACAAGTCCAAGAATATATTTATAAAAAAATAGTTGATTTATCGAATCAGAACTCAGGAAGTAATCGTCATTTCATGTTTGAAGGTTGTGTTTGTAGCCGATTTTAAAACATAGTATTAAATGTTCGAGAAAGAGGTTTTTATGCGTAAAATATTTGTGTGTGTAATTTTAGTTCTTCTTTCCTCTAATTTCTTGTTTGCACAGAACACGAAGGTGAATATTGCAAAAGCCGAAGTTATTCTATCTGATTTAAAGAAGATTATGATTTCCGATAAATCGAAAAAATGCGATCCGGTTGTTGCTGTCGTTAATTCTTGTTTTGAAGAATTTAAGAAAAAGAGACTGGGCATAAATATTTCTCCGTCATTGCCGGAAAACATTTATGGAGGTATGCAGTTCCTTTTTTATATGAATGATTCGAGTCAGCTACCTGTCATTTTAATCAGCCCTTATATGCTCGAAATATATGATAAGTATCCGTCGATAGTACTGTCTGCACTGGTTCACGAAATGCAGCATGCTAAATCATATTTTGATCAACCGGAATATCATAAGGCAATGTATAATGTTGATCTTGAAAAATATCTCTTTGAATTGGATGCTTTGAATATTGAAGCAAACTTTATTAATAATTATCTTCTGCCGAATAATTATAAAATTACGAAATTTGAAAATATATTGTCAAAGAGTTATAAAGAGGATTATCTCGCTTATTTCTCTTTTGTGATGATGGGTTTTGATATGAAATTAACATTTCATCTTCTTGGAATTAATAAACCTGGTGTCAAGTATGAAGATAAAATCTCCAAGATCGAAGAAATTATTAATTCACTTTTGGAGAGTCAGGTTGATCCTAAGAGTGATGATTGGACTAAGTATAAATACTATGTTCCGGTTTATACCGCTTTGAAGTTTATTCCGCAGATTGTAAGATCTGTTGAAACCGATCATAATAGGGTTAAAGACCAGAATAATTATAATTTCGAAACTCAAAATCCAAAGATGTATAAATTACTGCTGAAACTGGAAGATAAATTTGTTAAAGATTATAAATATTATCAATACATCAATAAAACGCAAAATCTTTATAAGGAATTATGACGTATTGGATTTGAAAATTACAATACGCTTAAGTCCTGTAGCTAAAGCAATATTCCATCGGATAATATGAATTCATTAATCATTTCCGGAGAAATATAAACTGATGAAGTGAAAGATTAAATTGTCAATAAAACGAATGTCTAAAATAAAAATTCAGCTTAGTGTATTGGACTGGCTTATTGAGATTCTTTCATGGATTTTTATGTCAGTGATTTGGATTGCAGCAATATTATGCTACTCTAAACTGCCGGATGTTATTCCGGTTCATTATAATGCATTTGGAAAAGCAGACGGTTTCGGAGGCAAAGAAAACATATTTACTTTACCGATACTGGCGGCAATTCTTTTCGCAGGATTAACAATTTTAAATAAATATCCGCGTATATTTAATTATCCCGTTAAGATTACTTCGGAAAATGCATTGAAACGATTCAAGGATGCGACGCGGCTGGTCAGGTATTTGAAATTAATTGCTGCTGCAGTATTTGCGTATTTCATTTTAAAAACAACTCGATATACGTTCAATATACCGGGCATAACTCACGAACTTGGAATTTGGTTTTATATGGCGGCAGGAATGCTTATTTTTCCCTTGATTTATTATTCAATCAGAACATTTAGTTCAAAGTAATAAAATATTATGTATACTCTGGCGTAGTTAGCTGTTTAACAAGCAGTAAGAATGTTGACGGAATCTGAACCGGTTGGTAATTGATTAATTAGGAGATATTATGAAAACACTTTTGGTTTCTATGGTTATCGGTATTGCAGCAGGAGTCATCGATATTTTACCTATGTTAATTCAGAAAATGCATAAGCGCTCCATTGCATCGGCATTTTTTCAATATTTCTTTGTGTCAATTGTTATTGTTAACATAAATCTTCCCGGAATTGTCTGGTGGCTGCAGGGTGCTGTTGTTTCTCTTGCTCTGGCAATACCTGTAATAATTATAGTTTCGGAAAAAGATAAGAAAGCAGTTCCGGTTATAATATCAATGTCAATAATACTTGGAACACTGATCGGAATCGCCGGACATTATTTCACAATCATCGACGGCAAATAAACTGAAATTGATGTGCCTTTACCGACTTCACTATTGATATCAATCCATCCGTTATATTTATCTACAGTATTTTTTACGATTGAAAGTCCGAGACCGCCGCATTCTTCGGAATGCTTTGTCGAAAAGAAAGGTTCAAATATGCGGTCTTTGATATCGGGATCAATTCCGTTTCCGGTATCGGAAATGGTGATTAAGAGTATGCTGGAATCATAAATGTAAAAAAAACAGACAGCCTTATTTCAATGAAGGTTTATATATGAGCTGTCAGGTAGTTTATAAGGTAATCATACTTTAAAAGACTGGAAATGATATGAGAATATATTAATCCTTAAGGAAAGAGTCGTCCTCAGAGAGATTATTTTATTGGAACAGTTTCTATTATTGACTCAGAATAATAATCATTGCCGAATTTATCTATTGCTATATATGCCCACTTTGCTCTATGTCCTTTTTTGTTGTAATCACCGTGCCAATTCGGATTACACTTGCGAGTCTCACCCGGTTTAATCCATTCCGGTGCGGGATTTCCTTTCTCATCGCCATACCATTTGATAAATGTATCATTTCTCAATGTATGGTTCAAAATGTTTGAGCCGTACCAATAACCATTATCTTCACCATAACCTTCGAACCAAATTATTTTTAATTCTCTGTCGGAGGTGTTTTTTATTTCAGTGGAATAGTACCAAGTATACGGACACATCGGTTCCGGAAAAAATTCAGATGTATTTATGTTTGAAGGATTCGGCGAATGAACGACAACGAAAGCTTCTCCATCAAACTTTTTTTTATCAAAGCAGGAGAATAGGGTAAGTAAAGAAAGGCAAAGCAATATAATCTTTTTATTGTTCACTCTTGAGCCTCCTTGCTTCAGTGTATCCCGGAGAAGTTTTACTGATATTGATATTTACTTCAGCACAACTTCTTTCTTATCAGATTTAATTATTTCTCCGATTACGCGGGCATTGTCGCCTGCAGCTTTTAGTGATGATATTATAGAATCAGCATCAGTTTTCGCCGCGATGATCATAAGTCCGATACCCATGTTGAATGTCGTGTACATTTCGCGTTCATCAACATTCCCGATTTTCTGAATCAGTTTGAATACGGCCGGAACTTCGTATGAATTCTTTTCAATTACGCAGGCAGTGTTCTGCTGAAAAATTCTCGGAACATTTTCATAGAACCCGCCGCCTGTGATATGAACCAGACCCTTGAGTGGTGTTCCTTTTTCTATAATTGAAAGAACCTGTTTGCAGTATATGCGCGTAGGGCGGAGAAGCTCTTCAAAAAGAGGTTTTCCGAATTCAGGTATGTTATCTGTTATTTTATTTTTTGCCACATCGAAGAATATTTTTCTGACGAAAGAAAATCCGTTTGAATGAAGTCCGTTTGAATCAACTCCGATTATTACATCGCCTTCGGTGATTTTTTTGCCGTCGATCATTTTGCTTCTGTCAACAACACCGACTGAGAATCCTCCGATGTCATAATCATCATCAGGCATAACACCCGGATGTTCTGCGGTTTCACCTCCGACAAGGGAGCATCCTGCCTGAAGGCAGCCTTCGGCAATTCCTTTTACTATATCAACCATGACATTTTCTCTGAGCTTTCCGCACGAAAGGTAATCGAGAAAGAAGAGAGGTTTTGCGCCTGATACCAGTATGTCATTGACGCACATTGCAACAGCATCAATTCCAATCGTGTCATGTTTATCTGCCATCTGGGCTACTTTAAGCTTGGTTCCGACTCCGTCGGTTCCGCTGACAAGAACGGGTTCTTTCATTTCCGGAAACGATGCGTTATAAAGCGCTCCGAATCCTCCGATGTCAGATATGACATTTTTATCAAAAGTCGCTTTGACAAGAGGTGAAATCTTTTTTACAAAATTGTTCCCTGCCTCGATGCTTACTCCCGAATCTTTGTATGTGATACCCATTCTTCCTCCAGCGGCGTTTTATAAGACCGCGTAATCAAAATGAATTATGCCTTGATGTTGACAAGCATTTTTCTCTTTACAAAAAGAGCTCATTTGCTATCGGTTTTCCGCGGGGTTGATATGCCTTTAAGTAATGTTGAAATACAAAGTCTAATTGATAAACTAAGAGCAAAGTTTGATGAATATGCCTTCACGTATTCCCCGAAATATTTTGACCGCGGCGCCTTTGAATCAAGGCTGAAATTCGCCGAGACAAATAAAATGAATCTCGAAGCTTTTATTCTCGCCGAAATTACAAACTTCGAAAAGATAAAAGCCGACTATGAAAAGAAGCAGGGCCAGGGCGCAGTTTCACGTAAAATAGATAATCTCATCGAAGCCCAGATGAAGGCCGTAGTAAAATATCCTTCCGTCAGACTGCATCCTCATTGCGGTGTTGAACTTCCGCATTTTGTAGGCGCTGTAAACGTTCTTCTTGAAGAATATCTGCCCGTGCTGTGGCTCGTGCTTTCGGATAATTCATACCGCGATGCCTTAAATGAAATTGAGCAGAAGCTTTCAGAATTCGCGCTTATCAGGGGTCCGAAACCTCCGAAGAAATGCGAAGATCTCATACATCTTTTTTCGTACGCACAGCTCAAAGATGTCGAAATTGAAAAAATCAGAAACAATTTCATGAAGGAATGCGCTTTTCTTCTTCACGACGCGCTTGATTTCTGCGTGAAGATTCTTGAAATCAGAAATTCTGAACTTGATCAGCCTGTGCGCTTTGACAAAATGCACCAGAGTGCAGAACGCCGCAAAAAAATCACCGAACATTTTTCGGGACGTACAGGATACGGCTGCGCGCTTAAAATAAACGAGTATATTGATTCATTAATTTCGGATTTCCGCCTCGGAGCTTTCAGACGGCGCGCTTAATTTTTTCTTTTCAGACAGACAAGCGAAACATCATCCTGAAGATTATTATATTCTGTAAACTCGTAAACATTTCCGAGAATCGAGTGCACGATATCAATTGAGTTTTCATGAGCGCAGTTTGCAAATGAGTCTATAAGTCTTTTTGTTCCGAAAAACTCCTTTTTGCTGTTTTGCGCTTCCGTCAGTCCGTCTGTATAAATAAAGAAGCAATCACCTTCCTTGATGATAATTCTTTTTGTTTCATACTCGGATTTATCAGAAAGACCGAGAAGAGGCCCCGTGTTGTCAATTCTGAAAACCTTATTCACGGAATTGTCATAAAAAACACAGGGCGGATGCCCCGCTGATGCATAAGTCACGGTTCCGTCTGAAATATTAAGCTGACAGAGAACAAGACTTGAGAAATAATAAATTTCCTTCATGCTCTGCATTACTGATTTATTGATATAATCAATCTGCTGTTCGACATCAAATATTTCCTTTGAGATAGACCGGATGATTCCTCTGATGGAACTTCCGACATAAGAAGAAGCGACTCCGTGTCCGGCAACATCGCAAACGACAACCTGATATACTCCTTCGCGGATATAGAATCCGTCAAAAAAATCTCCCGAAATATCCTCCATCGGAATGAAGCTTGAAGCTATATCATATCTGTCAATTTCCTGAAACTGGGGAAGAAGAGCCACCTGAAGCGTTCTGACTTTCGCAAGCTCCTTGCGGTCTTTTTTTATTTCATCTTTCAGCTGATCCTGCGCGTAGATATTCGTTCCTTTAATGTTTACAAAATCAAGATAAAGGGAAAGAAGATCCGCTGATTCTTTCGGCATCGGAATTGAATTCTCAAGAATAATATAACCCGCGTGCTGTTTATTATAGAAAAGGCTGTCTACTGTGCAGTAGATTATTTCACCAACCGGATTCTTAATCTTAATACTCTGTTTGATTTTTTTCGCGTCTGAAAAAATTGACAGTTTTGATTTTATCTTTTCGTATTCGGCATAATTGAATCCTTCGCGGACTACCTTTTTGTTTGAAAACACAGAGTCATTATCGCCGAAAAATATAACTTCTATAAACGCAGTATCTACAAATGCCGTAATCTGAAAAAGCGAAGTAATCATACCGAATTTACTTGAAAGGTTGACATTGGTATTGATCAGCGATGTCATTTTAAAAAGCTTGTTGTTTATGTCTTTCTGACGCTCATAAAGACCGATGACAGTCTGCTGATATTCTATGTTTTTTGCTAAAAGAGAAATTTTAGAAGAAACTTCAAACGGAATGAACGGTTTTCTTATATAATCGTTCGCGCCGAAACGATAGGCTTTTTCGATATGGCCGGAATCTCTGGCCGCGGTAAGCATAATAATGAATACTTCATTATATTCATCACGGCTTCTGATGTTCTGACACAAATTGATTCCGTCGCCGTCAGGAAGAACAACATCAATCAGCATTATTTCCGGTTTGAATGAAAGCAGTTTCTTTTCAAATTCCGCGATAGAAACAGCGGATTCGACGCAGTAACTTTCAGAAAAAAGGTCAAGAAGAACCCTGACGACGAGCTTGTCGTCATCAAGCACAAGGATTTTTACTTTATTTTCACAAGAGAACATCACAGCTGAAGTATGTACTCTATGGCGACTTTTTCAAGCATTAATTAAAAGAAGCGGAGCAAAATCAGCTTGTTTTGAAAAAACCATATGATATTATCAAATCATCATTACAGATATACCGGACGCAAAAAACGCATCAGTTCTGAAAATAAAAAATCAATCCTCATCCGGATATTTTCTGCGAATCGCGCTTACGGTTTCATAAACCTCTGTAAATGATTCAACAAGCTCTGGATCAAAATCCCTGCCGGAAGCGTCACGGATATAATCAAGAACATCCTGTTCATTCCACCTGTCTTTATAAACCCTTTTTGAAATAAGTGCATCGAAAACATCAGCAATAGCGCAGATTCGCGCCGCGAACGGAATTTCTTTCCCCTTTAAACCTCCGGGATATCCCGTCCCGTTCCACTTCTCGTGATGATTGAGGGCAACTTCATGACACATTCTGTCAAGATCGCTTATATCCGGATCAAAAAGGTCGGCGCCGTATTTTGAATGCCGCTTCATAATACTGTATTCTTCATCATCAAGCTTTGAAGGCTTTTTCAGAATCTTGTCAGAAATCGCTACTTTCCCGACATCATGCAGCATCGCGCCTATTTTGAGAATATCTTTAAAACGCCTTCTTTCCGAAGAATCAATTCCGTTTTTTCTGCTCCACGCATCATATATTTCAACACAGTAAGAACCGACTCTGTTAACATGATTTCCGGTTTCCTTGGGATCCCTGAGTCCGCTCATCTTCACCATGCGCAGAATATTCTGCCTTGTCATCAACGCGCGTTCGACGGCAACTGAGGCATTAGCTGCGATAAAGTTTGCAAATTTTTCATGAGTTTCCGTGAAAGGTCTGATGTTGCCTTCAGGATCCATTGAATTTATTAGCTGCATTACGCCGACGGTTTTATTCTGACTGGTTACCAGAGGAACAGCGAGAATCGAAATTGTTTTGTAATTTGATTTTTCGTCAAAAGACTTATTGAGGGTGAAGGGAAGAGAGGAGTCTGCTTTATATGCATCGGGAATGGTTACGTTTTTGCCTGTGACGGCAACATAGCCTGCGATTGAATTCGTATCGATCGGTACAGTCAGTTCGGAATAGATATACTTGTTTTTATTGTGTTCACGTTTGGATATTGTGTCGTTCTGGACGTAACTGAATTTCAGCATATTTTTTTCGGCAATAAAAATTGAACCGGCATCGGCTCCCGTACTTTTACGTGCTTCGCGGAGAATATTGTCGAGAAGTGAATCAAGGTCTTTGTTGTGATTTAGTTCCTCGGCAATTTTTAAAAGGTCACTGAGATCTACGCATAATTCATTTGTCTTCATAAATACCCCGATTAGCTCATCATAAATCTGAATTAAGTTATATTATAGCATTTTTGTAATAAAACAAGAAGTTTTATGATTCATAAATGTAAAAAAAGACTATAATATATTATACTGAAATCTAATATTTCAGGTGTTTGTTTGAGGGAGTTATTAGATAAATGAATGCTGGCTTAGTATTGGAGGAAATACTCCGCAGTACGCTAGTTTAATCATTGTCGATTTTAGTGATTTACACTTATTGCCGGTTAATGTTACAGTTTAATTGATGTGAAATATTCGGAGTAATTATGAAAGAATCAATTTTAAATCAATGCGAAGTCAGATTAAACTTGAATTTGATTGTCGCACCTATACCGGAAAATTAGAAATTCCCAACTGCGGCGGACATGTCGACAGTGTTCCTTCAAGTTCAATGCAGCTTGCCTGGATCGAATCGGCTTTGTCAGATATATCTCGTGTTGATTTCTTGTGTTGACCTCGCGTAATAAATTGATGATGTTTTCTCTCTTTCTTGATTTATAAATTTATAAATTTATAAAATCTATGGCAATAAAAATGAATCTTACTGGTTTATGTATTTATAATATTATTTCGAAATTGATTTTATGTGATATCTACCTCTATTTATTGCCGATATCAATAAATGTTGACTTTTTGATTTATCGAAGGTAAAATGAATAATTATGCATTTATATGAGTGTTGCGCATCTATGCCGGGTATGGAAAAGTTAAAGAACTTCTAATGTGGATTAGGTTATTGCATTTATAAATTATGTAAGAGGTGAGCATCTCTGTCAGAGTTTATGTTGTAAGGGGCTTCTCGAATTGGTGAAATTTAATAAAATATTATCCGGGAGCCTTGAATGAAAACTGAAGATAAAGTATCGCTTCTGCTGGTCGAAGATGAAGTCATTATCGCCATGTCGGAAAAAATGGAATTGGAAAAATCCGGATATACTGTTCATCATGTTCCTTCCGGCGAAAAAGCCGTTCAGGCGGTTCTTGAAAATATTCTTACAATTGATTTAATTCTTATTGATATTGATCTCGGCTCAGGTATTGACGGAACGCAGGCTGCTGAACAAATACTCAAAATTAAAGACATTCCGGTTGTTTTTCTTTCGTCACATACGGAACCCGAGATTGTAGAAAAAACTGAAAGACTTACTTCTTATGGTTATGTTGTAAAAAACAGCGGAATCGTTGTTCTTGATGCATCTATTAAAATGGCGATCAAACTTTTTAAGGAAAAAAATGAACGGCGTAAAATTGAGTCAGAACTTATTAAATCCAAAGAAAGTGCCGAAGCGAGTGAACATAAATACCGTATCATGGCTGATAATATAATCGACAGCGTTTGGGTTATGAATAAGGATTTTCAGATAACATATTTATCACCATCGACTGAACATCTATATGGTTACTCGATTAAAGAATGGGAATCACTTGATTGGAATAGTTTTGTTTATCCTGATGACATGGGACTTGTCTTCGATACGCTTGAAAATTTAAAGACAAAAAAAACCGATAAGTCAAATCCGGTAACTGTCAGGGTATACCATAAAAATGGTTCTTTAATGTGGGTTGAGTTTCTGGCGAGTGCTCTTTTTGATGAAGCCGGTGATTTTATAGGTTTAACCGGTGTTACCAGGGATATCACGCAAAGAATTAAGGCTGAACAGAATTACGAAACGCTTTTTAATCAAATGCTCGACGGTTTCGCATTGCACGAAATTATCTGCGATTCTTCCGGTACTCCGGTGGATTACCGATTCTTGAATATCAATCCGGCTTTTGAAAGAATGACCGGTCTTAAAGCGAATGATATTGTCGGGCGAACGGTACTGGATATTATGCCGGATACAGAGCAGTATTGGATAGACACTTACGGTAATGTGGCCGTCACAGGTGAACCTGTGTTTTTTGAAAATTTTTCAGCAGCAATTGGTAAGCACTTTAAGGTCACTGCATTCCGGCCTGCAGCCGGTCAGTTCGTCTGTATTTTCAGCGATATAACCGATCGAAAAAAGGCTGAAGATGAAGCTGGAAAACAACTCGCAGAAAAAGAAATTCTCCTTCGTGAAGTTCATCATAGGGTAAAGAACAGCATCGCAAATGTCGAAGCTTTCCTGTCTTTGCAGGCAGGTTCAAATCCCAATATCGAAGTTAAAAAAGCACTGCAGGAAGCTGTCGGTCGGGTTCAGAGCATCCGTGTTCTTTATGAAAAATTATTGTTAACAACTGATTACAGGGATACTTCTGTTAATAATTATCTGGAAAGTCTTATCTCATCACTTATTGCAGTATATGATTTGAATAATAATATAAACGTTGAAACTAATATTGCTGATTTTGAAATAAATTCCAAAAAGGCACTGTCTATCGGAATAATTATTAATGAGCTTCTTACCAATGTTTTTAAATATGCGTTTCCGGGACGTGACAATGGAAGTGTTTCTGTCTGTGTCAATAAGACTGAAAACAAGGTAACTCTTGTTGTAAAAGATAACGGCGTCGGCATTTCTGAACGACGTCTTGAAAACAAATCCCCTGGTTTCGGTTTTACGATTGTTAAAATGATAGTTGAACAGCTCGGGGGCTCGTATGATGTTGTCAATGATAACGGTACCAATAGTATTATACAGTTTGAAGTTTAAACTTAATGGTAACTGATGCTTCCGGAGGTGGTTTGTGCTGACAGGCATAAGAAAAATCCTGCCTTTGTTCTTGTTGTTTTTCCCTTTGTGCGCGAACAGCTCTGATAAAAAACTTAAAATTGAAATATTTGAGCCAATTGAAATAAACGGAATTAAGCAATGGGTTCTGATACGAGGAAATGATGAATCAAAGCCGGTTTTGCTTTATCTTCACGGCGGTCCAGGGCAATCGCTTATCCCTTTTGCATATAAGGCGACTGATAAACTGGTTAATGATTTTATTGTTGTTTATTGGGATCAGCGTGGTGCGGGATTATCCTTTGATGAAAAAATTCCTGAAAAAACTATGACAATAGATCAGTTTATAGAAGATACCAAAAGCGTAACTGAATTTCTTAAGAATAAGTTTAAAAAAGAAAAAATATATCTGCTCGGTCATTCATGGGGCAGCACTCTCGGAACTCTTGTTGTTCAGAAATATCCCGAAGATTATTATGCTTATATCGGAGTAGGCCAGGTTGTAAACTCGATGGAACAGGAAAGGGCAGGAATAAACTGGCTTAAATCAAAAATAGAGAAAGAAGGAAACCGTGAAGAACTAAACATGATACCTACAATGAAAAGTCATAATTTCGCAAACCGGGATCTTTTGAGAAAATACGGCGGAGCGGTACATAATATTTCAAATGATGAAGTTGTTATGATAATGAAAAATTCTCCTTACTCGCCTGAAAAATACACGAATGACCTTTATCGGGACGGACTTTATTTCGCGATGAATCTTCATGTGCAGGTTCGGAAAATTGATTTTTTCAAAACCGTTCCCGAGCTGAAAATTCCTGTTTATTTCTTTTTAGGTAAATACGATTATGTTACTCCGACTGAACCGGTTGTTCGATATTTTAATATGCTGAAATGCCCGAAGAAGAAAATAATATGGTTTGATAAATCGGCTCACAGAATGGATATTGAAGAACCTGATAAATTTCAGCAGGAGATTTTGAAAATAGCAAAATAATTCAATGAATAAATAAGGAGGGCAGGATTATGGATGTTTTTTTTAAAACAATATGTTTCGCAACTGCCTTTATATTTTGCATGTGTTCATCCGCCTATAAAGAAGTTGAAGTTGTGAATAATTTTTCTAAAGAAAAATATCTCGGTAAATGGTACGAGATCGCGCGCATGGATTTTAAATATGAGAAGGACTTAAACAACACGACTGCTGAATATTCTGCAATAGACGGCAATAAAATAAAAGTAGTAAACAGAGGTTATAATTACAAGACCGGTGAATGGAAAGAAGCTGTAGGAAAAGCAAAATTCAAAACAACAGAAGACAAAGGAGAACTTCTTGTGTCGTTCTTCGGACCGTTTTACGGTGCGTATAATATAGTTGAGCTTGATCCGGATTATCAGTATTCGCTCGTTATGGGCGGAAGTGAAACGACTCTATGGATACTTTCGAGATCAAAAACCATACCTAGTCAGATTAAAGAAAAATATTTAACAAAAGCAAAAGAACTCGGTTTTGATGTAAGTAAATTCATTTGGGTTGAGCACAATAAGTGAGCGGATACAAAAACTCATTTTATTTCAGGAAGTTCGTTCCAGTTGGTCGTGTATGAAGGACTCTTGAAATTTCTGCGCATTGACCATTCTTTGTCGATGCCTTCGCAGGCTATAAACAATGAGCTCTTGCCGTATTTTTTATTGATGGAATCCATGACCATTGAAACTTTGTTTTCTTTTTCATCGCGGGCGTAATCGCAGAATAGACCGCCCTGAAGAGAATTGTCCGGTACGAGTCCGCATAGAAATATTCCGCACTTTTTGTATGAGAACCCGCTTCTGAATATTGATTCAATAAGCGAAAGAGATTCTTTGATAATCTGCTGTGTTGAGAAAACCGGTGTCGGAAATTTTGCCGACGCGGAATTTCCGTATTGCGGCGAATCATTAAAAGGATTTGTTGAAAGATATACCGAAATTACGGAAGCCGCGCTCTTCTGACGTCTCATTTTGGCGGCCGCGTTAGATGCATAACTGGACATTGCTTCCTTCATATCTTTGAGAGTCGTGACCGGTACGCCGAATGAGCGTGAAGAACAGATGTTTTTTTTATCCGGTGAAACAGTTTCAAGCGGAATGCATGAAGTTCCGCGAAGTTCGTGAACGATGCGGAGGCCTACGATAGTCATTTCCTTCTTGATCCATTTGTCATCCATGAGAGAAAGATCAAGTGCCGTCATTATTCCGTAAGACATCAGCTTTCGTGAATACGCCTCTCCGACTCCCCATATATCTGAAACTGGAAAGTGTGAAAGCGCGGACCGGATTTTGTCATCATCGAGAATCACCATGACTCCATTGCTTGCAGTATTTTTCTTTGCTGTTCTGTTTGCCATCTTTGCCAAAACTTTTGTTTTTGAGATTCCGACAGAAACGGGAATTCCTGTCCATTGCCGCACGGTTGTTCTTATTTTTTCAGCCAGCTCATACGGTGATTCAATTGCCGGAAGATAAAGAAAAGCCTCGTCAATTGAGTAAACTTCCATATCGGGAG
>Ga0209201_1002593_pt1 | contig 17435 bp, 16 predicted proteins | sample AD_UKC055_MetaG_FD_184411 | JGI IMG/M metagenome (GOLD analysis project Ga0209201, IMG submission 184411) | Active sludge microbial communities of municipal wastewater-treating anaerobic digesters from USA - AD_UKC055_MetaG (SPAdes) (version 2) | ecosystem: Engineered > Bioreactor > Anaerobic >...
TCCTTCACCCGTTTCCCCGTCTTCCTGTCGTACTTCATGATCTTCCCAGTCCTGCAGCGACCCTCCATATCTATCTGGTAGAAAATCACATCCCTTTTTTTGGTTACGCCTATAAGGTACTCTTTTACGATGCTTCCGGTGTTTTCCTTCCCGATCAAACCGGTCAGGAACAGCGTGAAATCGCTGTCTATTTCCGGATTTACCGTGCTTTTTACGATATCTGTCGTTATGGTCCATAATTGTTTTTTTACTTTCGTTTTCAATGCTGGTTGAGGTATGCGGAAAAAGTTCTCCTTCCAGTCAGAACGGGCCGAGGGGTTATCCGCGAAAAACTGCTTCGGCGTGTAATGATACCCGCAACTGCTCTCGTGGTTGCACCTTCCCACCACCTCATTCAAAAAATCCCCGTTTTCATCCACATAGAACGTAAAACAGAGTTTGTCCCCGCAAGCGGGACAAGCATGCCGGCTCCCCGGCCCCTTGTAAGTCTGCAGGCTATATGTGTGGGAATCCGTCATAAGAAATCCAGGTTTTCAGAGATATCAAATACGAAAGGATCCCTTCGCTCCGCCACCGCCGCCATTGTCTCGTACTGTCCCGCCACCCCCGGAACTGTCCCGCACTGTCCCGTTTGTCCCGCCTGTCCCACATCCCCGCCCGGGACACCTTCTCCCACCGGAACACCACCTCTGCCCGAAACAGCATCCCTACAAGGAACAGCCACCCCTTCCGGGATATCATCCAAATCCAGGACAACCTCCTCCAGCGAATCCGCCTCCTTTTTCTTCTCCTGTGCAATGATCCGGTGCACAGTGGTCTTGCTCAGATTCACCAGATCCGCGATTTCCCGTATCGATTTCCCATCCCTGTGCAGCGACCGGATATTGGAACGCGTCAGCGCCTCATCCTCCTCCGACTTATCCCGCAAATGCTCCGATTCCTTTCCATAGCCCTTGTGCAGGAAATGCACATACCCGCCATCATTGGTGATTTCATAAATGATCACATTGTCCGAGTCGTAAATATATTCGCTGGCGCGGACCTTCACCTGCTTGACAAACTTGATCCGCTTGTCCTTTGCCGATTGCCCGATTGCAAACACATTATCAAAGAAGTTGTAGAGCTTCTTTGAGCCGGCCAGGTCGTTTTGTGAAATGGGATTGCTCAAATTCCGCTTGGGCGTGTGCGAGATGATCAATAGGGTGAGGGAGTGTTTCTTCTTCAGGGCAATCAGCTTCATCATGAACAAGCCGGCCACATCCCCCTTTTCAGAACTGTTGCACAGGTAGGTCAGATTGTCGATGATCACGATCCTCGAATCCGTCTGGATGGCCGCCTCCTCAATATCCTTTATGATGGCCTCTTCATAGTTCTGGACCCCGATATGCTCCGGATCAATTTCCGCCCGGTAGAAATTGTCCGAGAAAACATACCGGAATCCCAGTTCCTTGCTGGTGTACCTCAACTGGAACTGCTTTTCCGACAACTCACAATCCACATAAAGCACCTTCCGGTACCTGGAAATATGATCCCCCATCTGGACTGCGAAAATGGACTTGCCTGCATTGGAATCCGCAAACAGGCAAGCCACTTCCCCCTCGTTGAGCAATCCATGGTACAGATCCACCGGATCCGGCATCTTCAGGGCATCTTCCACCGACCGGTTGGCCGTCTTGATCGACAGCATCCCAACGTGTTTGCAATCCCGGCTGACAATAGCATTTTTCTCAAGTTCAAAAGAAATCTTGTCTGCAAAGCTATCGTCCGTCCCCATCACCTGCCCTCCATTGCCGGAACTGCCATTTTCTCACCAGCCCAGACCGGCTTGCCGTAATAATCCGTCACGTTCCCTTCCATGATGGCCTCTATGTCCTTCCACCTCCAACGCCTTTCCGCTCCTATCATAACAGGATGCAGGTAGTCGCTTTTGACATCCCATCTCCAGAGGGTGGTTTCACTAACACCCAACAGTTCCATCACCTCTTTTTTTGTTAAAAGAGTTCCCGGTCCATACATTACCTTGGAGCCGGACAAGGTGACAAGCTCTTTTGCAAAAACTTTTGCCGCTTCAATCAGATCTTTTACTTTAACATTAATACTTACATCAGGATAATCTGATGCAAGGTTATAAACGTCAATTCCCATAATTAGAATATTTAGGAATTGCACCCCTCCCCACGCACCTCCAAGCAGTGGTTTTGTTCGGTGTCCGGGACCAGGGCGGTAACTTGGATCTTACCCCCTGACCCGTCACAAAAATCTGTAAAAAAGAATGGAAATAAAAATATTTCGTGTTTACGTAAACACACTTTTTCCCAGGTAACAAAAGAACTGGCAAGCTTTCAACATATTAGGCAAAAACCGCCCATGGCCCAGGTAACAAAAAAGTAACAAATAGGTAACAAAACCGGCACCCGATTGATAACATCATGAATCCCTCACTGCCCCGCTGGCATACCCTCCAACGACTGAAAGAAGTTCAACGCCTGGACCCTGGCCAGCGGCAGATTCCCCTTGTAGCTCGACCTTCTGAGCCGTGCCGGTTTGTAATTCTCAATCTTTTCGGCAATCCCAAAATGATCAAACACCGCCCGCAGCGTGTTGCCGTACGCTTCACACAATAAATTATTCTCCCAGGCAATGGCAACAACCGAAGCCATTGTTGCCACATACCCCGCACCCTTCTCATCGTTGAGGGAAGCAAGGTGCTCGTATATTAAAGTAATGCGCCCGGCATCGTAATCATGCACAAAGAAACCGGCAAGATCAAAAGCATTTTCTTCCGCCATGGGGTAGTGACCCGTTTCTTCCTGCAGGATCATTTCGCAGTTCTTGTCATCACACAAAAGAGCGTACGTCATGGTTTTCCGCCTGGCCATCTCCTTATCAATGGAAGAATTGATCCGGGAAGAGTAAACCGCAGCCCATTTGTAAACCTCCGTCCGAAAATCATGTAAAGCATGCATAAAGCCGAGGCTGTCAAACTTCATACCATGATGGACCTCTACCTTTTTCATCGTCTTGATAAGGTGGTTCAGGTAGATTTTCGGCTGGACAAGATCCATGGCCAGGGCAAAATCATTCTGCTCGATGATGAATTCATGCAGCTCCTCAAAAGTTTCCTCGGACAGCTCGATATGCACATCCGTTCCATACTCGTACCGTTGAGGCTTACGGTAAAAATCGGCAATCTCCCGGTCCTTGTCCAGCCACCTTTCCAGCTGCAGGACTTTCTTTTCCCGATACAGGTTGCACAGGTCATAACAGTTCGCAATAACCCCGTACAGCCTGAAAATCACATTCAAGAGGTGCCAGGCATCAAGTCGTGACATCCCTCATTTTACTTAGACGTATATGTAGAAAAAAGCCGGGCGATTATAGAATACCCGACTTCGGTTTTACTGTAAAAAAATCACAGCCTCCCACACATCCACGATATTCTGTTTTGCCAGCGCCTCATACCCGTCCTCACACTCTAAGCCGTGGCATGCGGCCACAAAATATTGAAGCACGAATTTCTGTTCTTCAGAAAGCGTCCCGTACTCCCGCTCCACACAGGCAGCCGGGTCCTTTCTCCCTTCTCCCACAATGACACAACAGATGGAAAGAACAATCTCATCCACGAGCTCCTCAGCCCAATCATATAAAAAATCATCACCGCCCACAGCTCTATTTGTTTTTGATCTATAACAAAATAAACCCTTTTCCCCCACTAAAACAAGCAAAACCCACCCAAAAATCCCCCCACCACCCAAACTTTTTACAAACCAACACCTTTTTACACCTTTCGTCCCAAAATTATTTTTCCACCACTTTTTTCAGACAAAAAATATCTACTTTATCAAATTCCTGTATTTGACTATCGATTATTCCATACAAAAAAAAGACAAGCATCAACTTGTCTTTCATAAATCAATAAAGAAATAAAATTCTTGATTCCGGTTCTTAGGACTGGATGTACTTCACGTCTTTCTGTGTTAACAGGCTTTCGGCTTCAGCTACAGTTAGACCAATAAATTCAGACTCAACAAACGATATCTCATCCGGATAATACTCAAACAGTTTTAACGACTCTCCATTAGAAAGTGTTACAGTAACCGTTGGCATTTGATCAAACATCCCTTCAGGCATCGGCCTTGGAAAAGGACCAATTTCACATTTTGTAATGATAGATTCAGAATAAATCATAATTATAAAAAAATAAATCTCACTAATTTGTGACCTCTTGCAACAAAGTTAGTAATTCAATTCAAAATTTGACACAAACTTTCTTTAAGTTGACAAGATGATTATTCTCAATTGATTCCGTGGCTGTAATGCGACTATTCGAAATGGATTATTGAATAAAGAAAGTGATTATTGATACCTTAAGATAATTCGATTAAATTATCTCAATTAACTTAAACTAAGATGTCTCTTAAAAAAAAGTAAAGTTGTTTGAATCGTGATACCAGGATCTATGATAAGTATTCTATATGAAAACGACTATTACGACTAGGGCGTTTTCTTTTGTTAATCCAAATTCTCAAAATTATTTCTGGTTCTTGTTGTATCTTTGGAGAAATTTAGACTCAAAAATGCAAGATATCCAAAAAATTAAAGATTACTTCTTAACAGAAGAATCTCTCTCAGATACAGTAACTAAGAAAAGTAGGGCTATACATGAAGACGATGAGGAGAAAGAATTTCATCAACGAATGAAATCGTTTAATGGATTATCAGCCAAGGAGTGGGCTTCGCTATCGATGAATATATGGTCTGATGTAAGTTCTCCACGCAATGATTTTCAAAAAGAACATGGTGCAGTTTATCCTGTAAAATTAGTTGAGAGATTATTATTGATGTATAGTCGTGAGCTTGATAATGTTTTTGATCCTTTTTTAGGAATAGGATCAACAATAATTGGTTGTCAGAATCTTAACAGAAATTGCATCGGAACAGAACTTAATCCAGAATTTGCTCAATTAGCCCAACAATGGCTAGTTGAAAATTCTGGAATATTTCAAAACACATTAAATTTAAAATACTTAGTTGTTAACGATGATTGTCGCAATCTAGATAAATATATTGCAAAAAATAAAATTTCTCTTACAATAACATCTCCTCCATATGCAGATTTTATACAAAAATCAGTTGAGGATCGGGAAAAAGTACATAAAACATCTCTTATCAAACATAGTAATAACAGCACTGTAAAGCAGTATAGTGATAATGAAGATGATTTTGGGAATCTTCCTTACCCAGAATTTATTAAGCAATTAAAGGTGGTTTTATCAAAAAACTATGAAATAACTAAGCCAGGTGGTTATTCTTGCTGGGTTGTTAAAGACCATCGTGATACGAAGAATAAAATTCCTTATATCCCATTTCACTCAGACTTGGCGCGTGCTGGAGAAGAAGTAGGTTGGAAATTTCATGACTTAATTATTTGGGACCAATCAAAGCAACGAAAATTAATTTTATTAGGCTATCCATCTATTTTTTATACTAATCAAAACTGTTCTTTTATCGTAGTATTCAGAAAATCTTAATAAAATGCGACTTACCATTGAGAATTTTAAAAAAAACACGACCGATACAACGAATTATTTGACTCATATTTTCCATGCTTATCCGGCAAAATTTATACCTCAAATCCCAAAATTATTCATTGAAAAATACACCAAACCTGGTGACACTGTATATGATCCATTTGTTGGATCAGGTACAACTCTTGTTGAGTGTAAATTATTAAATCGGAATGGGATTGGAATTGATTCCAATCCCATTGCCACATTAATATCTATTTGTAAAACAACTAAACTTTCAAGTGACGAAATAATTATTGCTAATAATTTTCTGCTAGACATAGAGGCAATTCTTGCACTTAGACCTTCAAATTTTCATTTGCAATACGATTACCTGAATACTATTGATTTCCAAAACAAAGAACATTGGTTTCAAAACAATGTTCAAATTGAATTATCTTTTTTGATTAAGAAGATTAGAGAAATTAAAAATGAGAAAATTGTAAGGTTTTTTGAAGTGTGTCTTTCATCAATTATCGTTGATGTATCAAATCAAGAAAGTAATACAAGATATGCTTATAAAGAAAAATCTATTCAAAATTTTAAAACGCTAAATCAATTCGTTAAGCGGGGTAAAATGATGATAGAAAGAATAAGTGACTTTTCTAATATTTGTTCAGATTCAAAAATTGAGATTTATACACAGTCTTCAGAAGATGTCTCATTTATACCAAATGAAAGTGTGGCTTTAGTAATAACATCTCCTCCATACGCGAACACATACGATTACTATCTTTATCATAAATCAAGAATGAATTGGTTAGGGTATGATGTGAGAAAAACGCAAGAAACTGAGATTGGTTCTCGTGACAAGCACTCAAGTAAAAAGTTAGAAATAAATCACTTTTTAAAAGGGCTTGAGAAGTGCTTTAAGGAATGTGAGAGAGCATTAATAAGTGGGGGTTATGCAGTCATAATTATTGGTGACTCTGTAATTCGTGGTGAATTGTTTGACGCTAAATTGTTTACAAAAGATCTTTTTGCTAAGTTTGGCATGGACTTAATTGAGTTCTCAAGTCAAAATCTAAAAGAGACGACAAGAATGTTCAATCCAAAATTTACGAATGAACTAAAGTTGGAACATATTTTAGTTTTTAAAAAAAATTAAATGGAAATAAGGGTTTATTATGAGTCGCTTGAGCAGTGCTTACACTATCTTGTAGAAGATATTAAAGAAATATTCCCCAATGACGAAATAGTAATCATTAAAAAAACGCAGCAGTCATTTGGGCGTAATGGATTTAGTAAAAGATATTCTAAAAATATTTCAAAAATTCTTATCAGAAAGAATCCAGATTTAGTAATCTCAATTATAAATAATGGTATTGAATATGTGATTTGTGTAGTAGAGTTCTCTACTGCCGTATATACAAAGGATCACGAACAACAAAGATCTGACAATTTCCTTTTACCAATAAAGAATCCTCTTTTTTATATCAAAGTGTCATCCACCACGAAAGATTCAGGACAGCATGGTGGGGACACAAGATATAATCCAATTGAACCATTCTCTTTGTGTTATAAAAAATACGGCAAACTTTGTTTCCATATTGAATGGGATTCAGACCCTAAAGATTCAAAATATGTTTTAAAACATGAACATTATAAGTCTATCCCAAAATCAAACAAAGAGTTTATATCACTAGTCGAATTAATTATAAAATGTTTTCAGACTCATGGCCTATTCAAATATGAGAACGAAGTAAAAAAAGAAGTATTAAAAATCGACTATTTTAAAGATTGGATAAATAAACTATCTGACTATAACGACTTTGAAGATATTTCGGCCATCAATAGCACAAGAACAGAATGGAAAAATGTGCATTCCAAACTAGGCAAAAAAAATGTCTTTATTTTGAAAATTAACAGAATGGGGCATGCTATGGATCCTGAAAGAGGTATGCTTACACACTATAGTACATTTTTTCGAACCCCTGATACATACTTCTTAGCAAAAATTATTTTTGACATTAACTCTAGGACATGGTTTAAGTCCACATCTGCAGAAAGTTATATTGATAATGAATTATCAAAGATCACGCATATAGGTAAACCTCAATTAATAGATTTTCTTTCTCAAGGTCTTTCTCTTCCGAATAGTGCCGTATTAAATAATATTGTCAATAATTCAGAAAAAGAAATTATTGATATTTCAAATTATGTTAGTGAAAATTTCAATTTGTTTAATACTTCATTTAGAACGATAATTGAGCACTCAAATTGTTTGAATGTTACTAATGGATTAAAGGAAGAAATCTATCTTACCTGGGACAATGTTAAAGCTGATTTTAATTTTTTTGATTTACCAATAGTTACTGAAATAAAAAAGCGTGAATTACTAACAGAAGATGATGTTACTTATATTACCATGAATTCTGTTTTTAAGTTAAACGGAATTTCTCCAATTTCAGTAAGCTATCCTGGTGCACAATCTGACACCCCAATCTTAACACAACCAGGTAGAGGACGTAGGCAAGAAAGAATATATATAGATTCAATAGGTGAGAAAAATAATTCACTTTTTTTGCAAGAAAATAAAGGGCTTTTTAAGCTTTATGAAGTGAGAAGTGATGTTGAAAAACTTTCAAAATTTAAATCAAATGAGGATTATAAAACCGCAATTTTTAAGTTTTCAATTGAACATGATTTAGATATTAAAGAAATAATTGTGGGAGTAGGTTTTGGAAACACAACAACTATTATTAATCGGCTAAATGTATGCCATATAGATTTTGTTGACTATTTTTTAATTGTATCTAGCGATTTAACCAATTGGAAAATTTATTCAAATATTGATGAGGATATTTTTAAAATAAAATCTGGTAAAATCTTCATGCCAATTACTTACGAAGTAATTTAATTCTATAGTTCTTCATAAGAGAAGGCACTGTCCAGTATTTTGTGTAAATGACAATTGAGTTTTCATAATTACAACAGCACCCTGTCTTCAAAAATAGTAATAAACTGATTCAGAACAATAGCCCAGTTTTGAATAGGCATTGTCCATTTCTTTTCTATCTCACTGATAGCCAGATATACAGACTTTTTAAGGGCATCATCATTTGGGAATGAGAGTTTGGCCTTGGTGTATTTCCTGATTTTGCTATTAAGATTTTCAATCAGGTTGGTTGTATCTGACCTTTTATGTAATCTGAAAGATACTCATTAAACAGTGTTCATGAGTCATTAAATAAGAGGGAAACTTTTCTCAACGAACGGCTTCTTATTAAATTCACCAATTTTTCCCTTTCTAAATACATAATCCAATTGTTTTGCCAAATCATTTCCAGCTCTCTTAAATCCATCACCCATCAAGTTAACTGTTGACCCAAAGACCCCCCCAGTACCAACTATGTCAAGCGTAAACAATACGCTCTGATTGGCTGCATCTTCAAAAAAGGCTTGCATCTTTGTGCTTCCTTTTTGTCCGATAAGTTTTACCACTATTCTTATTTGATACTTAGCATCTGCGTAATCGCCAAATTTTACCTTATTGCCGCGAAATGACATTTGTGAGGTAAAAGCCACCAAGAAATCGTGTATAAGGTTTGGTTTATACTCAACTTTCCACAAATTAGTCCAATCATATAAAGAATTAAGGTCTTCGAGATAAACAAAATCTGCCTCACTTTTTCCGTGAATTTTTGCTTGTGACATATCAAAAAAGAAATTTATCTTCTTTTCGTTTTTCAAGGATTTAAGTAATTCCCTCATTTCTTTATCAGAAGTCTGGGAATACAATAAATCCGCAGGCAAGCAAAGCGCCAATACTATTGTAAATGAAAGGAAGAGTAACTTTCTCATAATATGTTTCGTAACGATGGAATGAATAGAAAAAGGATACTAGTATATCGTTCATGATATAACTTGACAAAGTCTAAAAAACTTGTTATCTTTGTGCCAAAAAAAGCGATGGCATATAAAAAGAGAGGCAAGTTACTGTGTTCGCAAAGAGAACATGAACAATTGGAAAAGATTTCAAGGAGCAAGACCCAGGAATTCAGGAAGGTTCAGCACTCCACTATATTTCTCATGTATATGGACAATAAGCCGGTGTCAGAAATTGCAAGAACAGTCGGGCTCAGCAGAGAATCGGTCTATGCCAATATAGACAAGGCCCTTGCCTTTGGCCCTATTGGTGCCCTTAATGACTTGGCAGGTCGGGGTGTCAGTGCGGAGATCAGTGATGAAGACAAGGCATGGGTTATAAATTTAGCCTGTTCCTCGCCCAAGGACCACGGTTATGCAAACGAACTGTGGACCTATAGCTTACTGTCCAGGCACATTAAAGAAAATTGTGTGGCAAAAGGTTACCCGAGGTTAAAGAATGCAGGTAAGAGCTATGTTCATGGCATCCTTGACAAAGAAGGCATAAAACCCCATAAAATAACCTATTATCTTGAACGCAGGGACGATAATTTTGAAGAAAAGATGGCACAAGTGCTTTCTGTGTACAAAGAGATACAGATCATAAACAGGATTGAATCCGGGCAGGAGATGCCTGAAAGAAACCACACCACAGTCTCCTATGATGAAAAGCCGGGCATACAAGCCATAAAGAATATATCAGCTCAATTGTTACCGGTACCGGGGAAGTACAAAACGGTCGGGCGTGATTACGAGTATAAAAGATTGGGTACCTTATCCCTACTGGCCGGAATAGACTTGCATAGTGGAATAGTCATTCCGCTTGTTGAACCCAGACACCGAAGTGCAGAGTTCATCAAGTACTTGAAAAAGCTCGCTGGTCATTATCCGGAAGATTGGAAAATAAGGGTCATCCTGGATAACCATTCATCACACAGGTCAAAGGAGACCATGAAGTTCCTGGAAAGTGTACCAGGCAAATTTGAGTTTGTCTTTACTCCAACACATGGTTCATGGCTGAACATGATTGAAATGTTTTTTAGCAAGATATCACGGTCGTTCCTCAGACAAATACGTGTTGAAAGCAAAGATGAGCTTAAACAAAGGATCTATCAGGGAATTGAGGAAATAAACCAGGAGCCTGTCGTTTTCAAATGGAAATACAAAATGGAAGAGGAAAAAATCGAAACAACAGAAATGTCAACTTAATTTATGAACGAACTGCTAGTATTTCATACCTGACCTTATTGTAACCATAAATATAATTATTTATTTATAGACCAGAGAATCAACCTATTGAAAACAGAGTCAATATATTTGACAAAGTGTCAAGTATAATATACAGTAATTACTATTGACACAAATCTGTATTTATAGAATTTCCAGCCGGGGTCAAAATAGACACTCAGAACGTCATAATATGACGTAGTGGACAAAAAATAGCTTCCAAAAAGATCTTACTTAAAGCCGAGATGTAAGCCGAGCCGAGGCATCAGTCATTCTCTTTCCGCTCCGCAAGCTCCGCTCCAATCAAATCACTGAACTTATCCTCACTTCCGCTCAGAGATTGTCATCCTCCATTCCGCATCCGCTCCATTCCGGACCACAAACTCTTGACGCTCCAGAATAAAGCGGTATTCGCTCCGCTCATGTTTCTTATCATGACCCCCTGCTTGTAAGGCAGGTACTCCTTAGTTCAAAATTCGCTCCGCTCATGGTTTATCCCCGCCCGGCGAACCCGTTCGCCTTCCCACCCAATAATCAGCGGTGTTCGCTCCGCTCACTCGCCGTCCTGGCAATGAACCCGCACCACGGGCCCTGCATCCATCAGAAAAAACGCCTAATCACCTAACCACCCAACCACCCAACTCTTCCCCGGATCCTCAGCCCAGGCGCGGCCCATTCCAAGCCATCTCCCTTTTTTGATTCGGGCACCGCTCCGCTTTGCCCTCAATTAGTCCGCCACTATTCAACATAATCTGAGCCTTAGTTATGTTCCTCCGTTCCGCAAGCTCCACTGCTAAACATAACCCAGATTATGTGTAAATAGTGGCGTCCCCCCTCTGTGAAAATGGTAGTAAATCCGCAGGCTTCAGGCCTGCTCCCCATTTTCTCCCATTTCCCCAGAGTAGGGAGGAGCGGCAAGCCGCACCCATTCCACAGCCTCCGGCTGTTCCAAAGGGGTTGCTCCCTCACGTCCGCAATCCTGACACCTGCCCGCCGCTCCGCTCCCGGGCAGGAAAACAACGCCTGAATAACCTGGATCCGGAATTGCCTGGCTGACGCCAGCGCAAATCCGCCAACCACGCCCACAGGTTGTGCCGTTAAGCCTTCCCTGTGCCGGTTCCGCCTCACAGCGAAGAGAGCGGTATTGTATTCACGCTGCTTCGCAGCGGCCACACCGCTCAACATCCTTGGAACGGAAATGTTCCGCATCGCATCCCTCCGGTGAATGCTCCGGCCACTACGTGGCCTGCGCGACCTCCGGTCTGCTCCGCTCCACACTTCCCCGTGGCTCCGCACATCGGCAGCACAGAAAACCTTTCCCGGTTCCGGCTGCGCCTCCACCGCGAAGAGAGCGGATGGCTATGCCGGGTTTGTCATTCCACTGCATCCCGGGGTGCGTTCCATTCCAAACCCCGCAATGCGCCATCATGGCAAGCGAGAGAGTTCGTTCGTTCCTTTCAGTTCCTAAAATGCGGCGTCACTTCACTCACTCCCTCGCAAGCACCCCGATGCAGCCTTTATGCTGCGGAAGTGCCCCATGTAGCCAGGGCGACTTCGCACGCTCCGTGCCTTGGCTACATGCTGCATATCCGCCTTTTCCAATCACGTTCCGTCCACAAAAAGCCTTCCCTGTGCCGGCTCCGCCTTCACAGCGAAGAAAGCGGCATTGTCTTCACGCTGCTTCGCAGCGGACACGCCCGGCAACATCAGAGGAACGGAACTATTCCGCTTCGCATCCCTCCGGTGAACGCTCCGGCCACTGCGTTGCCTGCGCGACCTCCGGTCTGCTCCGCTCCACACTTCCCCCTGGCTCCGCTCACCGGCAGCACCGTAAACAAAGCGAGCGTGCTCCTTTCGCTTCGTTCCATGCGCACCCTCGCGATTCACATATCAAAAAAAATAATCCAGATCAATAAATAAAAATTAAAAGGCAGCAAAGGCAATCCTTTTTCTTTCCCTTTCCTTTTTCCGTAAATGTTTTACAGTAAAGCAAGCCAACTGTTTCACGGATTATCCTTTACGCCCCCGTTTTCGTACCTTTGTATCAAGCCACAAACAAACCTTGTGTTTAAAACTTGTAACTTGTAACCGGTGCCCATGCCCCTCTATCACCCCAACATCAAATTCTCCGACTGCTGGTCATCAGTGGGGGACATCACGTTCTATCACAGGAACGGAAAATGTTACTGGCGTGAAAAACCGGCACCCACCTTCCCCAGGACTCTGTGGCAGCAGGAACACCAGGCGGTGCATTTTCGCGCCCTGGAAGCCTGGCGATCGCTGGACCACCCGGTGCAAAGGCAATGGTCCGCGCATGCAAGAAATGTCACGGCCCACCGGCCACCCTTCCTGAATGAGAACCACATCAGCGGATACAACCTGTTTGTATCGGCTTACCACGGATTCGCCACCCTGGGGAATGAACACGTTCCGGCACCGGCAAGATTCAAAACGTTCCCCCCGTTCCATGCCGTCTTCATTACCGCACAAGTTGCCGGAAACTCCGACCTGGTGTTGCGGTTTTCTCTTTTTGTGGGGGATACCGGCCACCCGTTGCGGTACCGGGCCCTGGGAAAGATCCAGCTGGTTGAGGCGGGCAGGGGATGCCATCCCGGGAAGTTGCGCAATTTTCTGTCGGTTGAGGCTTCGCCGGATCCACAGAATCCAAGGAACATTTTGTTCACCATCCCGGACTACCGTTCCCTCTGGAACCTGGATCTGCCGGCATATACCCTGCACATGCGTTACCTGCTCCTTGACACCTTGACCGGTTACAGGAATTTGCACAAAAAGCTTTCCTGTTCGTTTTCTTTACAGTAATTCATTTACTTAAACCATAACTTCATATAAACTTATTATATTTGCAGTAGACTAATTAGTTATAAAACTATTATTGCAATATAATGAAGATTCTTCCCTCCATTGGATTCAACGATTTTTCCGGTTCAGCCGGCAATGTCACCGCCCGCAAGGTGGGCGATAAAACTTACCTCTCTTCTCGTACAAAACATGCCAGGACAAAGACCCCAAGCCAGGCTGCAACGCGCTGCAGGTTTACCGATGCCACCCGGGGTTACGCCAACATTACCGAAGAACAGCGCCAAGGCTGGATATCCCTTGCCGCGAGACTCGGCAGGTATTTCACTTCCTCAGGCTATGTTACCATGACAGGACATAATCTTTTTGTTGCCATCAACAGCTACCGCCAGCTATGCGGAAAACCGATAACGGCAGATGCTCCTCCGGAAATCAAACCATCACGCTACATCCGTTGGCGCGATCTTTGGATTACCCCGGAACATATCGTATTCACACACGTGGGCATAAGACAGAGTCCCAGTGAAGTGCTCCTGATAGAAACATATCCCTCGCCCAGTCCCAGTATCAAGAATGGCTGGAGCAGGACAGTCATTCTGACGGTATGTCCTGAGACTGATTGGGGTGATGTCGATATTACGGAAGCTTTCATTCAAAAATACGGGGCACCATTGACTATCGGTCAGGACCTTTATATGAAGGTGTCCTGGCTGGATTCAGAATGTGGTTACCTTGCCGAGTTTACACACATTGCTTTTCCCGCTCTTAAGAATACTACCTATTCCAGTGGTCTGGTATATACGCCCCGCGCCAGGATAACCATGGATGACATAGAACCGGAAACCGAATTCTTCGTGTGTGAGGCTATGGATTATGAATTGTCTCCCGGTTCCAAAATCGCTTCCAATAGCATAACCATACGTGTTATGGAAGGAGGATCAACCATAGACAACTTTCGTTTCAACCACCACGGACTGCCCGAAGCATTCTATGCTGCTGAACGCACCTACCAGTATGCTAGAGGAACGGCAGAGCAAAGGTATTTTATTCAATGTGTGTATGTATTAATTTTTAACATCACTTCAAAGTATATATACATTGCCTGGGTGACCGGAATCGACACCGTCCATTTTGAAACATTTGGGACCTATTATTTCACAATATAAAGATGTGTGCCATGATTACATTAACTACTAATAATTTCGGTGCAGGCAGCGTAACCCTCAAGGATTACCAGAGAAGCAGCCTCTGCGTCCTCAACGGAAAAATAACCGTCGACCCCATCCACCCGGATTATATTACAGCGACCAGACTGGAACTTGACCTTCCTTCGGATTTTGCCATGCCACGAAGCGCGGTATCCACCGCAATTCTTGTCTCCAATGCGCCCATTTACCGTTTTGGGACGGTTTTGCACTGCTGGATAGAGGATAACAAGCTTTGCCTGGAAAAGCTTACTGCATGGGATTCGTTTGGTTTTTATGATATCCATATCAATGCCGCCTTTGTCACCAGGGGGTACCGGGGCGCATTCTCTAAGACACCGCAAAAAGACCTGACGATTCTTAATGCCGGTGATCTGTTCCGTTTTAATGTATACCGTTATGTAGAAACGGACTCTATTGTTTATTTCATTGCTACCTTCTATTCCTTTCCAACCTACTATGATAACGGGCAAGGTCCTTTTACCATGCAGCTCTCAGGCTTTGCCACCGATGTACATGTCGAGATCCCTTTAATCGTGAATGGGGATACAATCATGCAACAACAGAAAGGCTCCATGATTACCATCGGGACTTTTGAAAACGGCAACCTGACTTTCAGCTATCCGGAAAATGGTAAGACCATGGGTGGTTATAATTCTTTCTTCAACTTTTTTGCGGTACGTGGTTAGCGTTAATATTAATTAAAGTATTACTATATATAACATTAATTAAACACTTAAATACTTGCATATTAAAATAATTATTATATTTGTGGCAACCCAACCTTTTAATACAACCCGCCATGAAGTACACCCCTTCAATCGCCTTCGATGAATTTGCAGGATCTGCAAAAGGCGTGACCGCAGCCAAGAGCCGTGGTCGAAAATACATCCGCAACAAAGGCTACGGCAACACATCCAACACGGCCTCCCAAAGTGATGTCAAAGCCATTTTCAGCCAATTGGCCAAAAGTTTCAAAACCCTCACCCCGGCACAGATTGCTGCCTGGAATGCCCTGGCACAGACACAGGAAGGCCGTTCCACCCTGGGAACAAGATCCAAGATATCCGGCCTGAACCTTTACCTTCGGCTGAACCACTGGGTTGTCGCCTGTGGCGGCACTGCCCTGACAATGCCTCCCACGCTGGCAGGAGTGGAATCACCCGCTGCAGCCACACTGTCCCTGAGCGCCAGCGCTTTCACCATCACCCTTGACAGCATCCCCTCCGATGTGACCGACCTCAAACTGATTGTCAGGGCATCAGCTCCCCAGACAAACGGTATCAGTGACGCCTACGCAAAAGTTGCCATCGTCGGAGATCCTCTCACCCCGGTAGCTACCGCAATAGAACTTAAAACCGATTACGATGCCAAGTATGAAGCTCCTTCTGCCGCCGCTCCGAAAGTATTCGTGAAATGGTTTTATGTCAATACGACTACCGGTGAAAAGTCCGGAGAGATGATGGGGCTGGCCACACTGTCCGCATAACATGAAGTTATCACTCCCAACCTGTCCTGTTCCTTTTCTTGTCCGCTCCCTGCGTTGTAGTGATACGGCGCAGGGATTTTTCTAAACCCTCATCTGATGACACTCGAATTGATTATACAACTGATTTCGACATTATTAGGCACCGGCGGAATCGTTGCCCTGTTTCTGATCACAGAGAAGAAAGCGGCAGCCCAACTGGCTAACACCGAAAAAGTCAATGAGCAATGGCAGCTTATCGTTGCACAGAAAGAACGTGATTTCCTGGCCTTGAGCCAGAAGTACGAAGCGGTCACCGAGAAGATTGAAAAGCTCTATGACATAAACACAGACTTGCGTACACAACTCAACACGGCCAATACAAACTTTGCGGTTTCCCACCTGATGCGTTGCTATGCCACAAAATGCATCAAACGCGTGCCCCCCTTCGGCAGCACGGAAGAAGTCAGGGAATTCATCGACAAAAAGGAAGCATAATGAAAACGCCCATATCCAGACATTTCTGTTACGAAGAGTTCGAGCAAAGCTGGACGGCAAACCAACGCGGCATAGACAACCGGATCCCATCCGAGAAGATCCGTTATGCCATCCGGCTCCTGGTGTTGAATCTTCTGCAGCCGTTGAGGGATAAGCTCCAGCGCCCCCTGATCATCACCAGCGGATACAGAACACCGGCATTGAACCAGGAAGTGGGAGGGTCAAAGCACTCCCAGCACATGAAAGGAGAAGCCGCCGATATTTATTGCCAGGATGCCGCCGGTGTGTTGCTGCTTGCACAGACCGTTCTCAGAAACAGCCTTCCTTTCGACCAGATGGTCCTTTACAAATCGACACTGCATCTTTCATTCAAGGCCACCGGTCAACAACGCCACCAGATCCTGTATGACAAATCTTACAAGGAGGCTTTACCATGATTCCCAACGACCTGGTAAAACTGTATGCCAAAATCGCCGGGGTGGTGCTTGTGTTCCTGCTGGCTATTGCCGGGCTTTGCAGCATAGACCGCTGCAACAGGAAACAAGGTCCCGTACCGGAAATCATCGTCAGGGTAGACACCCTGTACCTTCACGACACCATCCGTATCGTAAAGCCGGTCCCTGTAATAACCAGGTCCATCGACACCTTCCTGGTCGCGGTAACCGATACCATCCGCATCAAAGACACCGTATACCTCAACCTTTCCCGTGAGCAGAAAATCTACCAGGATGAAAACTACCAGGCGTGGATCTCCGGTTACCGTCCCGCCCTGGACAGCATCCACATATT